>Ga0209679_1001094_pt1 | contig 11074 bp, 5 predicted proteins | sample WorMetHEROISLAND_4_FD_187408 | JGI IMG/M metagenome (GOLD analysis project Ga0209679, IMG submission 187408) | Marine gutless worms symbiont microbial communities from Max Planck institute for Marine Microbiology, Germany - Olavius sp. 2 HERON... ...
CCCATTTCGCCTAATCCCATTTCGCCTAATCCCAATTCGCCTAATCCCAATTATAACGGCCTGGGTACAGAGACCCTAACCCTAACCCTAACCCTAACCTTAACCCCAACCCTAACCTTAACCCTAACCCTAATCCTAACCCTGACCCTAACCCTAACCCTATCAGATGCCATTTAGTAATGGATTAGGCGAATTGGGATTAGGCGAATTGGGATTAGGCGAAATGGGATTAGGCGAAATGGGAGGACACCTGAGAACTACCCCACCTCTATTCCACCCGAATTTTAGGGGTGTTCCCTTTGAACTAGATTGCCGATGTTGTGGCTCCAAGGAGCGAAGACCCTAAGGTAATTACTCGTGCAATTAACTTCGAACTAGTCCAACCTATATGCTCAGCGTACATCAACGTTACAGACAGACAGACAGACGGACGGACGGACGACTTACGATAGCAATACGGCGCTAGCACTATGTGCATCGCGCGGTAAAAACAACTAGAAACTGACTGCTAGTAGAATTGATCATTCCAGCAACTGCCAGCTGTTCCTGTGCATCATTGATGACGAGTAGATGAGCATCTCTGTGTAGTGATCGACATTCTCGTCCAGCATCGGTCCAGTTCAGTCTACGATTCACCACTTTGTAGCAGCCGTTCACTGATGAAATGTATGCGAAGCTACCGGGACAACGACACTCTGCATAACGAAAATAATAATTATTAACTAGAGAACTGTAACTATCGCCATATCTCGTACAGTTTTGTCCAGCGTTGGTCCAGTTCAGGTTACGATTCACCACTTTGTAGCAGCCGTTCACTGACGGAACGTTAGTGAAGTCAGCGGGACAACGACTTTCTGCATAACGAAAATAATTTACTGTCGTACCAATTTACCAAACGTACGATCATCGTCCTGTATAAATGTAACAGTACGATACTGTAGGAACATTTAGCGTAGGCCTCAACCTGACTACAGTGTAATTGGCATAATTGCATTATATCCATTTTAACTCTGCACATGGATAAAACTGGAAATATATAAATAAACGTAAAAAAGAAAAAAAGAGCATTGTGGAAACTCTCTTCGTGCTTACTATCTAAGTAAAAAGACAGCAAAGTCTTTCGTGAGCCACATGGCCCATAGGGCAGCTCTAGACCTCATCCAGACACCAGCTTACACTGCCAGACCACGGCTAGTGGATCGCGCGATGTACCTATTTACTCACCAGCTTTCACCCTTACTTATTGCGCCTACACACTGAAGGATGGCCAAGCTGAGTTGAACTGGGTGGCTGGTTACAAAACGAGATTGTTTACCCGTTTGCAGACCATGTACACGGTCGACGGCAGCCTTTAGTTCAGTTACATTTCTCTGTAGCTGGGAATTAGCCGTCATCAGCTGTGACATAGATGTCTGTAGCTGAGACACTGATGTCATCAGCTGATTCAGCAGCTGGTCAGTGCGACTGCTGCTATTGACGTCATTCTGACGTATCTGTGACACAGACGTTATCAGCTGACTCAGAACTGACAGAATTTGGTCAGTTTCAGTTTGTCTACAGCTGTTGACGTCATTTTCTTGCTGAATGACGTCATACGTGGACTGTGATGACGTCAGTTGAATCACAGTTAGAACATACACACTCAGCTGCAGCATCAACGACATCTCGGCTCTGTTGACTACAACAATATCCACACTGAAACAGTTAGCGAAACACTTTCAACTAATTACATGTTAACAACAATAATTTGTGGTTGTTTATGTATACTCTTAAGCCATTTATGTTCCCATTTATTCCCGTAACATCTGCAGTATAGGCTGAGTATGATGACCCATGTGTACAGTGTGCGGCAAAAAAAGTATCCCCTAAAGTTTTTTGCCATTTTCTTAGCAATCGCTCGGAATTTTTACATGAAATTTCACGCATCTATTACTCATTCATAATTACATAAAACTCCTAAGCAGAATTGTATTATTTTTAATTATGACAAAGTTATTAAATTTCTTGTGTGACCACGTAGTCATTTCTGACGTTCACGAAATGTCTGCAGAACGAAAGACGCATCATATTTTGTAACGTAACACATAAAGTTCATCGTGATTTGAACAACAAAATAAACAATTCTCCGATACTCGAAGTGTCCATCGTCAGCTTTCATGCACCCATTTAATTGCTGAGTGAAGTTTTACTTATCAATCTTGCGATCGTTCACTGTGGCTGGTTATCCCAGATCACCTGCAGTGCTTGCTAGCTCAAGGTGGTAGCGTCAACAATAAATGCTTTACCAAAAGCATCAAGAAACTGTTGATGAATAAATCAGATAAGACTTATTGTTTACAACGTTTGCGTCACTCTGGCGTCGTCAACTCAACAATATTTCTTATTTATTTATTTTAGTGCAGTCTTTTCCATACGCAGATTTTTGAATGTGCAAAGAACACTAGGTGGTCACACACAATAATCTGTAACTTTGCAATAATTGAAGGCAATCAAATGCTGCTTGGCATTTTTACGTGTATATGAACAAGTAATAAACGTGTCAAATTTCACGTAAAAATTCCAAGTGGTTGCTTAGAAAATAGCAAATAACTTTAGGGGATACTTTTTTTGCCGCACACTATATAAGCTTATTTGTTATTACTGTTAACAAAATTATTATTATTAATTATTGTTATTATTAAATATGTATAAAATGAAATGGATAAAGCCTATATGCATGTATGCCTAAATGGCTAATGATGCTGGAGACATTTTAGAGTATATCTCCTTGAAACTGGGTCGGTATGGATGAAATGTGGCAAATGAATGGCCAGTCAGCAAATGTTAGCATGAATAATTATTGGTGGAATCACTCCAGTAGCTCTGCTTAATGTCATCAGAAAGTGTCTGGCAGCTTTTATTTTCTGTCTGGTACACAATACTCGCAGTTCCCATGCCTCTTGCAAAGTCCTGAAAGGTACTGTTTTTTTGGTCAAATTTCCAATCCATGGTAAGTTTGGTAAATGAAACTTTGACAAAGCTATCCTTCAGATGTTGCTTACAGCTCCTCTATATTTTCGGAATATTTGGCACTGTATAAATGCCATGTTAATAAGTATTATTACTAATTATTGAATACAGTGTCTGTCATATATGCTGTCTGTCAGTACAATACATTCTTTCAAGCTTATTCCACATCCACACACCTTATTCGCATTGGCAGTAGTTTCTTGTGCTTTAGGTTTTTAACAGCTGCTGTTTACCCTTGAAGTTCACATTTCTGTGTTGCGAAGATTTCTTGGAAAAATAGGTCTTGGATCCTGGAAAGATGTGAAAAGTCTGGAATTTTTGAACGGTGATAGAGTGGGCTCCTGAGTGCACACATTGTTTTGGTCATTTCTTCCCCTTCATTGATTTTCACCAAACTTCGCACAAATTATGTGAATCTTTGTCTGCATTGTCTTTTCACTGCTTTTAAACTCTTCGTTTAGAGGTCACTTTCCAAAAAAAACAGCAAAAATGGGGTTTGGAGGTACACCTACAGCACATGGAATATGTTTTTGGGTGATGACAAGAATGTGCTTTTCTGCTTTCCACCTGTACAACCTTGAGCAAGCTTTGTTCAAGGTTGTACTGTTTTTGAGTTACTGACCCAGGAAGTTCCAACCAGTTTTCACGTTTGCCACACTGTGTCAATTGGCATTCTACAGCGTAATTTGTTATTGCTAAAAATAGCCTGTGACGTCATAGGAAAACACCCGCCGAAGGCAACAAACTATAGAACATAGGCTTATAGCCGATATCATAATGAGATCGGGAAATTATTGAACATGAAACTACTCCGCTTCTCGCCAATAAATGCAGTGGGTTTTGGGCCCAGCACTGCGGTCACTAGTATTTGCACCCAGACTGAATGTTGGTTCAGTTGAGTGTGTTGGGTGAACTGATGAAATCTCTGTGAGTTGCATGCTGATGATATTAAGGTGTACAGCAGAAGGGGTATGGTCATGTAGTGACAACTGAATATCATACAAATATCGCAGGATGTTGTGTACTCATGGCAAGTTATACCAGTGAAGCGGAATTGCTGTTAACGCAATCTTGGACATTTGGACAAGTGTTGATATTTTATGTATTTCCAGTGCACACATGGTTCGGTGTGCCCTCTGCAGTAGGCTGTGTGATGCATGCTAAATGCTGTGTTGCAATCCAGCGAATAATGTAATAATGTCGGCATAATTATTTCTCATTCGTCTTGTGACGCTGCCAGATGTAAAAAGTGTGGTATAGGTACTGGGAGATAAAATTGGATCTTTGATATTCTGATCACAAGTTAATGCAAATAATGTTTAATTTCAAAAGTCACTACTTTGCAAACTTCATTAATATAATCGACATGCACTGATGCCTCAGAAATTACAATACAGTACAGTTCAAAACATAACACGCACAACGTCGAGTAGAACATCAAATCTGAGGCGTGGGCAGTCGCTGGGCGGGCGAAATGTGTTCATTACTGAAGGACGTGGCTGTTGTTGGTAAAAGTCTCAGACATTGTCAGTTAGGCAGAAATGTCAGATGCATCAGTCGTCAAAGCATTGCAAACGCTGACAGTGTGGTTGTTATTCTGCTGATGCATTAATTCATTTGTCGTATGGTGCAGAGTTCAAAGAGGCGTTCTCACTGTTCGACAAGGACGGTGATGGCACCATCACGACAAAGGAGCTGGGTACAGTTATGAGGTCGCTGGGTCAGAATCCAACTGAGGCGGAACTGCAGGACATGATCAACGAAGTCGATGCCGATGGTTTGTGCATGCATATGTTCTCTTCTTTCTTATGACAAAACTGTTATCATTATCATTCTTAACTTACAGCTGAAATTATATACGATAGTCTCGCGGTATACTGTTGTTAATTTATCTGCTCAGGCTGTCGAAAAATCTTGTGTGTCTGGCACAGTCTGTCTGCTGCGGGTGTACAGTAATTAGCAGTAAAGTTTAATAACAGCCAGAACCATAGACATGTGGTCTTTCTCAGTCAGTTGATTTTTGGACCCGGAAGGTGGGTCCCCAAACACCTCTTTTGTTGTTCTTGTTCTTGGAATCAGTTCTCTAAAAATCCCTAAGGCTTTTGTGATTTGCTTATTAACGCAGCGGAGTGCAGTGAAACTTCACATACACATTCATGCTCATATTCCCTACAGATCTACCATCTCAGATTTTTTAATTTGTAATTAATGAGTAATCAGCAAAGTTATGTTATCGATTTAAAACTTGGCATTGAACCTTCACTAGTACACTGCTGGTGTCACTGGCGCAGTGTGTATAGCCCAGCATTCAACCCAGCTCAACGCCCTGCTGGCTGCTGCTGCATGATGCACGATGGAGCGATGGAGCGTAGTGATGTATATTTATGCGCAGGTGGCAGGCGGGGCTTACCGTACACATATACTACAGTAAGTAGGCAAGCAGGCGCCTTCCGGGTCCAATAATACCTTTCGTAACTAAGAGCAGCAGCAGACTGGCTGTTATTTATGTCAGTACTAAGAAAAAAGAAGCACACGCTGACATCATACTCACTATATTCATTGACCCAAGAGTGTTAGCAGTTGTGTACTGTGCAGATAGGGTAATACATAAATTATGGTGTAAATGATTTGCAGCATATATTCATTGGATGACTGTTAGTAATGGAACAGATTATAGCTATAATTAATTGAAATATAAAATATCTATTTTTAAAATGTTAACATATCAATAACCGTCCAGTGTAGAGTATCACAAAATTTGAAGTATCATTGAGAGAATATTCAAAATAGTTTTAACTATTTTGTTTGTACATATGATATTCTGCTATTTTGTCGCAGTGTCTGGGTAGTTTTTTGGGCACATTGGATTAGCATCAAGTTGCATGTAAAAAAGCTGTGGTGCGGGGCACAACAAACCCCACCCCCTGCTGTGAATGATAGTGACTTGTTATCGCCTCTGAGCTGTGGCCGGTGATAACAGACAACTTGACCTTCGACCCGCCGACCCGTTTACCCGAATTGACCCGAAATTGAATCAGGTCGTCCCATGGTCACTCCACACCTTCCCTGAAAATTTCATGCAAATCGGTCCAGTCGTTTTCTCGTAATGTTGCTGACAAAGAAACAAAGAAATAAGTAAAAAAATAAACGAAAGAAAGAAAGAAATCGCTCGATTACAATACCCCGTCCCCCTACCGGGGGCGGGGTAATAAAGGAATGGTATGATTTAGTTACATTATGTGAGATACTGAGATATAACGAATGCATTTTGGCAAGCATGAAGCCATCAGTTCAATCACTGATGAGCCACTGTCTTGGTGACAGATAAATTCATACCAAGTGTTGGTGGCGTAGCATAGTGGTAAGACCGCCGGTCCTGAACGAACTTTCCCTATCCTGCGCTTGACTGATGGCTGGCCGTGTGACCACTTTGTGGGTAAGGCGTCCGCTATCAGTCAACCAACATGGCCAACTCAGCCTGCCATCCCTCCGGGGTCTGTTAAATGAGTAGTAACCCATTAATTATGGGTTACGGAAGGTGGAGACCTGACTGCTGCTGGCTGCATTGGCTGGTGGTCGGGCCGCTGTGCTCAGCCTGTGTGTGCAGGCTGTGCGCTGTGGCCTGACCGGCCTGGCGGTGCAGTTCAGTGACGAGAGCGCATTAAGAGGTGTGCAATACACGGTATGCGCTATATAAATCGACGTTCTTACCTTACCTTTTTTAAATTCAAGTTTACTATGTGTTGCTCTTTTGTGGCTTTACCTCCTATCAAAGTTGCCAGCTGATCTGTCGCTGACTGCTTAGTGGAGTGTACCAACTGTGATTGTCCTAGTCAAGTTCTGCTTCATGAATCTGTGTATCAATGAATCAGCTGTAGTACTGTATCCTGCAGGTCACTGCATGCATAGATTCCTGCCATGACTAATTCTCAGATTTCTGGCTATTTGTGAACCTGGGTAATTAGCAGGTATTAAAACGGGTTCTCGTTTACTCAGGTAAGAAGTGGGAATTATCTTATGAATTCAGTTGTTGGATATGACATGGGCGTATGCATGTTTGGTATGGTGTGAGCCGCATGAATGCTCGGATCTGTGGATCATTGGCAGTGTGTATAAGTGGCGATTTGTCAACTTAACTGTATAGCTGTGTGTAGAGATAATTTACTATAGCAAGTATTTATTAGTCATAACATTTTATCCTTCACATCTACTCAGTTCATGCAGTGAGTGAATGTGATTTGAGTACCAGAACTAAAAAGTTGCTAACTAATAGCTTAACTAATTTTTTTAGTTAGAGCAATAGTTTAACTGAAAAAATGGTTCAGTTACAGCATTAGTTTAACTAAAAATTTTTACTTGCTAACTAAATAGTTTAACTAAAATATTTTAGTTAGCTTATCACAATAAGATAAGCAATTATTTGTAGTTTATGATTGTAAATAGCACGAATTGTGACATTAAGAATTCAGATGTACTAACTGAACAACTGCGATGCTATGAATATTCTTGATGTCAAGAACTCGAGTTGATTAAACATGATGGTCAGCATGCTAGTTACTGTCAGCACTCAGCAACTACTACAGTAGTAAAAGTGAGGAGCATAAAGGTTTTAAATTAGTTGGAAAAGTTGTAACTAATTTTCTTCAGTTTAGTTATTAGTTTATTTTGTAAATTAGTTAGCAGTTAAGTTTAAAAAATTTAAGTTATAATTTAGTTTAGTTTAACTAATTTTTTTAGTTACGGTAGTTGTCCATCACTGTTGAGTACGTACATAGTTTGTGTGATCTGAGTGCTGGTCATATATTAGAGTTGAGAATGCAGTTGTGTTTTAGTCTCACCACTAACTGCTATCATAGTTTATATTTTTGTGTCAGGAAATGGAACGATTGACTTTCCTGAGTTCTTGACAATGATGGCGCGGAAGATGAAGGATACGGATTCAGAGGAGGAGATTCGCGAGGCATTCCGAGTGTTTGACAAGGACGGCAATGGGTTCATCTCAGCGGCCGAGCTGCGGCATGTCATGACGAACCTCGGAGAGAAACTTACCGACGAGGAGGTCGACGAGATGATCCGTGAAGCTGACATTGATGGAGATGGGCAAGTCAACTATGAAGGTTTGTGCCTGACTTTTGTAGAGTTGATAAAACTACTACTGTTTCTCAAAATGGGTCCACCTTGTCTTCATTCATAACTGAAAAATGCCTACCAGTTTCATAATTTGTGAAAGACATACACTACAGGAAATTTGCACACAAAAAGATGGTTTGTAATTAACCACTAGTGCGTTTTTGTGTAACTGCACTACCTTGTAAAATGTTGATCACAGTTTTAATTATTGTTTTCATTGCAATATTAATTTAAAAAACATTAACTACTTTTGGAAATATCATTCTTGGTCAGTTTTCAGCCATATTTCACATTTTTTGAAAGTATCATACGTGACGGTTATTATGTACAATATTTGTCCTAGTTGACTTCGGGAACCAGTTAAAGGTTAGGCAGAATGCTGTGCTAGCATGTGACACATCCATGTAAACAGTGCACTGCGACTTTCTGCACACAAGATACTAGCAATGTTGACTCATGAGAGTCGGAAGTAATTGGTCCGGAGCTATGGCTACCCACTGGAATTACATTTCAAATATCTCCTCTTCTCTGGCTGTCCTGTTGCGTTATTTCACAGTGTCACTTACTTGCATGAAGTGGAAATCAAACATTCGCGATACTGTACCCGGTAGCGGTGCACGACCTTGTAAAAACTTGTATCACAGCTATGTTCAAGATCCAGTTCACATCAGTAAGTAAAATAAGCAAGTTACAGCAGGTGATTGAAATGTTGTCCACTTATCAAGGATTTGTTGCTCCATAACCATCATGGCTGTCACGCATTGCTTGAAACCCATGTTTATGTCAAAGCAGCATACTGCTGACATAGCAGTATCCTTCCAACCTTAACTAGGCCTGTGCATTATTTGCGAGTAAGTGACAATCGTCAGGTACTTTTCTGTTAAAAATATGATATTTCAACGAAAATTGACAAAGATGTTGCAGAACTAAAAAGTACGACCTTTTGAAACAATGTATAGCAGTAAACGTGAACAAAGTTGTGATCAACATTTTAGGTTAACTGTACATCCTGTTATCAGTATTGCAATAATTTCCCGTAGTCTGTACCTGCCAAAAATTATGAAAATTGGTTGACAATAGACTAAAAGTTATTGCAATTATAAAAAGGTGATAGTTTTTGGACCGCAATGTAGAAGTTCTAGGGTAGGTTTAGTTGCTGTGATGAGCCCTTCTGACAATGCGGATGTGCAGCTGCTTGAAAAGATAAGGAGCTTATCATTGTCCCTTGTACGATAGTGTCGTAGCTGACGAATGTTTCATTTGTGAGCAAGTGTGGCTAATTTACGCCCAACACGGACAGTTTGTCAAATGTCTGATAGTATTCAAACAGCTGAGTTAGAGTAGATACTTCTTATAACGGTTAAATTTTTACGAAGAGCCGATTCATAGAATTGATGAAGAGATGTATGCAAATACCCGAATGAAATGACAGTGTCTCGTGTTTGGCATGAATACTGTAGAGTTCGTCACCATGATGATGAGCAAGTAGTGGACATGCCAAGCACTGAACATGAACCGTCGGTGCGTCTCCTCGCTCGTACACGTGACAGTGTTACATATGCTGCGTCGTTGTAATTGTTGCCGTCGATTTTTTCTTGTGAGATTCTCTGTGTTGGATAGCACTTTATTTTTCATAACAATTACTTCTAGCCGTTAGTGGAGTCCTGAAGGCCATCTATTTGGCAGGCATTGTTCTGGACTGCAGCTACAACTTGTAGCGACAGTTGTTTGCAAAATTAAGCAGCAAATTATTTCTTTTCGATCTCTTGTAGTATGCAACTTCCCAAAATTTTTCTTAGATTTATATGCCATTTGGTCTAATTTAAATGTACATATGTAAGTGTTTGTGCATTATATGCATACTTTTTTCATCCAAAATGTGGCATTCTTACCAGCTGAAATTTTAATTCAGAAGTATATTGTACTCTTCGGAATTAGCCGAGCTCTGAATTGTCGGTCCCAAAACATGCATTGACGTTTGCCTTTAGCGTGACTGGTGTTAGCATTGTTTGCATTGCTTTATTTTATATTTGCTTACTTCCACCAGTGGTACTTCATTCAAACAGTGTTTAATGGTGTTTCATAACATGGCTAGTGTTCGAATGACATTGCCGACAGCAGCTTTTGAGATACTGTGCGTCCGACCGAATCGACCTCCCACATTCCACACTTTTTATGAAAACACTAGTTAACCGTTGTTGATGAGGCTGTCGACAAGTTGTTTTCTGTTGTTAGTTCTTAGCTTTTTTCCTGTTGAATTTCTAATCGGATCCATGTGTTACGTGTAGAGTTAGAACATGTGAACATTCTTATGTATTCGCAAAAATATTGGTATTTTGTTAACAGAATGTCAGTTGACTGTAAACAGGAATAGGCTTACGACTACTTTACTTTTCATGTTGTATAAAAAGTTCTTTGTTTCCTGTTGCTTGAAAAATTAAAGGTGAAAGCCAAATTCAGTTTCGTTTACTGTGTATTGTCGTTCAGTTTATTGCAGTGTTGCTATTCTATTCATACTGCGCAGGAACAGAATCCACTTGTAGCAAACTACCGGTATTGTAAAATGAAAATACTTCAACCAATAACTTGTAGTATGCAAGCTATAAAGTATTTTGCATTTATTAATCAACACCAGTACTTCAGTGTGTGTGTGTGATTGATTGACACCATAACTTACGAAACGAAAGCCCAGCTGTCGCTGACAAACCCGCACGACGCTTGCGAAAAGTTTGCACGGTTTACGTAAGAGCAGTGGGGTTGTAAGCTGTAGCTAGGTTGCCTATCGATAACGTGCCTATGGTGTCCTATTACAGGCCTCCCACTCGTCCTTAAATTCCTTAAAAAATTTGCTTGTCCTTAAATGTCCTTAAAAACCAGTAACATGTCCTTAAAATCCTTAAATTCTCTACTTGAAAAACCTGTAAATTTAATTTCC
>Ga0209679_1001095_pt1 | contig 11073 bp, 6 predicted proteins | sample WorMetHEROISLAND_4_FD_187408 | JGI IMG/M metagenome (GOLD analysis project Ga0209679, IMG submission 187408) | Marine gutless worms symbiont microbial communities from Max Planck institute for Marine Microbiology, Germany - Olavius sp. 2 HERON... ...
CCGTCAACCGCTGTAAAAGGGGAACAAAAGCAAAGTTCGCAAAAGAGTGTGAATGATCGTTATAACCAACCTGTAGTTATGTCACGGCACAGTTGAGTACACGTTGAGTGATGAAAATAGACCGTTGTGATGCGAGAACGTTTCAGTGATAAAATAGAGATGACTACTGAGTCATAACTGACTGCGAAGTGTTGTTTGTCTCAGACTGGACCAGACTCTCGGTAAACCAGGAGCAACGTGGATGATCAGCAACAACCGAGAGAGACAGAGAATGACAGTCGTAGCACGACTTGCACGAGTTGAAATACAGGTTACAATATATGTATCAACAGGCTTCTCACGTGTTGTCTTTGCGTCCGTACGTTACGTAGCAAAAACTTTGGAAAAAGTAATGTCAGATACTAATATATAGCCTATTTCAGTGATAATGGTACAAGACCAAGGCCAGGAATAGCAAGGCCAAGGCTAAGGATGAGGCCTAACATCACTGGTCGCAAAGGTAATGTTTAAACTAAAACAAAATGATCCTACTGTCTGCCTGTCACCGGATTTCATTTCTGCATGGCCATGTGAAACATTATAACGTGCTCTGTTGTCTTCTGCAGAGAGTTTGAGGCTAAGGGCGAAAATTTTGGGCTGAAGGCCAAAGCCAAGAGCCTAACTTCACTGACGTATTTTTCGTAATGTTGCATTAAACATTAAAAATACATTAAACAATTACTACAGAGTCAGCAAATGTTTTCGACACGCAGTTCTTGATATGACTGATAGACAAATCCTATAATTTAACTGACTGAGTTAGCTGGCACTTTAATCACTGCAGTCTTATAATTGTATCTGTTTGTCAAAGAGAATATGGTGCTGATCAACTATACAGTTCTACACTACAGTAAAATTGCTATAATTTTACCGCCAACGACAACTAAAAATTTTTCTAAACGTGTTATTCGTGGCAACGTACGCTGTGAGTTGTGCACGGACATTGGGCAATGGATACGTTGACGACGGCTTATTCAATGTCAAACATTCAGCAGGCGCTGAGGCAAAATATCGCAACTAGCGTTTTGTGACGCCAGCATGATCGGAGTAAAAAAGTAAGCTAAAAATAAATCCATAAAACAGAAATACATTCTAATGTATTGTTGTAAAATGAAATTAACGCATGACGTGTAGATTATTCTGGCTAATGTGAAAAGTTGTATAAGCTGAGCACTAAATTTCGCAATGTAATGCGGCAATAGATTTGCAATTTAGCGTATGATTTTATATTAGTTGTTTTTATTTTTTTTTTTAATTTCACTTTTGTATTTGATTTTATTGTACTGTATACATGTGTCATACATACTGTGCAGTGTTAGTGACCATCTTGGTCCTTCTGCTTAATAAATTTGATTTGATTTGATCTGAGATGCCAGAGTATACGGTATACGGTATCACGTCGGTATCGGTAATGATTGGTTTATTGCAAATTTCCTACAGAGTGTAACAGTTAAAGAATTTTGAAAATCGATCAATATTTGGCGAAGACATGTTTGGTGTCCTTTATTTTTTGAGTCACGGTGTATTCGACGTCGTCATCGCATGTGCAAATAAAACTGTACCATTACTGAACATTAGTAAACCGTTTGTTGCAGATTACGAGGCTGGATGCGAAGCTGGACCAGGTGCTGCAACTTCTCACCACTCTAACTAGGTCTCAGACAGAGCCAGACTCCACATGTCAGAAAGAACAGAACCAGTAATGCAACTGACATGATCTACAAGTCAGTTTGCTTGGAAGTAACAACTTGTACACGCGTATTTTTATTTCACTTGTTGGCATGGACAGCCTTTTGTATTTTCTACTTCATTTCAGTTTCAAACGTCTATGTTGTCTAAAGTGTCATGTACATTATATGTATTCACATGTAACAGATTAAGAAATAGGTTTCTTCTACTACTACTACTACTACTACTTTTGATTTTTCTTTATTTTTTTCTGTAGCAACTCCAAGGTTAGTAAACTTTTGGAATTGTTGGAGAATGACTGTCTACAGGTCAGATACCATTCCTGTCGCCTTCCTTCAGGCACTTACCAGCATATACTGTTATGCATCTCTATAACATAATCGTTGTTGTCATAAAATTTCCAATGAAAGTGTGCCTTTGAGTTTTTTGGCCTGCTTAACAAGTATATATGCACAGAAATGCAAAGGTTTTAGTGTTAGCAGATTTCACACTTTGACAGATAAATAAATATCTTTAATTTATTAAATGTATAGTATTGTCCATTTTTGCACGAATGTCTAACTTCTACATGCAGTGATGCTGTGCGTGTGCATTATACTGCCAATATATGTACACAATGCATATATACAGGCAGCTGATGCTTGTTAATGTATGTTGTCTTATATATGTAAGAAAAAATAACCATATAATTTTATACTGCATACAATCAAATGAAAGAATCTATTTACTATTATGATTATTTATATTTGTAGTTTAGAAAATGATAGTAACAAGAATAATAAAAGTAACGTTTGTACACTGTATATGTTAGTGTTGTTATATATCCAAGCCCAGTTATGAACATTTCTCTGGGTAAATGAAGGCATGTCAGAGAATGCAGTGTTCCAAATCTTATTTGCACACAATGACAACTTAGTTCCAAGGGTGTAACATACAAATGTCACATTATTCACGGTTTCATTACTTCAACAGTTAAAAAAGTTTAGTGAAGTGACGGCAAATAACTGTGTTAAGTACAAAAACTAGGAGGTTTACAGAATACCTGCATAATCCAGTTACAATATATAGTACACTACTCAGTTTCAGAACCAATGACGTAATTATGGCTACAGTCAGACAACAGCTTCGCAGACACTATCAGATCCAAGGCAGTGTGGATCTCATATCAGATGAGTTCACTCGGCACGTCGCTGCACTATGTGCAACAAATACTAACTCTGCTTTAGTCAAGTAATCAAGCACAGTTACTCAGCTCACAATGAAAGCCACATCATGCAGGAACAACAATGATCAACGACATCCACTAACTATTAACAGTATGACAAAAGAATTGGAACGGACGACTAGAACACATGCATAGCGCTGTGTTGCTGCTATAATACAAACAAACAGGCATCTACAGACTACAGCAGTACAGCATTCCGTTAATTATAATTTTACAAAAGTCTGTCACCATGACATTAATGCTGCCATTGTAAGTGCTCTATACGCTTAAACATCATCACACTCATCATCCGTCATCGTCATCGTCATCATCATCATCATCATTAGTGAAGCATTTGTACCGTGTCTATTACAACAAGAATACCCAAACACAATAATAGTCAAATGGCAGACACATACGTAAAATGAAGCAGTTAAAAATCAATCAACGAACATTAATTCCTAAGCTTAAAATGCAGCTTTTAAAAGACAGCATGATTTGAAACACGCACAGGGAATCCAGTACAAATGTTCCATCCGTGGCTAAATCACTAGTTTGTCACAACTGATGGAGACAAAAGACAATAGCCAAGTTTGGCAATGTGGCCTGAAGAGAATCTTAATGTCAAATCGGTGGATTAACACACAACAATAAACTAGTTCTATAGTGATAACAGTGAAGACATAACACAACAACAACAACGACAACAACTACAGAGCAGTGGATACAGCAATTACCTTCACCGCCGAGACTGTAGCTCAGCGGACACACACACAGCGTGACGCTAAGAGGCGGCAAAGGTAACAAACATTTGATCAAGAAGATAAACAACAGCAGAAAGAAATATATCTTTAGGTCAACTAACTACAATCTGCTAAACATCGAGTGCCTATGTTTCTTGAACGCAGCAACATTTGCCAGCAAGACTACACTGCATATTAGAAGCAGCAGCAGGATAAAATTAACAAACAACACACATACACAGATCAGCAGCAGCAAGGCACAGAAACTATAGCAATGCTACCAAGGCAAGTTTCTTTCACGCATTATATGCCAATAGACTTGTGTAAATGTAAACTCTCGGGGCTTCATCAAACAATGAAGTAATTGCAACTACTTCAGCACCACAGTGTGCTACAATGTAGCAACTTCTCAAATAGCTGTATAAGCCTTTGCAGAAAAGTAAGTACACAGAATTAACGTCATATATATTATAATGGATCACATATACAATTGGCATCTTCTGCTGCACAGGACGCAAGTTAGTGATACCATCTAGCTAATATTCTTGTATTTTGTGAAGAGGTTGTACAAGACACGTAGTGTTGACTTAATATCAACGTTCACAATGTCTACAACATCACAGTATAACATAACTAACAGTTAGCTGTCGTCATACTGTATTCTGATAACTAGCCTCATGGCATCTCTGCTATATAGTCACTTTCAAGGAACTCGGCTCGATACATACTAGTAATGGATGCAACAGGCAACAATTGTCGCATTCTTTTTCAAGCCCGGGCATAACCGGTCACGACCCGGTAGCTTAAAAACGGTTCTTTTTCACTGCCCGGGTAAAACCGCATTCCAAATCATGCCCGGTTCTGCCCGAATGTACCCGGTAAAAGTGTGGACTAAGTGGTGTGGTGGAGGGGGGTCCAGCCAATAACGTGCGTTGTTTACACTCGCGGCGTGTCACATTGCAGCATTTCAGTTACGGGCGTGGCTGGCTACCACTTCGACTGGGTTCGCGATTCTTTTTCACACTAAAACCGGAGTCAGACCGGGCAGTTCAGGCAAGTTACCCAGGTACTGAAAAAGAATGCGACCAATATAAATGCTGCACTGACAAAAATATTGTGATAGTGCTGACGATCACAGAATGCTGCAGCTGTCTCCAATAATAAAACTGCAGAGAGCAAAAAGAGAAATGTTTCTTACAACAACAGCAATCTAGTGGAAATAAAGACTTAAAATCCTAATCTACCTTCTGGTCGAGCTTTTGGCTTACTCAGTCCAGCATCTTGCATAAGCTCAAAAGAAAATGAAACGTTGTGAACCTGTAAGAACACAGCAGAACAATAAAGCACTGCACGATATCTAAGGCACATAAACTAGAACTCATCCAGTTACCTCTCTGACTTGTTGTAACCGATTTCTACATAATACAGAGTAATGCAACATAGTTGCTACACAAAAATTACTGTCACGTAAATGTATGTGTTACCTGACCACACTGTGGGCACACAGTGACTTTCGTTTTAACTGCACCATATAAATATCCTGCTACTACTACTACTACTACTACTACTACTACAATCAGCTTTATAATGCTCAAACAGACATTATAATAATAAACTAACTGGCGAGTGCCACTTACTCGACTACTGACTGACTACACAAGACATGCACATAAAGCTGAAGAGTCCAGCCGCAGTGACAAATCTACCTTCTGCTCATTAGTTGTTGGAGTTAGATGAAAATGGTACAGTGGTACAAAATATCCTTCAAGTAGTCCCATCAGCAGCACGAGGTACACTCCATCATGAAACTGTACACCAGCCACAGCAGCCAGTAGAGACTGTACTGACTGAAATTTTACGCCTCTCTACTGCATGACTAGAGCTGTTACAATTCTGTCTGATTCAGTTAAACAGAAATATATAAGTAAACGAACATACATACGTTTGATAGTTGCAGTTCATGTACATTCTTATCTTAGTAAGTAGCTTCATTTATAAATGGACAATGTGAGAAAGCCACATACGATATAAAAACACTATAATTCATACATAACAGAGAGGTACAGTGTCCACACTGTGGTAAGGGCGATGAACGTTTACAATGGGAAATGCCACTTTTCGCAGTCCCGTAGCTCTGAAACCCCGAGACTGATTTTCAAACAAATTGTCACAATTTCACATACTGTATCACTGTGCATAGACAAATACAGGTAGCTTAGTGATTATCATAAACTGTAGTCTGCAATGACTCCAACAAAAGTACAAAACTAAGAACTGTACAACAATCAAACAACATACCTGCGTGTCGAGATCCGTGACTTCCAGATTAATCTTGTTCAAATGCTTGTTGACAAAGTTGATCAGTGACTGTAGTCACAAAACACAACAGATTTCTGATTAATACACAGCAGATTTTACTAAGCAACATGCACACTCTCTCTTTGACACTGCCAGCTTATCTACGGTGTACTATAGAAGACAAGCGACCAAAACAGCTGAATGCCAATTATTTATATCATTTTCATACAAGAAATCAACTGCAGAACAGACAGTGGTAAACAGCTACTTTTATGGATGGACAATGTGCAACATAACACACTTCAAACTATGTTTAACATCAGCATATAATGCAAATTAAACAAACAACACAAACCCGTTTGACAACGTTCAGCTTGTCTGGGGCGTGATCAAACAATGTGTCAAAAGCATCTCGCTCTGCAGACAAAAGTGCCACACTAACCATGCTGTGCACTGATGTACAGCACATATAGGCTCAAGCAACTCTTATAACAGTCATTTTAGTTTAATATAATTGAGAAATTTTTAATATTAACCTTCAGTTCACTCAGTGGCTGAGTTCATGTTTCGATTAGAAAATAGATTAACACTATAGTTAACACTTTTTCTTAGAATAAATACCAAGTTAATCGTCAACACGAACTAACGATATAATTGGTGTTAACTTTAGTGTTAAGTTCCAACATTTCCGATCATCTATAGATAAGAAGAAAGTTAACACGAAATGCCAGCTAACACCAAAGTTAATCTGAACATTTCTGATTAATACCAACCAGCGTCCATGCAAATGAATAGACGTTTTTACTTAATCTCTAGGGATAAAGAATTTTCTAATCAGTTTTCAGTTCACTTTTTAATTAACAACGTAAACAAAAAGCCGTGCAATCGTGTGATCTCGGGCGCTCTCGTATGCTGTTGTTGTAACATAACGTGTATGTTTGATAAATGATAATGTAAAAATATTTTATATTTACTTCTGCTAATGCCGAATTGCTCAGCGATTAACTGTGCCAGTGGATCGATAAATGTATATAAGGTGAATAAGTTTATTTTTTATTTCAGATAAGTAGTTTTCTAATCGCGAAGTTAATCCGACTCGGTTCTTAATGAGGTTCACATTAAGAAATATAGATTAGAAAAAGTGTTATCTTTTTTCTAATCGAAACATGAACTCAGCCAGTGACACCAGTGCATTAAATATTCTCAACTATGTAAACAATGCAATTCTTAAACATAGTTTGTCTTCATTTCAGTAGTGAAAGTAGAAAATTATAGATAAAGGACTGACAGAAAACTTGAGAAAAGACATCAAAGGCTCCACATAACAGTCAGACAAACTACTGAAAAGCATTGTAACTTTTGGCACTGTAACTATACAGCAGGCTAGTCAGAGGTGGCAAAACTACAATAATGGCACATTATGTTACCAGTTTAACATGTACAATTACATTAAAAATCATCAAGTAATTCTTTACATACCAAATCGACCACCAATATCCCTACAAACATCAAACAGAAAGTTACTTCATTATTGCTACCAGGTATTAACAGGGCCACCAACATTCCACAGCACGTGGATTTCATGCCATGCCGCGGAATTCGTCATTTGCCGCGGAAAAACGTGGAATTGCCCGTTTTTGCTACATTTATACCTAATTCAAGGTTTTTCAGACTCCTTTTTAATTTAACCATTTATAAAACAACAAAATCTAGTCGTTGTAAGCTATGGTGCTGTGCTCTCACCCATATGTCAGAGCTAAACACAAGATAATCTGCATGCTCATTGCGCTGTGTTTTTAAATAACAGTACTCTTTATCGACATTATGATGATATTTTCATCATTAATGGCCAAAAGTAATGTGTTTTCATGTTACAGGTTACAATAAATTCCTTATAGTTTGAAGGGTTGTCAGTTAATACAACAACACCAACTGGCCATGGAATGTAGGGTATTTGGGGATAACAGCGCTGCAGAATTTCAGAAACTGCACCATGGAATTTGGCAAAATTTGCAGCGGAAAAACAGTGGCCCTGACGATTAACTACTACTATTACTACTCGCGACAAAAGTTGAAAATGCAGCAAAGCTAGTGGGTTTGCATGTGAATGCCGGAAAAACAAAGATGATGATTATGGGCAACTTACCACACGGCACGGTAACAGTATCAGGCAATACAGTAGAGAATGTAGATGAATTCTGTTATCTTGGCAGCATTAAACAGGATGACAGTGGCTGCGACAAGGACATTAGAGCTAGATTGGGCAAAGCTAATGGTGTCTTTGGGAGACTGACAAAGATATGGAGGGATAATGGCCTTAGTCTAGACACAAAAATCAGGCTATATGAAGCTCTGGTCTTATCCACACTACTGTATGGAGCAGAGACGTGGCCAATGAGTGTAACGACTAACATCTGTATATAGAGCAGCGTTCAACCGGCCATCGTCGTCACTCATTCAACGTCGCGTCTACCGATGACATCGTTTGCGTCGTGTCGTCCACCATGAACAAATTCGACGACAATTGCCAGTCTGGTGTCTACAACCCGAAAATTCACCGGAAGCTGTATCAGAATGCCAATCCATTTGTTCTGCCCAAATACGATGGGAGAATCAAGAGGTGTTGCGCATGCAAGATCGCGTTCAAAGCCGTCGCCATGCCCAAGTATGTCATCGCACACAAGGAACTCTATGTGTACGGCAGAGCGCAGAGTCAAAGAATCTAAATGTCTACTCATGTCAGAGCGCGATTTCTTCTATCACATCGACCAAGTGTGTATACAAGGACGTCATGCGACATCACATGAGATCCCGTGGTGGTGCGACAACTGAACCAAAGCGATGTCGAACATTTACGATTGCGTGGAATCTTTCTGTAGAAAATTTATCGGCATTTTCCATGTTGCATTAGTTTGCAGACGGACGTTATATGTATAGTCATCGCCGTTTATGACTGTCGTTTTTGTAGCACATTACTTTTCGTTTGTTTGCTTGTTTGAAATTACTATCGTATGTGTGTCTGTGCATGTGTGCGTGTGTGTGTGTGCGTGTTTGTATCTGTGTTTTATACCATAAAATGTGTAATTTTTGCCTCAAAATACAGCCAAGTGCATGGAGAAATTACATGACCCCTTAGTCGGATTTAAGGTAAAGACAATGAGGAGCGGGAGAGGACAGGAAGAGAGGGGTGGAAGAGAAGAAGGAAAGGAGAAAGAGGAAATAGGGGAGATGAAGGGCGGTTAAAATTTTCAGATTACAGGAAAACTAAATACGCCAACGGATCGGATAAGTCAATGATCCTTACACCTCCTACAGATAGGTCCATGACAGGAATTGCTGGTCGATTCAATCACAATTCAATTTTGTCGCTGACGTCATGCTGCACCAGCAAACAAACGTCATCAGCTGACAGTCACTCAATTAGCTCGACACGTGTTCGACGTGTTGCCAAAATTGAATAAACGTGAGTCGTACAATTCAATCAATAAATTAATTTATACAGGGTGATCAAAAAATAAGCCAACGAATGTTTCGAAAGTAAAGAGACCTAGGCATGCATTTTGATGTGATGGCAACAGATTGAGTAGAAGAATAAATCACTGGGAAGGGCGACTTCTTCAGGATACACACAGCTAAAATGAGTTAACCCATTTGTATTAGAATTTACTTACTTACTGTAAGTAATGCCAACTGCTGGGTAGGGAAACAGGCTGGCAGACAAATCAAGATCGACAGTCTGAAGCACCGCCGCCAAAGCGGATCTAGCTGTAGCCAGAACCACAGATTTCTATCTACGTCGTCGACGTGTTCGAGTGTCCGACGATAAAAATATTTGCTGCGGGACTGTTGTGCCGCAGGAAAATAAACTGCGGTAAAGCCAAAAGTGATGCGTCGACGAGCACACAGCGCAGTCGACGTCGGTAAAATACGAGCGGCAGTGTCGAGGGTCTCGCGCGTGCGGAAAAATATTCGTTGAAGAGATGATGCAGAAAGCACCACAAATCAGCCGCTAGTTACTGCGAGGTCGGATGTCGTTGACGACGCCGACAGCGCTCGCAACTGACTTCAAACCAACGCCACCAGCGCCTACAGACTCTCTTTCTTCTTCTTCTCTCTTTCTCTCTCGTCCGTCATCTCATGGATTACGATGAGGTTGACATAAAGACGTTTCCAAGCTGCTCTATCTCTCGTTGCATAATATGACATTTGTATATGGTATTACACTGACAGGAACAACCAGGCTAAAAAGCACTTACGGTAGTCCAAGATAACAAACAACTTCAAACGCAATTGGCACTCAAAATTACACAGACTTAACATTTAAAAGACATTAGATGATCATTAAAATCAACATGTAAAATACGTTGCTTGAATTTGTTCAATGAAGTAAAATCAACACTGTCAGGTAAGGCATTCCATACATTTAATACTCGTTGGCTAAAATATGTAGCTCTGCTATTATGGCTAGATGATGGTTTGTACAGTTTCTACTGGTGGCTACGTGTTCTAGTATAGCTATTAAGTTGAAAAGTATCAGACATGTTTACAACGACACACTGAAATACAATTTTGTAGCACCATATAAGGTCAAAGTGAAGGCGCCTTAGTTCAAGGCTCTGCAATTCAAGCCTTTTTAGTGCATCGTATTGCGTCGTATTTACGAAGAATAACAAGATTTTCGTCTGTTTCGTCCAACGTTGTGAGGGTCCGCTCATAGGCGTCGACCCGGCAAGGACCGAGTGTATGGAATAGACTATGAATCACACAAAACCGGGAGAGATGTACGTTTAGGCTTGTAACGAAAGCCGATGAGCATGAAAATCTAATGAACAGTCGGATAATTCGTGAAGTCATTGCAGATTCGTCGTCGAAGTGCACTCAGTAACAGCGATGTGTTCAACTTCGTAACGTTGCACGGACCACAACTTCGCAGTGCACACGTCAACTGCAGCTTGTCATTCGTCAAAATATAATATTTATGTAATCACCAGGGTTGTTAACAATACTGGTAAAAAGTATTGCAATATTCAATACCAATACCAGGCCAAAAAAGTATTGCCAATACCAATACCAATAACTCTGTAAAAAAGTATTGCAATA
>Ga0209679_1001096_pt1 | contig 11072 bp, 6 predicted proteins | sample WorMetHEROISLAND_4_FD_187408 | JGI IMG/M metagenome (GOLD analysis project Ga0209679, IMG submission 187408) | Marine gutless worms symbiont microbial communities from Max Planck institute for Marine Microbiology, Germany - Olavius sp. 2 HERON... ...
ATAAGATAATCGTTACTGAGTAACGACATTATTCTGGCGGCGGTATTCGTTACTACTCGTTACTACTAAGTATTCGTTACTTCCTTATCGAATCGTTACTACTTCCGCACCTCTAAGGTGTATTACTGTTTTGTTTTTGTTTTACCGATACCGGCTGTCGATAATGGAAGCGTTTACGGAGTTTGGCGAGAATTTACTTCAGCTTATTTCTCCACAGCCGTGTTTTGACGAATTTTTTGTCAAACATAACTTTTTAGATGGTACTGATGATTATGCATTTATTTAAACTGCAGTATATTATAGATGGTCGTTGCTAGCTCTCAAACTCTCAGAATTATTACCATATGGAACAGCTTTCGTGACTCTGTTGCTGAAGCTAACAGTGCTAAAATAAACTAGATAAATTTTGGAAAAATCAAGAAATCAACTGTAACTTTAAAGCCGGAAGTGGTAGTTGATTAAAGTTATTTTGATTTTCCTTGTTTAGTTTGGTTTGAGGGGCACAGAGGCCGGTTTGGCCTGAGCCACACGTTCTACGTTGTTTGTTTGTTTGACAAAAGTATAAAGCCTTTTCACCCCTATCCTTCCTCTCCTTCCCATTCTTTTCCCTATTTTCCCTCCCCTTTCCTTCCTTTTTGTTTTACCCAGTTCATTCACTTCTTTCCTTTCTCTGCTGCAAAGTGGCGTCTCAGTTCAAATCAAGCTAGTGGGTCTGGAGAGTGTTGTATGTAAGCTGCCCCAGTGGGGTCTGGGGCAGAGACCTGGCTGCTGACGCATTTTTGAGGCATTGTGAACCCAGAAAATGCATCTGGTGGCAACAATTTTGGGTTACTTCGGCAGAAGAAGTAAAATTTCAAATCCGGGACTACTGGCAGACCAGACCATAACGTGACTGACAAATGGGAAAGACTTTATTTTGCAGCAGCCGTATTTGTATGAAGCTGCCTATTGACTATTTCTAAGTCCAGAGATAGCATTGGACTTATAGTGTCTATTAGTACAATGCCCTACTCACTGAGCCATACAGCAGACTCGTTTTGGTTAAAGGATGTCTTACTGCATAGTTGTATGTGTCTAAGTATATGAGAACGAAATACAAAACAATATATAGTGTGCCAGTCATTACAAATTTACAATCATTGCACAATATTCTCTCAGCAATAATTTTCAATAATCATTTAGTTAGAAGCAAAAACAGACCGGACTTAAGCTGAAATGATTCAGTTAAATTCATTCGTGGCACTACTGAGGCACTATTGATAAATAAATAAATATACACATAGCTCTATCTTTTAAGACGAAAGACAACACACCATTTTCTCTGAATTATTTACTGAATAAGTGGCATTGTATAACTCCTAGCCAGTTCATCATCATCAGTTGTCGTCTTCTATGGCAGAAGGTTGACATGCTTCAAATGTACAGTTTCTCCATTTCTTTCTATCTTCAGCAGTTCTTTTAACTTGTTCATAAGATGCCAGTTTCATCCAATCCTTTATGTCATCAATCAACATTCGTCTTGGACGTCCTTGTGTGTTAATACCATTCAATTTGCCTTCCAGAATTAACAACGCACTTTGGTCACTGGATCCTCTCAGAATATGTCCTGCAAAATTCAGTTTTTGTTTTATGATATTGCTGTAGAGTGGTGGATTATCCACTTTCATTCGTTTCAGAACGACATTATTTGGAATTAATTCTGTCCATTTAGTTTTCAAAATTCTTCGATAGCACCACATCTCAAACGCATTTATTCTCCGAGTTAGATCTTTGTTCAAAGTCCAGCTTTCACATCCATATTTCGTGACCGGAAATACATAGCACTGCAGACCAAAAAAGTGGAAATACATACAACTCAGACACTTATTTTTCCACTGAAATTGTTTAATATTCTTTGGTGTTGAAATCAGGTAAAATTAACCAGTAAGTGTAAACTGTTTGAATACTAACTTTCTGTGGAAATTATCAATTCCCATCCAAGGTTAAGTTTTGTGGTTGTTGCATAGTTAAACTTAACCCGACAAATGAATGTTTGTTGATGTTGTATTCAATACAGTATTGTTCACCGTGGTTTGTGATGTCTGTTATTTTCTGTTGTTATAGTATCCTGTCTGAAGATCACACTGAGCAAGTGTCTCGGCTATGTTATTATATGCTTAGCTGCAATTGGTATGTGATTTGCAGCAAATGCAATTATTTTCATGTATTTAACTGTTCAGTTAAATATTTCTTTATGCACCACATTGTGGTAAATGTACCGTTTTATGATAGCTTTTCAATATTTTGGGTATTTTTTGATTAGATTCTTGAGTTGGTGTTGTGTGATGTAGGCTAATGGACATACTCAAGTTTTTTGGTATTTTTGTGCTTAATGTCGTTATATTCGTATAGCTGATTTGGAATTTTTTGCTGATGTGATCAGTTAAGCTACCACAGATATTGAAGATTCTTCGTGCTTCAAGTGCCGCTGGACTCAGCTTTACAAGTTCGGCTATGGAACTTGCGGGAGTTACAGGCGCGCTGGCTTATGGCTTTGCTATGGGTTTTCCATTCAGGTTTGTCCAGCTTTTGACTTAGATGAACCGTGTAACGGTTTAAGTCTACAACTGATGTTGATCATTGGTTTGAGGTTCCTTGTGTTGAATACTGAGCTTTTAACAGTAGTTACACTGGCTATGACTTAGGTGTAATACAGCGGTATACCGCTGGAGAACCTGTTTGTGTTTCAGTTCTTACGGAGAGGCGGTCTTCCTGGTGCTGCAGTCACTGATAATTGGCATTCTGATCTTGTTTTACACACGTGGTTCTCGTGCCAGTGCAGCATTTGCAGCCATTTATATCGGAGTGCTGTCGTACCTCCTGTCACCTGCTGCACCAATGATGCTTATTTGGGCAATGCAGATCAGCGTGATGCCTCTCATTGCTGGCTCACGGGTTGGTTATCGGTTCTTCAGTTGTGTCCTTTATTTCTTCTATTATATCTTTGAATATTCTGCCAGAACGCCTAAAGTGGCTTGACACTATTATCTACTAAATAATTGAAAGTCGCCTTAGTCTCTGTTTGCTATCTCCTGCGAAACGGCCCAACGTACGGCGGCGAAATTTTGCATGCGGACGCGTGCTGTGTGCATGCAGGGCATGGGCTGGGTCTTATGTCGATAGGGGTCACTGTTGGGAAGAAATTAAAATTTTAAAACACTGCGCGTACACTTGCTGCGGTGAGTCATGCCGCTGCAAGCTTCGACTTTGGCCACGTAGCTGGCGTGCGTCGAACGCCTGCTACCAGCAGCAAAACAGCAACTCACAGCTGGTATATGTATATACACACTGCAGCGCCGGGCCGCAGCGAGGCAAAAGTGGTCGAACAGATGGCGTGCGACAGAGGCCGGAACAGCCGAGAGAATAAGGTCAAATGCGCGTCACCAAGATAGAGCCGCGCAGCAGCGAGACGTTATACTAAACAAGCTGATGCGGCCGATAGGCCGCCGCATCAGCTTGTTGTCAAGAAAGAAATCTGGCATGCTTAATTGTGTGGTCTCAGGTTTATAGTGTGTGTCATAGTGGTGTACCAGTGTCTCTGTTACCATGCACTGCATAAACAAATTCCAGTTCAGCTACATGCATTAAAAATTTTTGGTTGAAAAATTTTCAGTTGATACTTTGCCTTGACAATCTTTTATTTTCTGGTCAAACATACGGGGACCGTCATGCACAGATTTTTAAATCAGTTTTTAATGAACAAGTGTTCGTGCAAGATCGTCTTAGCCGAACGATTGTTAATACCCATGATGTCAGCTGTCACACTGTTTTGACAATTTTGCAAAATGACATTTTCTGCAACTCGATATTTTTCACGGACAGCTTCAGGTGGATATTCCGACTGGGGCTCATCTTCAAAGTTTATTCTGCCTCAACAAAACTTGGCAACCCAATGTGTGACGATAGCATATGACGGTGCACTGTTACCATACATAAAAGTCATTTGGTTGTGTATTTGCTGTGGCTGAATATCTTCCGATGTCAAATAGTCCGTCACTGCTTGAGAATCAGACATACTGTGCTGTGTGCGAAATTCAGTAATCTGCATTTCGTAAAATAACCAAGCAGATGACACTGAATTTTCTGAAAACACTGACAAGACTGTTGTAACAAATCCCTGCAACTGAAACATATATAGCAGAAGATAGCCAGGCTCAAAACTTGTTGACCACCTCCTGGTACTTTTAGTTGTTACCAATAGTTCACAGGCACAGCAGAGCTAATAATACTGTGGTCTTTGTGGTTATGATCTGACAGCTTGTACAGTTTTTGGCTAACTACCGCAATGCCAGTACAGGCCAGCTGTCTGTGATTACCTTCACGATGCTGTTTGGTGGAGCTATGACGCGAATATTCACTTCAGTTCAAGAAACAGGAGACATTACAGTCATCGCAACATATATCGTGACGTGCGTAGTAAATGGGATGATTCTGGCCCAGATCATTTACTACTGGAATTCACCAACACCAGGCACCGCTGCTGCGTCAGACAAATCCAAATAGGCCACAGTTTGGTTGAACTTGTCAGCACTTACAGCAAAATACTGTCGTGTAAATTGTTTCACTGATTATTGTCATGTTGAAAATGTCAGCTGTGCTGATGCTGTGATCTCTGTGAAAGTTTGTTGAAATAAATTTTACAGTGGTCGTGAATGTACAGTGAGATACCGGTATGTCAGTTTTGCATTTTACAATTTGAACTAAGATGCACATTAAAAGCTGACTTGTTCAGCTAGTTGTGTTGTTTGACAGGCTACTGTATTCACATAGTATAGGAGTGGTGTGGAGTCTAAATGCTGTCGTAATAATGGATATTTGAGGAATTATAATAACTGCCAAAATCATTAAGATTGAAACACATTTACTACTGATTGCTGTGGTGTACGCATATACAGCTTGGATGATGATTGTCTGTGTGGCAGAAGAGAAAAATGAGTGTATTGATAATTAGTAGAGCTGTCAAGCGATTAATATTTGTAATCGCGTTAATCGCGCGATTAGTTGTTTTAATCGCGCGTTAACGCGTTAATTAACGCGTCAATTCGACAGGTCTAGTTTATGTTGTAGGTTGCCGTCAGCGAACGACTGCACGTCTTGCTGTTCACAACTCATCTGCAAGATGCGACCACTGTCGAAATTGCCATCAAACAATGATGCGCAACTGACAAATTAACCGACATTTGTTGTTAATAATTAACTGAATATTATTCGATCGTCAAATAACCGCAGTTCAACTGCATATTGGAACTTCTGCTTCACAGAATTTACGTATGTGCGTTAATTTTTTTAACGGCGTTAATTTTTTTAATCGCGATTAATTCTTTAACGCGTTAACTAATGCGTTAATTCGACAGCTCTATAAATATCGAATTGATATCGACAGAGATTCGTAGAAGTGGGATCGTAACAGCACTACTTACTTTCCTAAAATCTTACTGTAAAGTTTGGGTTGCATATTATACATAGGATTACTTTTTCAACTATTCAACCAGCTGACGTTCCAGCTTGGGAAATGCAGCAGCTTTCCCACGCTGTGGCATTTTTGACTGCAGTAACGCCTCCAGTCTATCTTTTTGACGGCGCCAAAGACGGATGTTGTTTTTGTTGGCCTCTGATATACCGTCAAACTCACGGCCAGCAGCGCAGTTGCCGTGAGTTTTGGCACATGGGGCGATCGTCGCGGCGACGGTTGCCACGACCGGTCGACATGACAATTGCAATTTGCACCGACAGTTGCGTCAAGTCGCCGTAACCGTCGCCACGACAATCACCCCGTGTATACACACCATAACAGACAATCTACAGGATCAAATTTCACCAAACGGCAGCGTAGCCGCGACGTAGCCGCATAAGGATGCGGACTGGGTGTGCAAGGGTGATAAGATAAACAGACCACTGTTCTGTTGTTCCGCACTGCGGTCTAGAACAGCAGCCAGCCAGACTGAAGCAGACGGGCCTGGTCGTCACCCCGGCTGTGAAATTCGAGCTGCATATTGTACATAGGATTATAAATTTTTGCATTACCGCTACACTGAAAACTGGGGGTGCATATTATACACAGGTGCGCATAATATCCGAGACTTTACAGTACTTACCACACTCGTCATTCCACGTGTTACCAACTGCATTCTGCATTTTACCAACACCCCTATTACTACTGTAAAATCTATTATCAGTCCGAGCCGGACTGGTCCTATATTTTATTACCAGTCAGCCAATCATATTAGTTACAGCATGCGAAAGTGGGTTAAATACATGCAGTAAACCACAGCTGTCGAGTGCTGGCGTGGCTCAACCGACAGCGTTGCGGGCAGCCACGCTGGTGACCGGGGTTCGAATCCTGTGTGTACCATTTTTTATAAATAGGGATCGAACGATATTGGTATTGGGATATTGGGTACTGGGCGATATTTGCCATATTGGGTCGTATCGATATTGGCCCAATATTTTTTGTGGGTAGGACACCCGATACGATATTATCTGCGCTTGTGTGCCGCCCAGATGACAAGCATCTGGTACGCATTATCTCGAACATCAGCCGCCAACCAGCGACGCAGGGACGCAGCAGACGTCAACGTCAGGGGAGAGTGGGAGACGGGGGAGGAGTAGGGGTAGCCGGCCGTTTGCACTGCACCAAGAACAAAGCATTCGACGGTCGCCCGCATGGTGATCCGTCTCACAGTCCTGCAAGCCGGCCCAGGTTGCGTCCTCTCCCCCCGCTGTTTGACAAGCAATTAACGTCCGTCCACACCCTTAAGTAACAACAGCAGCACATTGTTACACACAATAAAGGCGAAAACCGCACCGCGCTTCAAAACGAATCGACAACACGATAGATTAAACTAAACGGTTGTGCTTCTTTCCGTCAACGCCGGCAAGCTCTTTGTAGATGACTCCTTGATAGACCCAATGTAGACCTAGGCCTATGTTATATAGCAGCCGGGCCCACATCGCAATATAAAAGCGACAGGCAATATAAAAGCGTCACAGTTGTAACGGTTGCATGCAACATGGCATCGTCTCGTAGCAGCCCAGTGTGGCAATACTTTATCGTTAGTTCAACGGACGTTTCACGCGTTTCATGTAAATTGTGCAACGCATCGGTTGCAAGAGGAGGTAAAGGCGTCAAAAATAGTTACGGTACAACCAATCTACGCAAGCATCTGCAGAACAAGCATCTTGTCGAGTATCGTGCCCTGCTGGCTGGAGAGCAAAAGCCGTCCACCAGTCCCATCACAACATCGTCATCCTCGGAGTCCGCGTCGGCTGTAGACGGTGTACAGAGTACAATTCAGCGATCGTTTGATTCTAAGAGGCCCTGGGATTTCGACGACGAACGCTCACGTCAGTGCAACTCTAGTCGATCCGCGGTATCGTGGAAAACTGCTACCTAGTAACGACTTGGATACTGCAACTAAGCGTCTGATTGAGCTGACGACGACCGTGGACAATGCTGCAACGAGCTCAGCACCGCCTGATGCGTCGCAGTCAGATGTTGTCGAGCCGGAAGTCAAACGGCCCAGATTGGACGAGGCATCTCCGCTTGACCTGCTGGACGCTGAGCTGCAGGCCGACTCAGTTCCGTCAGAATACACACCTGCAGAGGAAGTCGCAGACTACCTGCGACAACCTAACATACAACGACAGCTAGATCCACTAGACTGGTGGAAGGTCAACCAGCAGAAATATCCGCGTGTCGCTGACATAGCTAGGCGCTACCTCTCATCCCCCTCTACGTCTGTTCCCAGCGAACGGCTGTTCAGTTCTGCTGGGGACTTGTACTCTGACAGTCGCAATCGGTTGTTGGGACAGCGCGCTGACATGCTGCTTTTCATTAAGCATAACCTTAAATTTGTGTGACTTGTAACGTGCATGCATGTCACTGCTGACTTTTCCATATGCCTACATTTACACGATTATGTGATGATGCTTATTGATGATTATAACGATGATTAGTATAATTCTGTAATTTTCATGTTGAATAATTACATCGCAGAACATTTTGTGAGTTCATGTGTCACCACACACTGGTATTGGGTATTGGTATTGGGTATTGGCATCGCCAGGGACCAATAATATTGGGTATTGGGTGGCTTTCTTGGTATCGTTCTAACCCTATTTATAAATCCGCTCAACCCAGTATTTGGCTTATTCGACAATATTAAACCACTTACAAATTACAATTTGATTCACATTTTTCCCCTTTTTTCTACTGCGAACCTTTCACTGGACTTAGCAGTCCATGTCCGGACTGATAATATAATTTGCTATCAGTCCGGTGCGGACTGATAATAGCGTTTACCTACTAATACAACTGCGCTAATTAAACACCAGCCACAAACAACTGACCGAAGGCCATTAAAAAGCTGCTTTGATTTCTCCAAATAGTGACAGAACTCCGTAACTATCTTGCGCTCGTTATCATCCATATCGACGGTGTTTGCCATGTTGGAGACGGACATTGACTGCTGATGCGACAGTTGCCCGGCCTTGAATTCCGATCGTCGCTGCTTCGCCCATGTCGACGGCGAATAGACATTGCCTCCTCCGCCAGCGCCCACGGGCGCTACACTTACGTCACGCACTGACGACGTTTTCGCAGCCGTGCTGTGCAAAATCGCTTTACGAAAATGCTAACAAACGTCTCTATTCCGTTTGTTCAAAATATCTGCCAGTTTCGAAGCAAAATTACCAAAACAACAACCAAATTTAATTTGCATCACTGCGCATGATCAGAAATGACGTCAACGTGAAATATTTAACTTAGTTTATGCAAAGCATAGAATATTTAATAGCTTTGGTGTACAAGGAAAATCGATGGGCGCAGGTTCTCAGCTCATCGTCATTCGTCATTGGCCGACCGTACTATCGGTCGCGCCTTTGGTGTTTACAAGAGGGTTGTTAAATTAGGAGAAGACTTGACTTTAGGAGAAGATTATGATATAGGAGAAGACCGCGAATTAGAAGAAGGCGAAAAATTAGTGGAAGCTCCTAAGTTCAGTAGGGAGGTGGCCCCTATACGCCACTGTAGGTACAGTATGTCGTCTGTCAGTCTGTCGTCTGTCGTCTGTGACGTTTTGTATTCTGGCGAAACGGCTGGACCGATTTGCATGAAATTTTCAGGGAAGGTGTGGAGTGACCATGGGACGACCTGATTACATTTTGGTTCAATTCGGATAAACCGCGCGATGCCGCGATGCTAATTTCTTTGTCAGCAACATTACGAGAAAACGGCTGGACTGATTTGCATGAACGCACCACAGCTTTTGCATAGATCGTCTGCTATGGGGCAGTACGGTCGGCCATCCTAGCAACACCTGGGCTTCTTGTTTTGTGATTTTTTACCGCGCGATGCACGTATTGCGATGCACGTGTTGCTATCGTAAGTCGTCCGTCCGTTTGTCTGTCTGTCTGTCCGTGACGTTGTGGTATCATTGGCGTATACGTTGAGTTACTTCGAAAGTAATTACATGAATAATTAGCTTAGGGTCTACGTCTACCGTCTTCGCTCATCGGAGCCACAAAATCGGCAATTAGTGTTCTAGTCCAAAGGGAACACCACTAAAATCCGGGCGGAATAGGGGGTGGGTCGTTATCAGCAGGAAATCTGCAATATCTGTGAAACAGGGCAAGATAGGAGGAAGTCGCATACGCGCTTTCGATTGGTGCCAAAATTAACGACCTTAGATGACCTTCAAGGAGCATAACGCACGTGCGTCTTTCGGAGACCACCACGAAAATTTGAATGAATATAGACCTAGACCCATACTCAGCGACGAAGATTAGTATAAGCCCAATCTAGATTCTGGCAATATAAGGTTTATGTGTATATTCGCCGTGGTTCTCAAGATTTATGTAAATTTTCTTTAGATTTACGTATACCTGTGTCGATATATTATACTATACAGGTATGGTTACTATGGTATGCTGTACTTTTTTCAAGATCACGTCTTTGGTTGATAACACAATAACACATACCGCCAGTACTCGAGTATTCATGACCAGCGGAGATGTGGGAAGCGGAGTAGCGGACTGTGATCCGTAGAATATTTGGAATCTTCCGTTGACGCGGCATCGCTACGATCGTCGGACTCGGAAATCGGAATCTCAATAAATAAGGCCAACATTAGTATTTAGCATTACTTATCGCCTTTCCACTGACTCCAAAACACGTGACCTTGAATGACCTAGAATGGCCATTTTCGTTAAATTCTGTTTTGCGCTAGTATGTTTGGAGCTCTGAACGTGATGCCTGGCTGTCGAAGCTTGACTACTCAAACTCAAACTTGTAGTGAATGTTGTCGGCTTTAAACCGAAAAGAACAGCTGCGGCATCGCGCAGTTTCCTTGCAACAGCACGCGTACGCTTTCTGGTTGTCCCAGAGGCAGCAATACTATGGCAGGCCGTTTTGCGCCAGTATGTTTGGAGCTCTGAACCTCTGATGCCTGGCTGTCGAAGCTTGACTACTCAAACTCAAACTTGTAGTGAATTTTGTCGGCTTTAAACCGAAAAGAACAGCTGCGGCATCACACGGTTTCCTTACAACAGCACGGCTTTCTTGTTAGGCCTATGTCTCAGAGGCAGCAATACTATGGCAGGCCGAAGTAACTTAATTTTATTCATAATTGCTGTATTTGCTGATAACCACAATTCGAATTGCTGATATCAATAGCAATGTAGTAAGTTAGTAACTAAGCAAGTAAAATATGATTTTTTTGGTAAAAATTGAATATACATTTACTTGCGGCCTGTTAGACATCACTAACTTCATTTCCTAATTTTCCTTGTTGTCTTGTAGTTACGATAATCTTATGTGTAAATGTAATGTTTCCGATTTCAGTATATTTGTACTGCACATGAGGTACCTATGCCGTGAAGGTTGAACGACAGAGTAAATACGTGTTGTAATGACAGCTGTGAGTGGATAGCTAACATTGGTGTGTGCTTTTATCCTGACGCGGATAGACTACTGCAACGCCCTGTACGCCGAACTTCCAGACTCCTCGATCGCGCCATTGCAACGTGTTGTACAT
>Ga0209679_1001097_pt1 | contig 11069 bp, 5 predicted proteins | sample WorMetHEROISLAND_4_FD_187408 | JGI IMG/M metagenome (GOLD analysis project Ga0209679, IMG submission 187408) | Marine gutless worms symbiont microbial communities from Max Planck institute for Marine Microbiology, Germany - Olavius sp. 2 HERON... ...
ACAAGGAATACTGGATACATTTGTGCGCAGTTTCAGTGATACAGTTCACATGATGCAGACCTGCCGGTGCAGCTGGTCTGCGCACAACTGCTACCGTGCGGAGGAAATCTCGCTTGTGCTAACGTCGGCGGCTGGAATTAATCCGGTGTCTGACATTATCGCATGGCGGACCTCATCCTCGAAGCGTTCCGGGTGCCTCACAACTGATGTTGAAGACACAATGCTTCGCAGGCCTCCCATCAGAGCTATATTCATCCACACCACAACACTCCATCTTTAACTACCACAATCTTCTTCTTCTTCTATTACTAACACTACTTTCGACTTTGTCTAACTGACTTAGGGTGGCTTGGTGGCGTAACGGTTAGGGCGTCGGACTTGTGATCAAGTGGTCGTGGGCTCGATTCTTGGTCGGGCCGCTATCAAGTAATAATTCTAGGCAAGTTGTTCACACCCATGTGCCTCTGTCGCCAAGCAGTATAATTTGGTACCGGCCAAGCGGCGGTGACGCTCTACGACTGGGAAGTGGGTCTTGCATCATACCGGCCATGCGTCACAGACGTGGTTTATCCACCTACGCGCTCAGTGGCCTAGGTAAGGGAGATGAGCACCTGCCTATGCTCAAGAGGGGCACGGCACTGTTTACCTTACCTAACTGACTTTGCCAATTTTTCCAGAATTATTTGCGGTCAGGCCAGTGCCCAAAGGTAAAATTCTTGGATCAGGACTTTTGCAGGCTGGATGCCCTTCCTGTCGCTTGACAAACGACAATCACAGTACTTGATATAAAATCAGTTGAATATGATCACAAACAAATCATTTATTAGTTTATTAATAGTTTGCTAAATTTCACGTTTGAACGGCTGATGCAATTTTGAACAGTTACTTAACTGTGAAAATCTCACTATGCAAAATTCTACCAATGTTTCTATCAAATTTTAACTTATGCACTTTTATTATGGTTTTCTTTTAAAGAAATTGTTATTGGACGTGATGTCCAACTCGGTGAGGGGAGGGTAACAACCTCGCATTCATAAAAAATAATCAGCACACGGCCGACAGACCTGTATGGGCTGGAATTATTTGGGCTGGCCCATTCACTTTTTGGCCCTGCCTGGCCAGTTTAAGCAACTTAAATGGTGAAACTGTCCATAGGCTCTCGCTCTTTCTCTGCACTGTTCGGAATGCTTTACCTGACTACCTTAGAAATCGCACTCTTCCCACTGATATCTTCAAAGCAAATTATTTAAAAACTTTGTTATTTTGCTCACTATCAAATCAACGCTATAGCGCATTAGAAACTCTGTGCCTTTGCGCTATATAAATTGACTGACTGACTGATTAAACTTCAGGCCCGGCCCCGCCCACCCTGTTGATTTTTTGCCAAGAACTGGCTCGATCTATTTCACTGACTCTACATCACCTGGATTTCTGCTACCATTTGCCAATATAAAGAGTTCAGGAACTGACAAATGACAATTATCTTAACAGTCTTCACTGGCTGTGGCTCCGTGTTCCAGAGCGCATCCTGTTCAAAATCGCGGTACTTAGCTACCGAGTAGTGAATGGCAGTGCGCCCGCATACCTGTCATCTTACTTCACCCGCGTAGCTGATGTGCCATCTCGACTGAGACTCAGATCATCTCACTCTGATCAAGTGATTGTGCCATCCTTCAACCTTGCTACCATCGGCAGGCGTGCCTTCCCAGTTTTCGCCGCTAATCTGTGGAATAGCCTCCCGGCACACCTCACCTCATCACCGTAGCTTACGATTTTCTGGCAGCGTCTCAAGACTTTTCTTTTTCAGCGTTCTTATCCTGACCTTATTATCTGACATCTTATTATCTGACATCTAGCAGTAACTTTGTTATTTAGGACACATAATTTTGACGATGATGATGATGATGACGAAGCACGGACTAGCATCATATGAAACCAGTCAGATGGCCGTCTATTCTGCACAACAGAACACAATATATGGCTGGAAGCAGACTGTGCACTGCACCTACCTGGTCTAAGTGCAATCAGAGACAGGTAGTCCCGAGACCAATCCGTCAATGACTTGTCGAGTCCTACACCATCCGCTGCCGAAACTGACTGACTGTAAGACTCAAACACTGGACGTATCAGCTGCCCAAACTGGACAAGATGACGTTAAGATGACAAACCAAATGTTCACCAAAATGATAATTAAACTTGCCAGACTAAATCATCATCGGTGTAGGCTTCTGCACAAAGAGAGAGAGGAACACAATGGTGTTATACTTGTGCACCAGCACTGCCATCTACGTTATATCACTTTGGTACAATGAGTAAGGACCGTACCAATGCAATAAACATATTATCATAAGGAGGGTTCCTTCATCACTGGGGTTCTCAGCACAGCTTCGGCTGAAGGCAAAAAGCAAAGTTTCAACTTCAGACCCATTGTACTTCCTGAGATATCGTTTGAAAAAAAAGCGTTAGTAAGTAATCACACAGCCATCCACCCCTGCAATTAGGCCTAGCTCAATTTGACACTGCACAGCCTCAGCTGCATTGAGGAATATCATACTCTGTATAATAGGTTTAACCAGTCCATTTTCTCGAGTTACTCCCGATTAGGTAACTCCAGGTTCGGCCACTCCTCAGACGTAAACTTTTACGAACTGTTGGGGCAGAACTTTTACAGGCCAAATGCCCTTCCCGTTGTCCAACCAACAGCATCAAAGAGCCAAAGAATGAGACAACTGCAATGAACAATCCCACAATATCAGGTCAGAAATATCCAGCAAGCTATTAACACTGAAAGGCTGGGAAAAATATTGCCCTGCCGGGACAGTATAATGCCAGAACTACCAAAATATACTTCTTCGGGTTTCAGCAGACAGGCTGTGGCTCTGCAACAATGCCTGCTCACTAATGGAAACTTGTCACAATTTTCGACATTTTGTACGCAAAAATGTAGAATTTTCTGTTTTGGACGTGACAGCTCTTTTTTTAACATATCTATATGACCAAGCCTGCAAGAATATCGTAACGATAAAATGAGAACAAAACAACGACGGTGTTTATTTAAACGTGCCGAGAATCTAGCGGTCTTCAAGGATACAATCCAAAACTTCCAGTTGCTCAGTCCTCTTGTGTGCACGTAATCCGAGAACATCTGCTCGATTGGGATTTTCGGACCTTGAGTCCGACCCAATCCTTCTGCCGGTAATACTTCCTGATAATGTCTGTAAAGCAACAACCATTACCCTTCTGCACTTCGACGAATAACCGCCATACGATCGGACGTCCGAAGTACAGAAAACCTCCGGACCCCCGACCGCCTGGAAAAAAATGCCGGCCGCCGAGAAAAGTGGCGGACTCGGTTCCGCGTATCGGCGGCAAGATCGCCACGGCTAAACGTGGCGCGAACCACCGTCAGCGGTTGACCGGCGGCCGACCACTGTCCCGACTGACGGGCCGATCTATCCCCTCCCGACCGATCACAAACATTATTCTCTTAGTGACCAAAACACATATTTTGTGCTTTGCGAGATCGTCGGCGACTTACTTGGTTTCTGCCGTGAGCGCCTGCATTTCGGCGCGCAACCCGTCTGCCTCCGCCAGCATAGAATTATATTCCATGTGCAAACGTCGACAGTAGTCGGCGGCTGCAAAAGCATTTACATCGGCATAGTACACACATCAAGGGCCGGGAGGGTCATCAAGGAGCCCCCCACTCGAAAATAATTTCTAAACAGCCAGTCAAACACGGAAGACGGGACGGGACAATATTTAGTTAACAGCACACCATATCAAAACAACACAATGAAATAACATATCAGAAAAAAACACTGCAAGCATTTATCTAGTAGATATCATGCCCGTTAAGTACGATTTGAAGGGATGTATTTATAGCAACTATGGAGACGGCATTAATGTCACACAGCTGCGCACTACTTTAACAAGAAAGAACAGTGAGGTCGCAACAAAAGTGGACTAGTGGTATATGGAAGAGAACAAAAATTAGCCTATGAGGATTCATTTCAACTGAGATACAGTGGAAATGGTAACAACACTATTAACTACTAAATGATCACACATTGCTGTAACACCTGGCAATCAAGACGAGCTAAACTAAAGGTGTGCAAGTGTGTGTGTGTGCGTGTGTGTGTGCATGCATGCAAACACAATCTTTCATACAACCAAATGCTAAACAAAGATGATCTGGCCGAGATAAGTATACAAATTATTACACTTAACCAGCTTCGTCTTAACTGTTTTTGTCCCAAAACGACTAATTTTTCTGTCACCGCAGCCAAGAAGCAATGCGATTGTTTGTAAGTTGCTACAGTGCTACAGCTCTCTCAATGTCGTTCCATGAAATACTAGCCTAACAAGACCTATCAGCCATTCAAACTAAAATCTCAGTCTTTACATTAATATCTTTCAAGTTACAAGGTATCCATATATCAGCATTATAACAATGTCTATAACTTAATGTGAGCTACAGAAGTAGATCTGCTTAGTTACTAGTCTGATTAGTGTAGCACACAATCTACAAGAAACTACAGTGGTTTCTGAACTTTACAGATATCAGTATGTTATCACATTTGTTGCAGAACACAAAAATTGAACTACATCCACAAAAATTTCAGCTGAAAAATCGAGTCACTGCATTCTTTCGAAAATTCACACAGCAAAACAGACAACTTCAGAAACCACTGCAAGATAACTCAGATGAAAATTCATACCTCTTTGGCTGCTGCAAGCAAATACGGGTAACCTAACCACCCCAACCCTCCCATTTTATGGTACTCACATTTCCGCAGTAAGTCTGCTTTTGAGTTCTTTGACCTGCTTCCTGCTGTCGAAGCTTCTTTGCTGTCTCCGCCGCTCGCCACCAGGTGGTGCAGCTGATCCAGTCCATCCTGTTCACAGGACAAACACAAAACGACAATGTCGTATGCGGAATGAAACTGGAAACTAAAACAGCATGTGAACTTCTGCTGAGTCTCAAACGGCAGCTGCTTGACAACCGAATGCTACGTGTGAACGAAAAACTTTACGAAATAACACGGAAATGGAACTGCGATGTCTGCCGGAAAACAGCTGCAGGATCAACCGTAGCTGAAAGGCACCTTAAAACACATAATACAGTTGAGTGACAGAGGCACGCCTGCTCGATTCAGCAACGGAACAACTGAAAGTCATCCCATCCTACAAAAAAAATTCCCTGATAGCAGACAAAAAATTGATGTTTAAAACTTATTGTACCCATCCTTCTCATACACTAAGGTACTGAGTAAACCTGGCCTAGACCTTTCAGACCACTGTCATGATACGATCACACAAAACACTAGAGAAATGTGATCCATGCCAATCAATCCCTTCATTACTTTTTACCATCTGTTAAAGTGTCCCATAGACAAATAGTTTCATTGCCTACATATCCATGTCCAGTGACATAAATACCCAAAATGTTGAGACAACAGCCAGCCCATATGACAGCCAAGACCACGGCCATAGAACTCAAGAACAAGACAAAGATGCCAACCATTACCGGCCAAAAAACTATGCAATAAGAATGAAAAATAATGTGTATTGTATTTAAAGACAGTTACTAACAACTTTCACACCTTTCAGCCAGTAAGCTTCAAATGTACGATACCATGCCAAGCACGAAAGACCAGCAACAGACAAAGAACACGACCACAGAGTTTGAGTCCAAGACTGGAGTCTCGAGACCGGACCAAGACCAAGAACATCATGTCGAGACCACAACACTGTCTATATAAACTTCCTCTTGGCAAGGCAGCTACTAATTGTGGATAAGTTTTTGCACTATACTGTGTTTACAAGAAAGTTCAGAGTTCTTAGTGAATAATTTTCAAGTTTGTGTCCGTTTATATATAGACTCCTACGCTTATTGTACTGTATCATTTAAGCTGCTGATGGGTGCATTTCACTAAATATCCTATCCCGATCTCAGCCTGCAAGATGAAATTAATCGCCGATGTGACTGGAATGACAATCTTCACATAGCTGCCAGCTGCCGATTGCCTTCTAAAACCCTAGAATTACTCTCTCCTCAGAAACAATCAACTCTACATAAAGTGTACAATAACTACAGACTAACACAACACTCTACGTAGGAACACAAAAGAGAATTTCTTTCACTGCCTTAAATCAAACATTTCGAGAGAGTGAACTTGTAGGTCAAAGTTAACTGTTCTATCTCTCATCTGTAACGTTGCAAAAACTGCTACGCAATAAAGAGAGCAATTTAAAAGCACAACTGCTGAAAAGTTGTTGCATTAGTCGATTTGGAAATCTTCAGCAGGAAGCCAGCTCACAAAACTCTCCTACAAAGAAAACAGTTAACTCTGATTAACGACCACAACATTCAACATAAATGATCACATTCCAGCCACGAGTTACCACACATATCATCTTTTGATTTCTTGTTTTTACTGATAAAAAGGTAACTTCAGAAAATGTGTTTTTGAGTAAAATTTTATAACAGTGACACCTATTTAAACAGAGCCCAAAACCTGAAAGCCGACAGTACTGCAATGGTGCTCAAGCATATGTGCCATTCTCTTTATGTACAAACAAAACAACCCACTTTGTCAAATCATTCGGTCTTTTGTTTAACTGGCCCACTTACACCAGGTCAGGTCGTTCTCCAAAAATAAACTGCCAGTAACTGGTACTGCATACTGTAAACTGCTACAGCAGTACTGTTACGAGCCATATGCACTTCTAGCCACTCAGTCAACAGCACTGAAGGAACTTGGCTAAATACTATCAGAATACAATTTGACACTCAACTCTATAGAGATTCTATAGATTTACATACCTACATTCATTGAAACGAGATAACTATTAAACCTCTTAACGTACGCATCCATCGTGATAAAGCTATAAATGCAGTGAACCTAGTAAAATTACACGAATCAAACATTTTCTCAAATTCTGTGCTGCCTCAAAGAGATTTACAACTGTCTACATAAAACAAGATCCAACAACAATAAAAATAATCACAATAATCACAAGTAACGGTATTTCCCAAATCAGATTTTTTTAACCTGCATAACAACAACAACTACAACTACTATTGACGCTGCTGCTTTTAATTCATTTTACCAGGCAATTCTTAAGAGTAATCAGTGGCAGAACCAGGATTTGCCAAAGGAGGGGGCGAACCATGGTGAGCGCGGTGTGCGAGCCTATAACGGGTGTCCAGGGATGGAGCACCCAGTGGGGTCCAGGGACAGAGTCCGTGGTGATGGCTAAGGAAGCGAAGCCCCCGAAGCTGAAAGTGTTTGTCCATTTTCATACAAAAGAGGGTAGGGTCACAGGGTGTGCGGTTGGAAAAAATGACTTCTGTTCGGTTTTGTTTTTTTTTCGGTTTGGTTTCTGCACTGTGTGTTGTTTAATGTGGGTGTACTCTACTGAGTCCTTTCCAGTTTACTTCCGTGCTGAATTGGTCCAACTAACTGTCAGCCGAAGTGACTCAGAACTAGAAGAGCAGAGATACGGCAAGAAGAAAAATACTTTGACTGTTGATCCTGTCATGTTGGAAGATGAATTGTGAATGAGACAATGTGGAAAACCGTCCCCAAACCGGCAAAGTCGGTTTTTTGAGAACTGAACTGCGGAAACTATGAGTTTTTGGTTTTTGAATTTTGAGGTCAGTTCGGTTCGGTTTTTAGAAAACCGATATCCGACATTTTCACCGGGTTCCAAATACCCCAAAAAGAGGGGCCAAAAGTTAAATGATTTAAACTAAAATATTATGCACATTCATAATCAAGAACATCATCACATACTGTTTGCAGGATAGCTCGCCCCCGTGTCCGAGGCAGACTGCTTCGTGCAACCACAACCAGCCCCTACTTTTCGTCACTGGGACTGCCCGGTCTGCCCACGCCTGGATCCGCCAGTGGTAATCCAGGTTAAACCGAATATCGAAGGAAATTTTGCAAAATACAGTAACATGTCTTTCAAGTCACGTCCTTCCTGATGCCCAATCGATGGTGTCAAAGCACATAATGTAATGACAACTAGATTAGTGTAATAAAAAATCACAGCCACACACACAATTAACTGCCATAATATTCCACTACAAAAGATGCACTCTCTCAGGTTTAGAAGAAATGCCGCGTTGCATCCCGAAACATTATTCGATACTGAAAACAGCTATCTGTCATATACAAAATAAACAGAGAACTCTAAGAATAAAAGGCCATCTAGAACTAGTTACAAACACCCTCAGTTTGTAGCAACGCCACCTACTGCCAAACTACTTATGGCCCCTGCTGTTTAAATGACCAATTCTCCCATAGTGACACCATGTTAGGTCACACTCAAACATATCTGACACAATAATATGTTACTTCCTTAGCAAAATCAGGATGTTGCAAGTTGACACAATTCCTAGACTGCCTGGGTAGATCTGCTGGATACAAATGGTACGTAATCTGTGGCACGATCGTCTCCAGTCTGCACATGGTTGGATGCCATCCTTGGCAAGGCAGCAGTAGTTGGACAAGGATGCTTTTAAGATATGACTAGCCGAAGTGGAATCTGATATGCTTGCCATTCTGGGCATCAAACTGGCAACATGACCAAAGAAATTCACCCGGCGCCTCTTGATGATGATGATGACCCAAGTCCTTCAACTTCACCCGAGCACTTCTATGTTAGAAACAATGTTGTTCCATCCAAGTTGCAAGGCGAAGGATACGTTGTTGATACCAACCTCCTGGCGTTATCTCCAGCAATCTTCTTTCTTCACACTGGACACAGACTGTTCCTCTAATTATTCACTTACCTGCACCTCAGTTCCTCTTGAATAAGTAATGCTGAGATTTCAAGCATCAAACCTGACTACTTTTGCAACAGATGATCAAAAACATTGATGTACACCACTCCTGTCTTTAGAGTAAATGAAGCATCAATTCACAGTGCACATGCTGGCAGAGATGACGGCTTACACTGAAAGCTGTCGGTTTGCAAATATCATCAGATGTCTTTTGTGAAGACAGGACGTCCACTGCCAGTTCTCCGCATTTTTTGTGCCAGGACTTACCTTGCTGTACAGTAAAGAAACGGATGGGCGGGATTGTAGTGCTGGCAAAAGCTGGAAAAATCACTAAACAGCATACGAAATTAGCTCGACATTAATCTATGAAAGAGAGAAACGGAAACACGAACACATAATTCACCTGTATACGTGTACGACGTTTTGCCTCAGCTCTCTGGTGCGATGGTCTCTTATGCCGTGGAATCTTAGTCTTCTGGACTTTCCCTCCAGCCGCCGTCCGCGTGTCACTCGGAGCATCAAATTTGGCGCTGGTTTCGGACGTCCCGGCAGTGTCCGGCGACGGGGAATTACTATGCGAGCGAGAATGCGAGTGGGTAAAACATAATGGAGACAGGCTCAGGCCTCCATTAGGTGTGGTAGGACTCGTGGTCACCGCAACCACGCCAGAAGATCCAGAACCCGATGGCAATGGGACTTCCAAGCGATCAAGCAAGAACGAGAAGTCCGTATACAGGTCTGGAGCTGGTGGAAGGCCATGAATGGCGGAGCCGAGATCAAACTGTGAAAGCGTCGATAAGCCATTCATGGAGAACTGGCTGTGCAGCAGGTCATCCAACCTGTGTTGTTGGTACGAGGTAGAGTGGATGGAAGCTTCTGACGGGCGACGACTCACAGGTTGACTTAACGAAGTCCACTTGCGAGACTCAGTCCTTGCAGAGACCAGCTAGCAAAACAACAACAGATGCATGTTACAGGCAGACAAAGATTTCAGTAAAAACTAGACCACATTTCAACATGCAAGTGTCGACGTGGATGCCTGTGCCCACCACAGTAACTCTCTGAAATATGTGACCTTGCTGTGACCTTCACTCTGCTCCCACAACTTTGAAACCTAAGCAGTTCATCTGACCATGGTACTGAATATTTGTGTAAGATTTAGTCAGATATGAAATTATCACAGAAACAATTTTTATGTGACCTTAGTCTGACCTTGACCTTGGGTCCATATGACCTTCAAAACGTGAATATGTCATCTTCACATCACACTTTATTTCGCACTCAAATTGGGTTTTTATCCTTTAAACCGTTCAACGGTTCAAGAGATATAGGGTCCTGAAGTTTTTCACATATGACCCTACAGCGACCTTGATCTTGACCCTCAACCTTCAAAACCTAATCAGTTCATCTGTCGCCTGAACTACATACATCATGCTAACAAACTTTTCCGTACACACGCCTGGATGCACTCACGCACCAACGAATGCACAGACGGACAACCCGAAAACATAATGCCTCCGACACACCTACTAATAATGGTTGGAAGCATAAAACCAAACAGGCTCAGTGCATAATGTGAATGTGTCATTAATACTGCTTAGTGACTCGTCACTTATCATGACAGCCAACAATGTCATGCAGTCTGCAGTAATTTCACGCTGCATGGTGGTATATACTATAGCACTGCTGTATGCAGCAGAACTCTGCTGAATGAAGGCTACCGATCACAAGACTGATCCAATCGATACATACAGACTTCTTTTGAACTTGATGAGGTTGGCACGTACTATAACTTTAGATGTGCGATCACTGGAACCAGAAATAGAAGTGTGTGTGTCAGAACTGATTAGAAATTTGTTGTACTGAAGTGTTTCACAATGATGAAAGCTTAAAGAGGCTTCACAGCCTGCATCTTCTACATCGATACCATACGATATGATAAGATAGCATTCCAGGAAATTATAAGCAGACTTAACGTTAAGAAGTTGGTGTTTGGTAGCAGGAATGTTGAAAACTGGAATTTACTGTCAAGTGATGCATTAAATCCATTACTTTAAATTAAACTGGAAACCGAAACTTAATGTATGTAGAATGAAGAAATCTACGTTGGCGGAATTTCCGCCACTAAACCGTGCAGAAATTTGCTAGATCTTTGCACTGGCTTAAAGTTCAGGAACGCGTCGAATACAAAATCATTTCCACTACCTACAAGCTCCTACAGTTTTCCAGTCCCCAGTACCTTCGCGATGTCATTGCCACCCAGCCTCCACGA
>Ga0209679_1001098_pt1 | contig 11068 bp, 1 predicted proteins | sample WorMetHEROISLAND_4_FD_187408 | JGI IMG/M metagenome (GOLD analysis project Ga0209679, IMG submission 187408) | Marine gutless worms symbiont microbial communities from Max Planck institute for Marine Microbiology, Germany - Olavius sp. 2 HERON... ...
TTGCTAATTATCTATGTCAGTTTTAGTGTCAAAACTTATTACACGAGTAAATTTTAAGACATTAAGAAGTCAGCAATTAGGCCTACTTATAGCAGCCGACCAATCACAGCGCTGTATTTGAACGCACGAGGGCTCTCCGCCTGCGCACGGTCAATAACAAATTGCTGGCAGTAACCAACCATGCATGCACACGGGAAATATAATTATCGATTGTTAAAATGTTCTGCTTTTCTGCAGTTGTGTTTACATGACACAAGATGGCAGATGCTCCAAAGGAAGGACAGAGTGACGTTCGATAGTTTTGTAGAATTTGAAGCATTCTTGCAGCAATATTGCACCGCCACACCACAAACATTTTGTCGTAGATGACAGTAAAAAAACAACACAGCCCGCTCCAATGCTTTGCACAGGAGTAATCGAATCAGTGCTGAGAAAATCAACCGGCGTCCTATATATTCGTTTATTCGCACACAAAGTGCAGTCAGACAGTACAACAATCAAACAGTCTTAGCTGATCTGCTGGAACGCTACAGTGTTATCGTTCTGCCTGTGACCAACAACATTTACCGGAGTTCCGGCACCATTACAGCCCTGCCTATGAGGTGTCAGCATATGATACAGACAGTGTTTCTTGCGTATGCATGCCTGGAAATGCATAAACACAAAAACAACATTGCATGCTGAAGTTTATTCGCGGTGTGCGTAAAAAATTAGCTGGATCGTCGGACGTAGGCTTCGCAGATGTTAGATCATAGATGTAGCTGAAGGTCATTACAGTGACAGAAAGTAACTTAGCTACACAGAAATGCATTGCTGACACTTTGTTTCTAAGCGGTAGCATGAGCTTGTTTAACCCACTGGCTTAGCGTATTCTGGTACAATTACCGCGAGGGAGCGCCACGGCCAAAGTGTTAAGCTGTAAACACGGGGCCAAGTCATTTCATGAAAAACCCGAGTTTCGGGGGCATAGTCGTTTCGCAGAAGTATCGCTCCCGAAAAAAGTGGGCATAGTCATTTGATGAAATACCGCCCCCAATTTTCGGGGCATAGCAACAGTAAAGTTTAATGGGTACTTGTCGGTTAATTCACGCGAATTACTTTTCTATTTTTCGATCATCAACCAGTGGCGGATCCAGGAATTGATGGAAGGGGGTCTGGGGGGCTTGGCCCCCGAGGTATGGGGTCTGGGGCAGCGCCCTCAGCGAGGGTGCAGGGGGCAGAGCCCCCGCTGGGGGTCTGAGGGGCTTTGCCCCCCAGAAGCTGGAGCCTAAGAATGGGTTGGATGCCTCTCAGAAAGCATTTGGTGATGTAGAATGTCAAGTGTGTCCAATTATTTTAGTTGCTCATTTCATAGACTAATTACACGTCAGACTTAGTTTCGTGCATTTAATTATACTGTCCGTATTTGATATCCACCTGATATTCGCGCAGTGCGCTGTGAAATTGACATTGAAATATTTGTGTATGCCTCCGCCGAAGGGGGGCGTGCGTTTGTTGTGCCCATCCCTAGATCCGCCACTGTCAACAACCCTAACCCTAACCCGAAAATAATTCGGGTGAATTAACCGACAAGAACTGTTTAATGCAAGTTACGTGTAATACTGGCAGCATTTGACAACGGGACTAAATTCAACGTCACCCGAAAAAGTTAACACAAAGAGACATGCATTTAAATTAATTTCTATAACACATTTACCAGCTCATCTGGCATAACACACAACACCCGTATAAAAGAATGCAGTAGCATGCATGTCCATTCCAGTTAGGATGTATCATAGTTTAATATACTGTTCCAGTCGTTCAGTCACTTATTCTGACGACGGAGCCATTCACGTGCGAGCACGATCACATGAGTCATGTCGTACTTAGCTCGCCACATTCATACGCCGACCATAGCTCGGCAAGTTGCCCTTCCACAGCTGCGAAGGTGTTTCTTGTGACAGCACAACCGTTTCTTGGATACAAGCACCACCTGCAGCTGGATGTACTGTGCTTCTCCGTAGAACACCGGCGCCAGTGATTGTTCATAACCCTAACCCTTATTATAACTCTATAATAAACTATTAGCGGTGTGATTATTAATGATCCCACCACACCTCAAATGCATCACTACACTACCTTGTGAAATATTAATGTCAGAAACTAGGGTGGGAAAGTCTACAGTATTGCAATTCTGTATGACTCCACATGGCCGGAGGTAACTGATGAACCCAGTGTCTGTGGCATGATACTAGTATGCAATTATGCCAGTATGCCATGAAGATTTAGCTGTAGCTGATGCATGCCTTATATGGTTAGACACATAGAAACGAAACGTCCCATGATTATTGATTATTGTACAAATAGTTGCACAGTCTAGAAACTTATTGGAAATGTTTGCGCACTAAATGCTAAGCATCAGGAACTTGTATACTTAAAATACCATTAGTCAGTTGTCAGCACGTCATTATGCATGACAAATGCACTAAAATTGCTAGCAGGCAGTCACTCGCACTGCTTATAATAACTTGTTGGGTTATTAGCAATTATTGCTGCCGTGAACGAGAGCCCACCACAATGCTGATTGGCAGTGATTGCGTTGTTAGATGCTGGCTACTGCTTTATAGTTAATAACGTGAGCTTCTTCTAATTCATGTCATTGATGTCTTCAGTCTCATGCCAATATGGTAGCAAAGGTAATTGTAACAAATCAGTGGCATTGTTTTAGCTTCTGGTCCTTCTTTATTGTAAATGATCTAAACTAATGTGTGCTCAGGTAGCTGGTGTGCTGTAGTAACACTGAAGAAAAACAATGGAAAGCCACGAGCAGGCTCTTCTTCTTCCAGATGACAGTCGTTTAAACTATGGTACTAATTTCTGTGATCTTCAGTCTGAAGTTCAGATGCAGCTTGGTAGTGCATGTCCTGTGACACATGAGCAGAGAGCAGAAGGAAGTTCTGCAGTGCAAGAAAGTGGGATGAATACAGTTGAGCTGGCTGGTAATATTATACGTGATGATAATAATTCGGTACTGGAAAATGGTAGAGAGCTGAGGGAGCCAGTTGGCCCTGTCATTGGCTTTGACAAAAGACATATAGTGTCATCTGATAACTCAGGACGTACTGATGACGCCAGTGGCACGGACAGTGCCACTAAAGCTGGAGTGTGCATTGGTACCATTGTTAGTGTGAATGAACAAGTATACAGGGGTTTGGCAAAACCATTCACGGATGATGCTGCTAAAGCTCATAGGGTCGGAGTACCTGCATCTCGTAGTAAGCCAGAAAATAGAATTGATTATGGTGCATCGTTAGCAATGGAAGATTTTGGTGGGGAGTTTGAAGATGGCCACGGTATTGAGGAGTCCCCTTTTGCATCAGTTGATGTCTTTGCAGATAGTGTGACAACCAATCCCGATACAGTTAATGCTCCACCAGTAAAGATTGATGAGAATTTTCAAAATGCCCAAATTCATACTCCTGAGGTACAAGACATTGCAATAGATACTATTCCCGAAGAACAGCCGGATGTACCGGAAAGCTTGGACAAAATACTTCCAGCTGGTGAAACGTCTCTAGAATGTGAGGACGAGGAACCGCCAGTACTTGAAAGGGAAGTTATCTCAAAAGCTCCAAATTCCAAGCAAATTGATGGAGAGGAAGACGGTGATGATGTGGAAAAAACATCTTCAAAGTTGCCATCCGGAAGGTCGCAGAGACACGGCGAGGCATTAAGTGGAAGAAAGGCATCAGATTCGGAGAAGATGCCAGCATCCAACTTGGAACTAAATGTCAATAGTCGACCAAGACGATCGGTGAACCGAAAGTCGGTATTGGAGCTGTTGCACGTTGATTATCGATACGTTGGTGGACCAAAGAAAGTTGCTACGCATCGTGCATCCGAGGGTGAAGTTAACCATGAACCCCCAACAAAGAAACGAAAAAGTCCCAAAAAGGGAGCCAAGGTGTCAGATGAACATCCAGACGACAATACAGAGAGGCCGATGAAAATGAAACATCTGCCAATGAGGCATGACCATATTCATGACATAGATGATCGGATTAATGCTCTGAAAAAGAAGGTAGTTGGCTACAAGCCTGATGATTTCCTGGACGATGATGTGGATCCCGAACTTGCAAAGGACACCGAAGGTAAGGACAAGAAATCTACTTTGGATGCTGACAAAACATCCCTAAAGGAATCTGTATTTGCAGAAACAGATGAGCTGGCAGCCCGCTCGTTTTTATCTGCCTTCGCAGTAGAGTCTGCAGAAGCACTGTCATCGTCAAAACAGGAGGGAGATATCATTAGTGAGTTGGATGCACTGACTGCTGAAAATCACGAACTTCGATCGCGTATCAAAACGTTAGAACAAAGCAAAATCCTCACAAAAAAGTTCAACATCGACTTTCACGGTCGGAAATTTAGTCGCGTACGTTCTCCTGCTGTTGCTTCGCCCGACCAGCAGAAAACGCCGGGTAAGATCGTCGGAAGTGCGTACGATAGAACACCACCTACTGAGCGAAAAGCACCTGTCGAAACTGGTGAATCGATGTTGTCACGAATAGCAGTTCTAGACAGACGTGAACACAAGCTGCGTGAACTAAGTGCTGAACTTGATGAACGGGCAACCTCAGTTAAAATTGCGGAAGGTGCCCTGCGCCGGAGGGAGCGTAAATTACTGGATTTTGAGAAAACGCTTGAGCACCGTGAGCGGGTACTTAGTAGGCATGAACAGAGTCTTCTTAAGCGTGAGCTCGTACTAGGTTCTCCGGCTTTGCCAGCAGGTGATTCTTCAGTAGAAGAGGGCGAGGATCGGCAGTCTCTTGCCGCCGAGATCCAGCGTAGACTGGAACAGCGCCGGCTGGAGTTGGATCGACGTCAGACTGCCATGGATTCGGAACGTACTCGTCTTGAAATCAGAGAGCGGGAGCTTGATCAGCGAGCAGGCAACTCTAGAATGGCCGAGAAAAGTTTGAGCAGCGCAGGTGACGACGGAGATGGCAATGCAGATACAGGAGACCGTAACAGCAGTCGTCCATCCAAACGTTTAACATCTACTGGAAACCAGAAGAGGAAAACGGCAGTAACGCACTCCATCCGATCAAAGTATCTTTCTCAGAAGAAGAAGGTATTTTAACTATTTGGTGTATTCTGGCACAAAAAAAGTAAATTTAAAACCTGCTGATATTAATTCTGGAGGTATTTAGGCGTGTAGTTATTTATTGTGGCACATGGCAGCCATTGAAAAGTTTTGCGAGTGAAGTATTCTGCCCATACATTTAGCTAAGTTAGTCACCGGTATATTCCACTGCACACAGTGCATTTGGGCTTTATGTTTTCTGTCGCGTCTCTGCTCTGTCTGACAGTGTAGTCTAGAACAATGTTATGCAGTGTCAGTGATAATATGAATCGTTGCATATCAAACATAGCAGTCTAGTTTTAACAAGTACAAAAGGTACTATGGACCCGGAAGGCATCCAGTTGCTTACTGTACTATGGTAAGCCCCGCCTGTGCATAAATATTCATCACTGTGCTGTACCGCTCATTGTGCTGCAGCAGGCCTCTGCACTACATGCACTGCGCCGGCAGTATACTAGTGAAGGTTCAATGTCAAGTTTTAAATCGATAACATAAAACAAACTTTGATAATTACTCATTAATTAGAAAATAAGTGGAAAACCTCAGACAGTAGATCTGTGGGGAATGTCAGCACGAATGTGTGTGCAAAGCTTCGTTGCACTCCGCTGCGTATTAAGAAAGCCTTAGGGATTTTTAGAGAAATCATAACAACAAGAAGTGGCTTTTTGGGACCCGCCTTCCGGGTCCAAAAAGATGTCCTGCACAGTAGTTTGCATAATTGTTAGATATTTTTGATTAACACTATTCTTGTGATTGGTGACATACTGTTGATTCCAAGAGTGCAGGCCAAGCTGTGCGGTGTATTATATAAACAGGTGGCAGCTGCTACGTCAGCATCTCCCAGGAAGAGTGTTCCTACTACACCCGGCTCGTCAAAGAAAGGCTATGTCCTTCGAAGCGTTAAAACTTAGATTACAGCTGGAACTTGATAGCTAGTTTGTTTCTAGCTGCTCCACCGTTCGGTCTTATTGGGATTAGAACTGTTTTACACTTCACTCGAAGCTGTTGCATGTCTTTGAAGTGTAATTGACGAGGAAGTTGATGTACTTGGGTGTGACTGTGAGCAGCGGCTTGAACATTGGCAGCCTTATCGTGTGATACTGCACTGGGCATGCCACATTCTGCCAGCATGAAAATGACATATAATTTGTTGTACATTTGTATTATACGCATTTGTGCTATTATACTGACGCAGGTGTGTCAATGCTTGTTCTTGCATGATTTGCTGTGGTTGCATTTCCTCAGTGCAGCTGGTGCTCTGCGATGTCAAATTGAGCTAATTGCGTGAGTGGCTGACCTGCTAGCAGATTACAGATAACGCTTTTTTCGTCAAGCGATATCTCGGGAACTGCAATAGATCTACAGTTAAAACTTTGCGTGTTAGTACATTATAGTGGGAGGCTGATGCCGGTTAGGTACAGTTGACGATAGGTACAGTGCATGTAGGTACAGTATGAAGGCACCACAATGAGCAGCCAAAGCTGCACTGAGGAGCCCAGTGATAAAGGAACTTTGCTTTTTTGTAAATTATTTGCGGCGTAATGCTGAGCTGTCGTCAGTGTGACAAGAATCTTTGATATGTTTGTTTTTACGCCTCGCCTGTAATTGCCATCATTGTGACTTTGGTGTTTTTACACTGGGAACATTGAGTCATATCCTCTGTTGAATTACGGAATTCCATGAATTTTTACTCAGAATTGATGTCCACCAGATTCGTACAGATCCATGAGAAAATTGTCCGTAATAGCTGTTATCATGTACGATCTCAGATTGTCCGACTTGTCACCATTTATGTCTCTGTACCCGAAAATTTCAAAACATGACATACCACCGTGACATCCATGGCAAGCGAGACAGACCTGCTCGTCATTTCTGCTTTCATACGTTTGACACACTGTAGAGTGAAGTGTGGTGATTCTGTTTTGTCTTTTGATTACTTCGTGTCAGAAATGTAAAATCCTGTGTACATTATCAAGAAAGTTTTACTTAATAGTTTGCGATTTTTGTATGCTGGTGTTTGGTGAATGATGTTTCAGGTGTTGCAGCTGTTTGCAAAAACTGAAACAGACTGTCCGTAATTATGTGATGACGTGCAGTATGAAAGCAATTTCTTTGGTTAGGAATTTGAGGAAAAATTATTTGTTATAGGGTGCCAAGTTGATTTATTACTGCTTTCTATTCAGATAAACAAATAAAAAACAAATAATTGTTTAACATTCAAGAATTATACATAAATGATTAATTATCAGTTAACACACATATAACATATATAAATTATTTTAAAGTTCTGATCCTTTGTTTAATATGGCTACAGCCATTGTTATTTGCGGTAATATATTGTAATACTGCTGAAAAAAACTTGACAACTATAGGTAACTCATGTTGATAAGTTAGGTATTTGATGTATAGGACATATTTTTGACTGTTTGATGGTGACCAGTCTCCACAGATACTGGCATCTCTGTGGATACGGGGACAGCGTCTGCTGGGCTTTAGCTACCGCAATGCTGTCGCCATGTTGTTCTCATCCCAGTGTACATATACTGGCGACTGTATGCCATGTCCAGCTGTCAGATTCAGGTGGTAGAGAATGATAGGCTCATCCGAGGCCCGCAGTATAAACTGTTGATGGTTGTGTTAGTTCTTGTGTGTAGAGCAGTGATGTAAGGAAGACCAAAATCTCAGGACCAGGAACATAGAACTCGAGACCAAGAGCAAAAACGCGAAACCGTGATCGAGACCAAGACCAACAGTTCCAGTCCTTAACTATACCGTCATTCAGGGTTGTCAAAAAATAAGTTGATTTAAATCATACTTATTTTCGTATTTTTCAGTTTATATTCATGTATATATAGCCAAGGTAATGAAACTTTGATTAATTGTTGCTTACATACTTTACTTTTTGCTCGGCAAGAGTATAGCCAGAAATAGCACAAGCATGGCGGCCATGTTGTTTATATGATTGAGCAGACAGACCAGTTTCAAAAATTTGGTGAAAACCTTGTGCAAAAATATGAATTTTAAAAAATCAGAGAAATCTGATTTAAATTTTTAAAAATCTGATTTGTTGGATTTTTTTAAATCATGCTTTTTTCCAACCCTGAACTCGAAACTGTGATCGAGACCAAGACCAGCAGTTCCAGACCTTAACTATACTTTCATTAAATTGACACATAGGCAGCAGTGGAGTAGAATCCTCGCATTCTTTAGCAGTTTAGCCAGAAGTTTCGAGTAATGCTTGATTGTTATGTGTGTATTAAATGCGATGATGATAACTCAGTCGGGATGTACTGCAACCAGATCAGCTACTGACTGCCAAGACCAAAACTGTGAGACCAGAACCAAGAATGCATGACCAAGAATATGAGATCAAAACCATACTCTTCAAGTCCGAGATGAGTCCGCAGTTTTTGGTCTGGAGACCAAGACCATGACCACATCGATGGTGTATAGTGTGAATTGTAGGTGTACGTCATCTTCGGTGGAAGGCATGATGTGTTAATTGCTAATTATGATGCAAACTGCATTGAAACGTTTTGCTTATTGTTGTTGATCGTGCCAGTAGCCAACAAATGCTGAAGTCGTTTGCAGAGCACTGTAGGGTGTTGTAGCAGCCTCTACCCTTTAGAGGAATGGATCTGTTCTGATCTTTTTTTGGTAGATGTCATGAGCTTAGAGTGAACCATGTTTTAGGTTAGTCTGTGGTTTAATTGTTCATATTTTACCGGTATATTCTGTATTTGAATTTGTAAAACTGGTTTTAGTTTCCAGTTAGTTTGCTGCATCCGATTACATGAACTAGAAACTGGTTTCGTAGTGAAACCATCCTTGGAGATGTTTTTGCTAATGAAACCGAAAGAAAGTTGGCAGCAAAGTTGAGTTTGTAACTTATAGTTTGTGTCTATGTTTTCATTGTTGTTAAGTGTGGCTTTTACTTATTGTTACTGCCATTGGTCAACACTAACATCTACCATTGTGGGTTGATGTGCTGCTGCTGTAGCAACCTGCATTACACAGAACAAATTTCAGACAGTCCATTTTATTATATCGTGTATGAAAATAATGAAACACTGTCAATGTCACAGGATGGATGCTCAATGGTGGCGGTTGGAAGGTTCAGGAGGGTACAACTGCCCCCGGGCGCCGGCGGAAGGGGGGCGCCGCGCCAGAAGACGGAGCAAATTTTTTGAGATGATTTTGTTGCAATGCTATAATTAGTTATGTGATGTCGCAGTCATTTACCGCGGCGGCGTAGTGAAATAAACAGAAAATTTTATACTATCTGCAATTCACACTAATCACACACTATATGATGGACCTGCATCAAAACCTTTACGCCTGACAAATTCGCTGGCAACAGTAAAAATAGTGTAGGGGAGGCGCACGCTCTCTTGCCGCGTTTTACAAATATTGCGACACTAACGGTTTCTGATGGATCAGAAGTCTGTATAGGGGGCGCCGAATATGACCCTTGACCCCGGTCGCCATAAACCCTCGCGCCGCCACTGTGGATGCTGCCTTGAAGCTGGAGGCAAAGCCATCCATCGCATCCATCACGTAACCATCGCTGTGTTCTGACCCATTATGGCAGCTTGCAGTGTCCCCAGTCAGGAACCTTGTTGTCCTTCACCGCATTGATGCAGGAAGGGCATCCAGCCTGCAAAAGTTCTGCCACAACGATTCCCACGAGTTGAAAGCCAATTTCTGGTTACGTTTCATAAATTCATTAAGACCTTGATGTCGGTGAATGTTGCTTTTCTGAGAAGTCGTTGGTAGTGTGGCCAGCGCCTCCAAATGAGACACACTCTCATTAGTTGATGCTACACTGTTGTGGTGGCAGTAAAGCTAGAGTCGCATCCTAATTTTGTTAGGTTTTTGTGCATTACTCTACTTATATCTGATGTGAATTGTAGATCATGACTGTTTTTTTAAATTAAAACTGTTGTTTGTAGTGCACACTATGGCTGTTACGTTTATTTAATCTGTCTGTTATTGTTGTTGCGTGTGGTAGTTCTGTGTTTTCAGTGGATCAAATCCTCCATTGAATTGTGGAAATCAACGGACTTATACTCAGAATTTGCTGCGTTTTCTCATAAAATGTAATGTTTGTAATCCTACATGTATGTGATCTCATAATACAAAAAAATGTCATTATCTCCATATATTTGGAAATTTCATGACATGGCAGGCACCCAGACGCCCTAGATTACTTTGGTAAACATGTTCTTTTGTTGGCCCTCGGGTTTTTGATTCACTGGTTTTGGTTTTGGTTTGCTTGCACCGCATAAGACGGAATGTTGCTTTCGAATTTTCTGTGGTCGATAATATAGGCATAACAACACTGTACCCTAACAGTTCTGTAATCTATGTAGTATATAGCAGCAAGAACGTTGCACGTCGGCAAAATAAAATGAAAGTATGTACAGGTTAAAGATTAACGGTTTTTGCTTTGTTAACTCCTTCTGTCCTTCAGGAACATTGTTGTACATTTTTGAATGGCCTACAGTCATAGATCGAGAATTTTTTAACTTGTGGTTTTAAAATTATTTTGTATTTTTTAAAATAATTTAATACCCATACAGCAATACAATAACTGTCCGCAGACACTAACGCATTGACATTAGCCATGGTCATCTTGCATTTAAGTGGCAAATGTCATTTGTACTTGTTGACGTAGGTTAGTTTTATGTACCTGCATAGTTGTACTCCTATGGATCCAATAGGCTCAGGTCCCCAAAATTGGCTAGTTGGGTTTCCCTATTCTGGGCCCCATTTTTGGCTCGAATACAATGACTGTAGGCTATAAAATAGCGTTTACACTTTGCAACCGGTTGGCACAACAGCGTTGGCACAACCGGTTGTAAAGTGTAAACGGTCTTATTCACGGTTGTACAACCGTGTTGTAAGTACGACCAATTACAGACGATCAATGCGTGACGTCACGCC
>Ga0209679_1001099_pt1 | contig 11060 bp, 13 predicted proteins | sample WorMetHEROISLAND_4_FD_187408 | JGI IMG/M metagenome (GOLD analysis project Ga0209679, IMG submission 187408) | Marine gutless worms symbiont microbial communities from Max Planck institute for Marine Microbiology, Germany - Olavius sp. 2 HERON... ...
ATTAATTATTTTATCGTGCGTTAACGCGTTAATTAACGCGTCAATTCGACAGGTCCAGATTATGTTGTAGGTTGCCGTCAGCGAATGACTGCACGTCTTGCTGTTCACGACTCATCTACAAGATGCGACCACTGTCGAACTTGCCATCAAACAATGATGCACAACTGACAAATTAACCGACATTTGTTTACAATAATTAACTGAATATTATTCGATCGTCAAATAACCGCAGTTCAATTGCATATTGGAACTCCTACTTCAAAGAATTTAAGTACGTGCGTTAATTTGTGTGTTAATGCATTAATTCGACAGCTCTACAAATAATCTATGTGCTGAGGCTACATGTAATACTGTAGACAAACCAACAGGACACGTTAATGCCTCACATGTCATGTTTATACAGGTGTCTTGGGAGATGCACGGTATTTACAGGTGGTCAGGTGAGTGCTACTGTCAGCTAGTAGTCAACACTGGAAGCACAGCCAGTGACATCAACCCACGTGACACAGACAAACAATGCAGATCCTAGAGCCGACTGGAGTTATGCTAAGATATGACAGCAGTAGAACTGGATAGCTTAGTAGCAGTAGTAGTAGTATTAGTAGTAACAGTAGTAGTAGTATTTGTGTTTTTGCGGGTGCTGTTAGCAAGTCTGTGTCGCAGTTGTCGTATGTCAGCAAGACATCGATGTTCCTCCTCGTCAAACTCATGTCGTCCTCGATCTAATGACGCTACATACACACACACACACCCATAAGCGTTTATAATTACACACTTAATAAAACAATAAATACTAATAATAATAATAACAACAACAGTAATTAAAACAATAACTACTACTACTACTATGACCACCACCACTACTACTACCATTACCACTACCACTGTTAATAACATAATAATAATAATATTGTTGCAAGACAGTTTTGTTTCACACCATGACTGAAATGTTATCAAGGTATCATAAATAATCAGAAAATCAAAACTGCTATCATGATATATCAAAATTCTAGGACTCATCACTTGGATTTCAAGGAGTGTCTGGCAGATGCAATCTCGTTTGTATTGCGAAGCTTATTTGAGGATGCTTACTAGATGACTGTATGCACATCTGCTGTAGTTCTACACTGTATTAACTTGCAATTCTGCTGTTATTTTTTTCTGTTATTTCAATGGCGTTTGACCGTTGTGCAATAAAGGATTACTTACTTGCTTACAAAACAATGACGTACGTGACAACTCCACGGCTTGACTAAGTCGACGAAGACCAGCTAAAACACTTTTCTTTGGAATGTTTGACAACAATCAGCCACCACAACTGAAGCAGTGTGATTTACGTTAACGGTAACGGAAATATCCGTTAACGGAAAAATTTTGATTTCCGTTAACGAAAACGAAAAATTACAAAAAATGGAAACGAAACGGAAAAATTTGAAACGGAAACTGATAAATTTGGCTATGTCCATTTTTGTTTCTGTTGTATTTCCGTTTCACACCGTCATGCAGGTTTTATGTAACGTAATACGGTAGCACTAGCAGTGACTGTGAAGCAAAAGTTTGCAATGCACAAATAAAACAACATGCATATGTTTTGGTGAGCAGTTTCTACATTGACAAATCTGTTCGTGTTCTGTTGTGATGGTCACATTGTTACCTGAGCATTCAGTGATAGTGAATACGCAGTTTAACTTTATCAACAACTGTAGTTAGAATAAAATGTTAGTGGTTTAACTGAAACAGAAACGGAAACTGAAACTGAAAAATACAAGAAACTGAAACTGAAATGGAAAAATTTGCAAAAACTGAAATGAAACTGAAATGGAAAAAACAGTGAAAAACGAAACTGAAACTGAAAAATATTTCACAACGGAAATCACACTGAACTGAAGCAAGTGGTTGTAGAGATCATAAAGAAACAACAAGTGAGTGAGTAGAGTTTAACATCCCTCTCGACACATAATAGATCATTTCGGGGACGAGTCTTTCCAGGCAATCACTTGCACTGGTATTAACAACCAATAAAAACCAAACACACAAACCAAATACAGTGACCCTATCTACTATCTATCTTAATTAAAATACACACAAGAAAACACAAAAACAGAGCGAAGCCTAGTCTCTAAATCTACATGAGAAAATGGGGTTGACTAGGGATTGGCTCCCACAGAGGGCAGGGTCGCCAATTCTTGTCGGCGGTGGGGATGCCGCCGCGGTACCCCCAAAGAAACAACAACCAACGTACCTAGAATACTATCAGTGCTGATAACTTCATCATCATCATTGTCATCATCTGTGTCCCTAGCAACAGCAGCAGCAGCAGCAGCAGCTCGTCCATCAGTCTGATACAGAGCCTGAGATCTCATCAAGTGTGATGAATTATGACTGAGACGTTCTGTAGGTCGACATACAGCCGAATCACGCAAACGTTCATTAGTTCTATTCCCATCAGCTTCACTCAGCTACACAGCAGCAGCAGCAGCAGCAGCAGCATGTGTCCCATATTTAACATCTGATCAAAACACTTATTCTACCTGATGAACAAAACTGAAAATAAACCACAAAAGATAACACATCCAAAGCTTGCAATTAATCACTGAAAAGATCCGAAAGTCCGTTATGCAACTATTGTCTTTATTATTTAATAAACGGCACATCATAACTTTTTATTATGACGATCATGACGGTGAAGTCCGAGGAATTTCCGGATGACAATGGTAAAACAAGAAACAGTACATGTGATGCAGTACACAGCAATAATAGCTACATGGGTACTACTATAGGTGATTCGGTGGCGTAACGGTTAGGGCATCGGACTTGTGATCAAGCGGTCGTGGGTTCGATTCCCGGTCGGGCCACTATCAAGCTACCTAGGTCTACTCAGCCTTCCATCCTTCTGGGGTAGGTAAATTGAGTACCGGCCTGGTTGGCTAGGGTTATGGCGGGGCACGCTCACTTGTGTTGGGTGGCAGGTAACTCTGTGATATCCCATATGGCAAGTGACGCTCCGTAGCTCTGTGATGGGTTTTCCATTAAGAGCTTAACGTGGCTTTAACCTTTAGTAGTATTTAGCATAAATAAACATGTAGTAGTAGCTAGTATTAAAACAATCCTAGTCTTTTGCATGGCAGAAACGTGACATGGCTGAAATGATCGTGCTATGCAGAAAAGTTATGCAGGTTACACAAACAACAGAATCATTTCTGTTATTTCGTGACAACACTGGCACATCGGACACGAAGTCACGGAAGAGAGCAATAACTGACGGTCACCAATGCTATTTTCCAGCAACACACAACGCAATGCAACGCGTTTTTATGCAAACCAAAAAATGTTGCATACTTTTTCCCGTAACGCAACGTTCTGCAAGCCACCTTACGGACTTCTGTAATGCTCCGCAAGAGAACAGAAGCTCAGCCAATCACATGCGGCTTGCTGTCATCTGTCTGCGGGTATTTTCCAGTATCACACAAGAAGTACGTAACGTAAAGTAACGTTCCGCAACGCACCGCATCACAACGTAATGCAATACAAGTCAATGTAAGATGTTGTGTCACTGGAAAATAGCCTTAAGAGTGATTATCGTTGGCTAATCTTCGTTCATTCGTTCGTTCGTTCATTTGTTCACCCCATTCGTTCATTTTCATTCACTCACATGTCAGGGGGTTTTCCCAATTAATGTGAAAACTAATTTATTAGCCTACAAATAAATAACTTATGAAAAGCTAATAACATATGAAACCAAACAATTACATCAAATGATAGTTAATTGCTACTCAGGCCCAATATGCTAATGTTATACTCACAGTGCGGGACTCGATGTCTTGTATCATGTGCCGAATAGTCTGCTCGAGCTTACAGTTTTCCTCCTCCAGACGTGACACCTACCCAACAGACACAGTCAGCTGCCAATATTTTAAACTACTGAATCAAGTGTTTGAGACTGCTACTTGGGAGTTGCCAGGAGTCCGAATTGGACTGGATCATCCAGTTTTAAAGTACAACGCCTGGTTGACAGCTTCAGTCACAACTGGACCTTCAACCACATTGCTTTCACTTTCTCAATGCCACCCACTATGAACTCTAGGTCCTGTCAATTTGCTCTCCTTGCCTATATGGCAAGCATATTGCAGGTTGCAGTGGTCTAGCGGTAATATGCCTGACTGCGGTGTGACAGGACCAAGGTTCGAATCCCATCGTGGCCAGTCGCAGGTTTCTCGTAAAAAACCACTACGATATACAGCCTTGTGCACGGGCTGCACTTACTGCAGTGCCTAGGTCGACTCAGCCTTCTACCCTCTGTGGGATGGAAAATGAGTATCAGCTTGCGGGCCGAATAATAACAATAAATGATGATGGTGGTTGTGGCTTCTGGCAGGCTACGGGCAGCCTAAGGGGAGACTCACAGCCCGGGTCAGTTGGCCTGGGATGAGGGTCGGCGGCCGCTTGGGGCCGTTCCACGTTCACCATATGGGCCAGGTGAACTCTCGCAGTGGCTTAGCCACGATGACAGCACCATAAACATTATCAGCCTTATTATTATTTTTATTATTGTTATATGACAAAGCGCTTCTGGTCATGGCAACATAGCAATGGCTTAAACAAACTATGTTTCGCTGTGTCAATGGTTCTGCATGAAAAGCTGACATCCAGATACTCCGATCCACTACTAGTCAAGGTGTAAATGACAGAGTGCACAATTGTAAAATGCACCATCTTGCTCTGCCACGACCAAAAACGCAGTGCCCAATCTTACATGCTTTTGGCATGCATACGGACATGCATAAACATGAGAGTGTTACCTCAGCAGCAGCTTGTGAAGTAAGTAAGTAAGTAAGTAAATAAGTAAGTAAGTAATACAATTCATAAAGTGCCATAACTCGAGTGAAATCACCATGATCTGAGGCGCTGAGTGACGCTGACTAGTTGTTAATATGTCTTCAGACCGGTTTTAAAGCTGTGCAATGAGTCACAGTTAGTCTTAAGACCTAAAGGTAAACCAAAAGGTAAAGGTAAAGGTAAGTGCATGCAGACATGCACAAACATGAGAGTGTTACCTCAGCAGCAGCTTGTGCAGTGCATACAGACAACAGACAGTGCATAAACATTGAGAGTGTTACTTCAGCAACAGCTGCTTGTGTAATGCATACAGATATGCATAAACATGAGAGTGTTACCTCAGCAGCAGCCTGTGCAGTGCGCTGGTTTTCAAGTCTTTGTCGTTCATCGACCCTCTGCCTTATCTCAGCATCACTACGCAGCTGCTCGGCGTGCGCAAGGCTGCGCTGTAACATCTGTCAATCCCCATCACAAACTGTCAGCTAGCAGAATTATCTCGACTTTGAAAACCTTCTTACTATAAAAGCTTGTAAACTGTGCACAAAATATTTTATTTGCTAAGAACACAACAACGTTTTTATAGTGAAGCAAACAATAACTAGCACAATCACATAGTAATTACACATAACTAATTCTAGTAACTAATAACTGGTCTAGTGGTTAGATTATCGGACTCATAATTTTCAGGTCTCGGGTTCGAATCTCACTGCGGGCCATTTGCAAGCAACCTTGAGCAAGCTGCTAACCTACAGTGTGCCCAGGTCAACTTAGCCTCTTACCCTTTGCGGGACGGGAAATGAGTAGTAGCTTACGAGCTATGGGGTGAAGGCCTAGTGTGGCTGACTGGGGCGGTGGTATGTCTGTGTGCTGCATCGTGGGTCCAGTTGTTTGCTAGCGTGGGCAATGGATGGCAGCATAATGCGCCACGGTATCATTAGCTCATGCCAATCAGCTGCCACTTCTGAGACTGTAAAGCGCTTCTGGTCATGAATCTGACTCATGTAACTAGTGCTATAGCAAGTACCCGACCTTTACCTTTACAATTAATAGATAAAACCTGACCATTCTTGACAGTCGGTCTTTGGTTGAATTAGCATCATCATCACCATCAGCAGCAGCAGCAGCAGCAGCAGCAGCAGTCGCAGTGCTGTGAAGTGATTCAATATGTGACTGTTGCTGTTTGCGTCGTGCATCAATTTCAGCTTCATGCTGACGAGTCAGATCAGTGTATTCACGATACAACTCCTGCATACAGACAGACGGGCATACAGACACAGACAGACATGGAGAGACAGACAGAAGTAAAGACAAGGACACAGAAACAAACAGACACACACTGAGTGTGGTAAAGAAGAATGAGGACAGTGTGCAAGAGCATTTATCACATATAGACTGCACGTATGAACAGCAACAATAGCATGGATGAATCCAATACCATGATAACACGACTACATTCGACTCCGACAAGGAAGAAGAAGAAGATGGTGACAATAAAGCTACAGAGTCTGATAGAGTGGTGCCGATCTCCATCTTCGCATCCCTCAGACAGACACCGGCTTACACTGCATGACCACTGATATGGAGATGATATTATACTGCATGCACGATATATATCAGTGATATATATCGGTGATATATATCGGATATATATCCGATATTTTCCAGTTCAAAAATATAGGATATTTTCGACATTTTTAAAATTGGATATTTTCTATATTTTTTCAACGTTACTATTACTCGAGGTAAAACCTCACTAAAATGCAAAAATAGACATTTAAGTTTTCAATACTTTTACAGCGCGACGCATGTAGTGCAAAGTGCGGTATTGCTATTGTTATTATTCTTAGTAGCCCATTCTGAAATACACAACTTAAACACAAGCCTTTCAATTGACATCACCCAATCCAATGCTGTAAAACGAAAATATCGAAAATATCCGATATACATCGAAAATATCAAAAATATCGAAAATATCCGATATTTTCGAAAATATCGAGATATTTTCCATCCCTGAATTACTGCTACATCTGTTTAGCTCAATACACTCGTTACCTGTGTATCTATCCACAAAAGGATGGCCAGGCTGAGCTCATCCGGGATAGACGGTTACAAACTAACACGTTTTAGCTGCTAACCACGCTTGACACTGAGCAACTCTGTTGACACACACATGCAGGCAAACCTGCATCCAGACATTCGCCTGCAGACCTGTTCAAAGAGTTTCTTCTGCATCTGAAGCTCCACGTTTCTAATCTCCACTTCTTCAATTGCAGCTCGAGTCTCCGCCTCCCTCAGTTCAGCCTGCAACATTCAACATTTCTGAGTCATCCCCAGGTTCTCTACACAAAATCAATAACAGCACTAGATGCGTGGCAGTGCCCAGCCTGACGGCCGTCCTGGACCAAAGTACACCGAATTAAGTTTGCCTGTGCGGGAGTGTCCGTAGTGCAACGGCATTTTCGATTGACGATATCTTGTTGCGTTTTGGCGACATTCACGAGCAAGTTGCAAAGTTGTACGAAATCACGCTGAAATTTTGATGTTTAGAGGCAGCCAAATTTTAGGGGGAAGAGGCCACCCGAATATATGTCCGAATTTTATAAACCTGGGACACCACTGGACAGTGGCACAGTTTGGTGACGATCAGCCAAGCGACCTTCGAGATTAGGCAGTGAAAAAAGATCAAAATGACAGCGGTAAAACAGAATGGTCGGTGGCCAGCACAGCTGGCGGACGACCATAATGACAGCTGAGAAAGATCAAAGGACAGGACTAAATAAATATGAATGGAGCAGCAGAGAGAACAAATATAAAGATTAGAGAAACAGCTGTCATTTAAAATGTCAGCAAACAGACACCGCCACCACCACCACCACCACCACCATCATCATCACTAAATCTCTAACCTTTCGTCTAATCTCGTCATCAAGTCTGGCAAGTTCCGTCTCTTTCTGCTGCTGAGTGTAGTTCATAAATTTACGTCGAGCGTCATCCAGCATCTGCAGCTCCTTCATCTTGGCTTCACGCGTCATTGCCAGCAACCTGCACCATGTCCATACCAACCACCACTTCAAAAACTCTCAATATTGCATAAATTACAAATTCAAAATATAAAACCATCTACAGCACACACACATACGGTATACCAAAAAGCAGCGGTTATAAAGAAATCAGCAACACCCAAAACCATTGGGCTCGTCATACAAGGCCAAATGGAACTCAACACCTTAAAATTACAACAATCATTAATATTTTACAGACAACTGCAAACTGCTCAGTGACAATTATGCCACTAAATAAAACAACAAACACTTTTATCACATGAAAACGAATTAAGCAAATCACGCTCACAGGCGTCACAACAAGTATTACAAGAAGGCGTTCGTGAGAGTGCATACCTCTGCCAAGTGAATTTTACAGTTGCTCCCTTTCGAAAATCTTTTAAGGGGTAACCTGAGAACATGCAAGTCAAATCTGAAGTCTGTAGACTTAACCCATTTTAAACTGATCTGACTGTCCGGTCCGGTGCGCAGACACACACACACACAGACAGACAGACACACACCAAACGAAAACAGTATCTCCGCCATTCACTCCGTTCATTTGGCGGAGATAAAAAAAATTATCGACAAAATCCACCGGATTTATATCTATGTGAACAGCTATGACTGGGTTACGTTATGTTTCACTGTAAAGCTAACAGTACAATGGGGTCTGCCTCCAATCCAATCAGTCTCTCACTCGTGTTTCTCTTCCATTTTAGTTTGAAATGCATGTCGTTTGTTGAAGACTGGGTCAACATCAACATCAGTCTACGTCACCTGGTTCTCTGCTGCGTCAGTTTCTGTTCTTCATCGGCGATGATGTTACGTCGCGCCTGCTCGGCATCAAGTAGCAACTGCTGTTGTCTGTACCAAGCTTCTTCTTCCTGCTGGCGTCTCTCCAACTCTGCCCGAAGGTCCGACTCTAAAGATCTGCATCATCATCATCATCATCATCATCATCATCATCATCATCATCATCATCATCATCATCATCATCATCATCAGGGCCAGCAGTATTCCGCAGCATGCAGATTTTCACGCCATGCCACAGAATTTGCCGTATTCCGTGGAATTTGCTGCTTGCCACTGGAATTGCCCGTTTTTTGCTACATTTATATCTAATTCAAGGTTTTTCGGGCTCCTTTTCAATTGTGCCATTTATAAAACAATAAAATCTACTTGTTGTAAGCTTACTTTTATGATAATTATGAATAGTATGACATGAACTTTCATCACTAGCGGCTTAATGTAATGCGTTTTTGTGTTACAGGTTACAATAAATTCCTTATATATACCTAGAACTGTTGTCACAATACGACAATGCCTACTGACTGCGGAATGTAGGGTATCTTTTATACAATAGTGCCATGGAATTTCGCGGAATTTCAAAAGTTGCACAACGGAATTTGGCAAAATTTGCCGCAGAAAAACAGGGGCTTTGGTCGTCATCATCAGTAGGTGAGTAGAGTTTAACACCCCACCGGACACAATATAAGTCATTTCGGAGGCGGTCTTCATAGCCAATGACTTGACTGATACTGACAAACAAAGCAGTACAGGAAAATAGACATACAGAAACTCAATACAAATACAGTACAAGAAAATAAACATACAAATACTAAATACAAATCAAACAAAGTAGACAACCAAAAGTACAGCAAAACAAAACAACCCTGGTGCAGTCGCTTATTACAACACTCGGTCAGGAAACGAGGTGGGTTTATTCTACAATGGCCCCGAACCCACATGGGCCTCATCATCAGCCAATTGTTATCATCATCGTTGTCGTCACTGTCATCACCATCATCATCGTCATCCTCACAATCAGCATCCTTGTCGACATCGTAACCACCACCACCACCATCAACATTATTGTGAAGTTCAAGTAAAAACTTATCTCACAGATACACAATACACATAGCTAAGCGTCAACTCAAAAAAGGTTAAAGGTAAAGATGACCACCAGTCAGCATCACTCTCTCACAGCTCTCTGACTTACAGGTGCGGTGCTCATCTCCGTTTCTGATAGGTCTTGAGCCAGTAGTGAGCTTGCACCCAGTATTATGGACGACAGACCACATCTCTTCCATAATCTGCCGTTACCTTCCTGGCTTTTATACGGGTACCAGCTTAACACTGTTTTGTGATGGAGTCATGAGTAAGTTACCTCCTATTGCCGTAATGACCTACAGCTACGTCTATCACCTCCGACGCCTACGTCTGATGATCCGGCTGAATCCTGTTGAATTTCTGGATCAGCTTTTACCGCCGAGACTAGAGTCCTTGGGCTATCTGTCGGTGAAGATTTTGTGATCCTAGCTTGCATCGTTTTAACTCAGTGCCAGCGTGTGACAGACAGACAGACGGATGGACGGACAACCCGATCGTAGCTAATACAGGGTTCTACATAGCAAGCTATGCTGACGCCCTGTAAAAGGGTATAAAACGTGGGTGTGTCAGAGATGAGCTGACAAAAATTGGAAAATGCAGAAATACATTTTCTGCTGTATCAGTGGGTAAAGCAACTTCCACTCACACATTTTTTTCACACACTCTGTCACTGCCATGCATTACGATGCAAATAACAAACACCTTGCAGAAACACGCAGCCCGTGGAATCTGTGAAAAAGCACGCAATACTCGACCACTGGTAGATTTAATGACAAGAATAATAACAACAATGCAGCAGACAGAGCTGATGTGCATAACCAGTAGTATCAAAGCAGAAGACAAGGTAACACACTTTTGTCTCATATAATCCTGTTCTTCTCGACGAATCCTTTCCCTTTCTTGCACCTAAACAATACAGCAATTACAGCATGCACACAAGTTATATCTCTGTAATACCTTTACAGACTTTATACGTTTACCTGGATATGTTATTCACCTTGCCAGGCTTGCCCAGTGTACAGAAGCCCGCTGTATATTGTAGACGGTCAGCCTCTATATGCTTTACTATTAGGAGTTCACAGTGACAACACCTCTAGATGGCAAGTGAGTGAGTGAGTAGAGTTTAACGCCCCACCCGACACAATATAGGTCATTTCGGAGGCGGTCTAGATGGCAAGGTAGTACAACACGACAACAGACCAAGAGCTACAGAAGTTGCTGTATGCCAGACATGGTGTGGGATGTGGGATTGCAAAAATACCAAGACGATGACGGTGACGACTACAGCTA
>Ga0209679_1001100_pt1 | contig 11056 bp, 8 predicted proteins | sample WorMetHEROISLAND_4_FD_187408 | JGI IMG/M metagenome (GOLD analysis project Ga0209679, IMG submission 187408) | Marine gutless worms symbiont microbial communities from Max Planck institute for Marine Microbiology, Germany - Olavius sp. 2 HERON... ...
TGTTGCTTTTCACGACTCATCTACAAGATGCGACCACTGTCGAATTTGCCATCAAACAGTGATGCACAACTGACAAATTAAATTAATTGAATTTGAATATAATTCGATCGTCAAATAGCCGCAGTTCAATTGCATGTTGGAACTCCTGCTTCATAGAATTTATGTATGTGCGTTATTTTTTTTAATGGGGTTAATTTTTTCAATCACGATTAATAACGCGTGAACGTGTTTATTAACGCATTAATTCGATAGCTGTACTTTAATTGTATGTATGTATGTGTGTACAGCGAGTATTCCAGTAAGTAATTAAGTTAGTTAATGAGCAAGTAAGTAAATAAGTAAGTTTTTAATTCCGTTTACTCCGTTTCTAAGCGTGTAAGCTACTTGTAATATACCAACCTTCTCGCTCATCGTGATCCAGTAATCAACTTCTCTTAACTGTCCCTCGTGCAAATCTCACAGTTGGTCAGCACGCTTTCTTCTGTTCATCCCCGTCATCTGGAATGTCATTCCACTATCTGTTAGAGACTCCCTGTCCATCAGTACATTCAAGCGTCGCCTAAAATCATTTCACTTTCACTCCATTTAATCCATTATTGCCTCCTAACCTCCGCCACCTAATGACTATCCCGCGCCTCTGATTCGAGCTATATTTGACTGTGCTGCGCATTATAAATTTACATATGCATGTATGTATGTATGCTTGGAAATTTAAGTCAGTGCTCCAAACTGTTGATTTCTCCTTTGCACTGCTGTGTAAATTTTAAGTATTAGATCAACATGTCTACTGTGCTTTTATATCATTTATGATTTTACTTTATTTGTGGTATATTGTACCATTATTTTGTTACGATGGCCACACATAAGTGGTTTTATCCCTGTGTTGGCCATTCGGCCAGTATTTTCTTGTTATTTTATGTCATGGTTCTTCTTTTCGTTTCATTCTATGCTCGTTGATAAATTCAGATAAATAAATAAATTTTACTTTAACAGGTGTGTTTCATTATACTGTTGCATTTATTGGGTTGCTTGGTGGCGTAACGGTTAGGGTGTCGGACTTGCGATCAAGCAGTCGTGGGTTCGATTCTCGGTCGGGCCGCTATCAAGCTACCTAGGTCTACTCAGCCTTCCTTCCCTCCGGGGTAGGTAAATCGAGTACCGGCCTGACTGGCTGGGGTTAAGGTGGGGCGAGTTCACTTGTGTCGGGTGGCAGGTAACACTGTGTGATTCCATATGGCAAGTGACGCCCCGTAGCCCTGAGATGGATTCCCATGAAGAGCTATACACACCTTTAACCTTTTTCTAACCTTTTATTGAACATTATCTGTTAATCAGTGAGAATAAAATGCCGTGAGCTGGTGAAGAAGATTGCTGTCTACAAGCAACGTCTTGCAGTAAGTAATACGTTCTTTATCGGCTGTTTTGTTTGAGGCTTTGTCTCTTGAAAGCCAATGGTTTTGCTCGTTGGTCACATGCAACACATGGACAGCTCCAGAAGACTGAAGAAGGGACTTATTTTTAATAGTAATTGTACATAAAGTACATGAGAATAATTGAAAAAAAATGTGAAAAAATATTCTTAACAAGTACCAAAGCTACTATTGACCCGGAAGGCACCCACTTGCTTACTTACTCTAGTACACGCTTACGGTAAGCCCCGCCTGTGCATAAATATTCATCACTATGCTGCACCAATTGGCTCCACCGCACAGCACGCCGCAAGCAGCGAGCTGCAACGTCATTGCCTGGAGCATGTTAGTAAAGATCCATTGTCAAGTTTTAAATTGATAACATGAAGCAATCTTTGATAATTACTCATTAATTAGAAACCAATTTAAAAATCTCAGTCGGTCGATCTGTGAGCGTGTTTATGCAAAGTTTTGTTGCACTGCGCTGCGTATTAAAGAAAGTCTGAGGCATTTTTAGAGAACTGATAACAACAACAAACGTTCCTTCCGGGTCCAAAAATACAGATATTACAGATTAAGGTAGAATATCAGTGGTTCGTGGTGATAAGAGAAAAATGGTTCAAGAATGCTTTGTCTGCGATACTTTGTGTTATGCCGTGATATGATTGGTAGGTTCAGTGTATCAATGAATATGCATACAGATAGGTGACGTGACTATTACTGTAGTTTACTGTCAGCTGTTGGCTGTGGGATAAGGACGTAATGTGGCTAATTGACGTAGTGGTATGTCTGCTAGCTGCACTGCAGATCCCGTTGTCCATTAGCATGGCAATGTATATTGGATAGTTATGGCCGCCCGCCAGCTATGCTGGCCGCTGGCCATTCTGTTTTACCGCTGTAGTTTAGGTCTTTTTCGCTGCCTAATCTCCGAGGTCGCTTGGCCGATCATACGAAACTTAGCCACATGTTTGGTGGTGACCGAGATTTAGAAAATTCGGTTAGAAATTTGGGTGGTGGCCCTTCCCACCCCTCGAAATTTGGTGGCCCAAAAACATCAAATTTTGGCACGATATCGCACAACTTTGCAACTTGATAGCAAATATCTCCGGAACGCAACGAGACATTGTCAGTCGGAAAACGGTGTTGCAAACTATGGACACTTCCACACAGGTGTTCTTAATTCGGTATACTTTGGTCGACAAATGGCGAAAAATAGGACCGGAGTTCTGACCCACAGAACGGGCGGCCATCATGCTGGGCATTGCCAGTTGCATAATGCACTGTTGTACTATTAGGCTCATTCCCATCAGCCGCCACTTCAGAGATTGTAAAATGCTGCTGCTAACAAGTTTTGACTCTTGTTACTTACTTGTAAGCAGGACCGTAGCAAGAGTCCAAGGACTTACGCTGTGGGCCATTAAAAACTAATTTACGGTATAGTTGTGCAGTTGCACATTCACATTTTGCAAGGCATCGCAACAACAGATTTGAGGCGAGGTGATAAACTTCATTCCAGCTTCCTTCTCAGTTCATTTCCGTATGCAAGAGTGAAAGAATTATTTAAGTCGGTCGACGATTGCCAGACTTATCCAGTATAACTCTGGCAATCGTGGTTAAACTGGAAATGCAGGGGTGGGGGATCTGTAATTTCAGGTTTTGGCCCCCTGTTGGTGGTTGTGGGCCCCTTATTGACAGTTTTGGACCCCTTGTGCCCCTGTTGGTGGTCGTGGGCCCCGAGACTACTGAATTAACTTCATTACCGGTAATCAAGCATTCACATTCACGTCTTTGACGTGGATTCTGAGTCATAAATACGGTAAAACTGTGCAAAAATTCAATGCACAGTACGCTGAAATGCGGTTGCTAGCGTACCATAGCGTTCCCCTTAGCGTTCCCTGCGTCTTATGGAAATTTGAGGTGAGGGAACGCTTTGGGCTAAAATTGGAGGTAGGGGAACTGCGTTCCCTTGCGTATTCTGGCACTTTAACCATAGAAGTGGCACCTTTTTATGGTACTCACTGTATATATTTGTGTGTCTTCTCTGACTGTTAATATTTCTGTGTTCAGGTTCAGCTGCCTGAGAAGTTTGTCGTGTACGAACTGTCGTCGGAGGACCCGAATGACATGCAGTACAAAATAAAAGAGAAGTTTCACAGGAAGACCGACTGTTTCTTGCTCATTCTTTGCTCCAATCATCTTATACTCTGCCTAGTGAGTCACTGCCATATTTTCCATCTCTCCTGTGATATTTTCATTTTCAGAATCGCGACCGTTTTCTTTTTAACTTTAATCAAAGTTTTTAGCACTGCGCAGGTCAATTCGACATCTTCTGTCTGTGTCTGTTGGCTTTCTGTGTACGTACAGTTTGGATGGAGGAGAGAAATGGTGGGGGAGGAAAAAGGAGGGGAAGGAAAAGTGTGGGGGAGGGAAAATGTGAAGGAGGGAAGGGTGATGGAGAGAATGGGTGGGGGAAAAAACGGGTGAGGGAAGGGAAAGAGTAGGAGAGCGGAAGGTGGGGAGGGATTGTGCAGTTCTAAGAATTCCTTTAAAAAAGCCCTGGTCTTGGACCCTCACTAACTGTGAGAGAGATCGACGCCAGTGGCTGGTGGTGGTAGTCGTGCTTACTGCTGTGTTTAACTGCTGCAGGAAAAGAGTCTTCAGTGTCTGAACTTTCAGGGCGTGAAACAGCGCGAATGGTTGATGGAATCACAGATTCGTTACGTCAAGGCTATCGGAGGTCCACCGTCACGAGAAGGACTGCTCGTTGGTCTTAAGACTGGCCAAGTAAGTCTTTTAGTAGTGATATTTGTAGAACAGTGTTTGTTTTCAGCTACAAAAAGAAAAATAAACTACCGAAAATAGCAAAAACAATGTACACTATGTCCCAAAAAAAACGACACTGATGCTACACACTATAGATTCAACCCACATCAACCGATTTCGGTACTTTTGGCAGAGATGTTGCTGAGACAGTATGCTATTGAATGGTAATTTATTATCCCACCTCTCCTAACTAGTGTCTCTGCACTACCTAGGGAAACATGAACCCGGAAATTGTGTCTTTTCAGTACGCCACAGGCATGTGTCTTCTCCTGGAGAATGTCGGTGGCTCTGAACAGAACCAGTCAGTTGCAAATGTTCAAAGTGACAACCTCTGGCCTTCCCGCATGCACGCAGCCACCCACATTTTTTTTACATTTTTAGTACATACCTTTTAAGTGAAAAATAAAAAAAAATACAAAAACTCTAGTAGAAATGGCAGAAACGGTGCATAGCATCGTCGTCGTCGTCGTCGCTCAGTGCCTTCCTCCATAAGAAGGGTTGACGGCGCGTAGTGTCTCTCCAACGATCACGATCTTCTGCTGCTGCAGCCGCTTCATTGATCTTCATTCCAGTCCATTCGGAGATGTCATCTGTCCAACGCTGTCGTTGTCGACGATTTCTGTAACCTGGTACACATCCTTGAACCATTTCCTTCTCCAGACTTTCGTATTTCCGCGTCGTATGACCATAAAATCCCAGTTTAGGTGATTTCATACAGTCCAGAAGTTCTCTGTCAACTTTTAATTTGCCCAGAATCCATTCATTCGTCTTGCGTTGCATAGAATCAGTGTTGCACAAAATTTTCTCACCGAATCACGTGGGCCCTAACATAGCATAGCGAGTATTTATGTGGGTAGCAGCATAAACTTAGAGTTGATCAATGTCTCTGTGATACACGTTGTATGTGTTATATGTGGCGTAAGGGTCGACCCTTAAGTAAGTAAGTAATTAATTAAGTAAGTAAGTAAAACGTGGATTTATGTAGCGCATACTGTTTAAAAACCTCCAGTGCACTGAAAAAAACGTCTTATGTGCCAAAAAAACCTCTAATATGCCACATATAACACATACAACATAGTGATGGAGGCAAGATTCATCCATTCGTTGATGGCAGGGGTGTAACTCCGGGAGGGTTAGGGGGTTGCAACCCGCACATTATGAGGTGGTGGTTGCTAATGAATTCCAACCCCTCGCCCAGAATTTGAAGAAATTTAAGAAATTTGACAGCACTGAAATATTGCCATTGCAATTATTACAGTTATTCCACACAGAACTTTGGCTTCTGTCGCTACAGAACGATGATATTGACTCTGAAACTGCATAACAGCTGGTGAATAAGAGTGATTATAGTATAAAATAGTAGAATCGCAGAAAAGTTGCCACTGCATTAAATCTAAGGCAAAGTTTATGCCAATATTCAGCTACAATCTTTCAGATTCTGGAGGATTTTGTCCCCCAGACCTTCTACAAAGACTGCGCTGCGCCTCTGGACCCCACTAGGGGCTTCCGCCCAGCCGCCATACCCCCTCTCAGAACCTCCACTTTTAGATACAGAGTTACACTGCGGTTGATGGTTAGTGTGCGGTTTGGCTTAGTGGTAACATCGTTGGGCCGCTGGGCGTATCATTGAAGTTACTCTACGTCGAGCCGGGTTAGTGCTGAGTTACAGTTACAGAGTTACAGAGTTACACTCTTCAACGAATTGTTCTCAGAGATGGGTGACCGTTCACGGATATACCATCTTTGTATCTAACCAAGCCGCCCAAGCTCACTCAGCCTGGCCATCCCTCCACGGGTAGGCGTAATGAGTACTGTTGATGGTTACGGCCACCACTAGGGAAGAAACGGCGAGTTCTTCGTAGCAGTAGGCCCTGTTACCAGGACTGTTGGCATACTGGCCCAGTCAGTTAAAGGCGCTGGCCATCCGGCCAACTTGGATTGTATGCTAGCTTAATCGAGTTTAACCCTCGCCGGCTCACAGTGCCTCAAAGGAGATGAGCTGCCACGCAAACGGACCTGTTCCATCTATGCGAAATCTTCTTCTTCTTCTTTCTTGATGGTTAGTGTGCAGCTGGAAGGAAAATGTTGCAGGTGCTGCAGATATTCATCGACAATCCGTTCCCGATGACGATGCTGAAGCTGAACACATCACTGCGGTGCATTGACATCAACGCCAATCGTCAGAAGTTAGCTGTGGTTGATGAGCATGGCACGTGTCTCGTCTACAACATCAAAACTAAAGAACTCCTCTATCAGGTTGCCTTGTTGGGTTTACGGATGTACCGGATATCTGGTTCCGGATGGCCGGATATCCGGCTGTTTTTTACTCTCCGGTTCCGGTTCCGGCCCAGTTGTTCCCAGAAACCGGATATCTGAACCGGATAATAGTAGTGCACAGATGTGGTCCATAAACTTAACGTAACTTTAGTTTGCAGCGGTCTGAAACCATTCCTTGCATGAATCTGTAAATTTTATAGATGAGAAGATTGAAAACAATAGAGATAAGTACCTGGGTTGTTTTCGGTAGTTAGTTGGACCAGCGACCGGGTGCCATTTCGTTAGTTAGAAACGTTCCGAACTATCCGGTTCCGGTTCCGGCCGGATAGCTGTTTTACTATCCGGTACTATCCGGTTCCGGCCGGATAGTAAAAAATCACATCCGGTACATCCCTTGTTTGGTTATGTGTTGTGTGTTAGTCTCTGCATGTTGCCGTTAACATCTGTATGAACTCTGCACCCCCTCAACTGTGGGCTGAGAAGCGTGAGTCAGTAGATGAATGTTGTGAAATGTTTAACATCAGATCTGTATCTAGCCTCATTTTGAATCGTAAACAAAATTTTCTGACCAAGGTTTTAGAAATTAGCAGTAATTCCATTTGTGCTGCAGTGCCTGGCTTAGCGCAAAGAGAACTGAATTCATTGTTGTCTTCGTGACTGTTTTAACTGTCGATTGTTGCGATAGTTATCTGGACTGCTACTCGATATGTGGACTGCTTATTCATTTACTTTTATTTTATTATTCTTGTTTTTCTATTACTATCATGCCGTCAATCGTTGACAAATAAATAGTTGAATAAAAGACACCATACTCTCGTCCATATCTTTGGTAAGTATTGAACGATTTTCAAAGAAAATGATGTTACTGTTACATTCAGGAGGAAATTTGCAATAAAGTGAAAATTGAAGATTGTACCATGCCTGGATCAACGGTGCAGCCAGCAGACATACCACCGCCCAGGCAGCCTTCACTCCATAGCCCACTGAGGGTAGTAGGCTGAGTTGGCCTAAGCACACCGATAAGCTTATAAGGGGCTGCAGATGACCAAAAGTATGTTTATAAAGAGTGCAAAACGGCAGGCAGGGCCAAAAGTACTTTGAGACAGATTGACGCATCTGGCTGGTGGTGTTAGTCATGCTTGCTGCTGTTTAATAACACCCCGCCAAACACAGCACTGTTCATGCCCAAAAATAGCACTGTTCATGTCCAAAAACAGCATTGTTTATGCCCAAATTATGTTACTGTTACTTTCATCAGGAAATTTGCAATAATGTGAAAATTGAAGATTGTACCACGCCTTAAATTTGTGACTGGCGCGACCACGTTACAAATGACGAAGTGATGGCAAGATCTGGACAATTGGCATTGCACGACATAGTAACGACTGGAAGAAGACGATTTATTGGTCACATTCTGCGACTTCCAGCAACCAGACCAGCTAATCTGGCTTTGGAATGGATCCCAGAATGTGACAGAAGGAGGGTTGGAAGACCAATGAGGACATGGCAAGATACGCTGAAAGAAGATTTGGAGACGATGGGTGTAGACTGGAGTGACGCGAGAGATACTGCCAGCAACCATGCCAGATGGAGACAACTCGTCGCCCGATGTTCCTTTTGGAACGGGAGGAACTAAGTCTAAGTCTAAGTAATAATGCATCACTTCGTCTTTATCTGAGTCTGATTAATAGAATTAATTTACGCGACTTGCACGATGGAGCTGACAGTGACGTGACAGACAAAATGTTGCAGGAGCCAAACGCCGACAGTGTCTCGTGGAACACGGAACACGAAGACATGCTGTGCTTCAGCGGCCGTGGATTTCTCAACATCAAGGCCGGAAACTTTCCTGTTCACCAGCAGAAGTTCCAGGTATTGTTAAACTTTGCTTATTGGTAAAGGTAAAGGTAAAAGGTAAAGGTCCGGTACTTGATATAGCGCTGCTCCACGATGAACACATGCTTAGGAGCACTTTACAATCTCGGAAGTGGCATCTGATTGGCATGAGCTAATGATACTGCAGTGCATTATGTGGCCATCCATTGCCCGCACTAGCAAACAATTGGACCGCGATGCAGCATGCAGATATACCACTGCCCCAATCAGCTACACTAGGCCTTCACCCTGTAGCCCGTAAGCTACTACTCAATTCCCGTCCCATTGAGGGTAGGAGGCTAAGTTGACCTGAGCACACCGTAGGTTAGCAACTTGCTCAAGGTTGCTTGCAAGTGGCCTGCAGTGAGATTCGAACTCTGTGACCTGAAAGTTACGAGTCCAATAATCTAACTGCTAGACCACTTACACTTACTGTAAGTAGTGAGCATGTGTGTGACGGGATGTTGAAAAGGTAATGTGCACTCAAAAAACTGCACAACAGAATACACTGGTTGTCTGGGTCCCAGCACATAACCTTCATGATCGTGCAGATGACATACGACTCCATTTGCGGCCGATCCCAATATATTTTTGTGATATTTGCATACGAGTAGTTTCCGACACCTCTCCTGCCTTCTTTTACCACACCACGATGACATAATCATGCCTCACAGTTGGACCGTGCTTAGGCCAACTCGGCCTACTAATCTCAGCGGGTTATGGAGTGAAGGCTGCCTGGGCGGTGGTATGTCTGCTGGCTGCACCGTTGGTCCAAGTGATCATTAGCGTTGGCAGTGGCTGGCCACATTACCACATTAGCTCGTGCAAATTGGCTGCTAGTTCGGAGACTGTAAAGCCATGAGTGTGTGTATACATTTAACATATCTTACCTGTGATCACTAGATTTTGTTGTCAACAGATTTTTTACAAAACTGTTCAACACAAATGTTATGACTGTCTTTAGCACTGTGAGTGAAGTTAAGCCACTGTATGGGAGATCCCAATACAGGATAACCATTGCAGCACCACACCACGCACGGCATAGGGCACATGAGTTTTGTATGTTTTGTGTGAAGGGTTTCGTTGTCGGCTTCCGTGGCTCAAGTATTTATTGTCTCCATTGTTACGTGCTGTCAACCATTGCCGTTCCGCCCTCTGCTCCGATGTATCAGCACCTCGAAAAGAAAATGCTTCGGTAAATGTTTCGTCGTACTATCTGCATCATGTTTTAAGTTTCTTACGTTATTCCTTCGCTGCTTATACACAGTCAGTTGGGCGACGTGGAGGCCATCCGGCCTGTAAAAAGTCCCAAAAATTTACATTTGGGGACACACCCTGGTCTGGAGTAATCCTGCAAAATTGGCCTGTTAAACAACAAGGGCAACAATAATTTGGTGACAGGTGAACTGGGCTGAACGCCTTACGGGTCCAAAAAAATGATTGTTCCGACAATAGGCCAGTCTATAAAAGTAATCTGTTCTCAATTGTTGTGTCAGACTGGCAGTACCTTCGCAGACCCAACCAGCAGTGTCACTGGTTGTAGTTATATGCCGTTGCTGTTTCAGTGAAGCACAGACGATTGCGTGTCTCGGAGTGACGACCGGCGACTGGGAGACTTTGGCCCAGACGGCCCTCGAAGCTCTCGATGTCGAGACCGCAAAGAAGGCTTTCATACGTGTGCAGGAACTGAAGTACTTGGACCTCATCAGCAGCATGGAGGCATGATCAGTGTTTCTCTACTTTATGACTGTCTGTCTGTCAGTCACTTTACAGTTGACCGTTATTTAGGGATACCAGTTTATAGCAATCATGCAATCGATATGTTCCACATATGCGTCACATATTTCCGCACATGCAACCGCATAATTTATATCTCTCTGCATTTCCACTTGCTGCGATCAGTTAAACAGTCTTTTCAGATGCATCGCAGATAAGCGGGGTCGGGAGATCGCTACTATGTCCACCATTTGCCTCATATATGCAGCACATGTCTGCATACGCCGCATATATGACGCATATTTTTAGCCCACATTTCGACAAACTCCGCATATTTTCCCGCATTTTTTGCATCCAAAGGATGCGCATGTTTTGAGAAAAATCCCGCTATAAACCGGCATCCCTAGTTATTGCACTTTAGTCTGCATTTATTACCCTGGGATATTTCCGGTGAATTTTTGCTTATAGATTCTTATTTTTTTTATTTCTACCATTCAGTGCTCAGAAGCTGCTGATCCGGCATGGATTGCTCATTGTGGAGATTAGTACGACGTTCAGCCAGTCAAATGCAGCAGTGAGCCGTAGTTTAATTACTGTTTGCTTGTAGGTAGACCCCGGCGCCGTCGAATTTCGTCGACTTACCGCGTCGAATTTCCTTGGCGTCGAAGTCGTCGACTGACCAGTCACGCCGCCGTCGGATTTTTTTCCGCGCCGCCGCCGTCGTATTTAATGTCCAGTTTTTCGACGCAATCACTAAAAAGTTGAACTTTAAACAAAAATAATAGCAGAAATGGCTACAAAGTAGGTATTTTGTGCTGGTTGTGATTTATTACGGCATATTGGATAAATGCGCAGTGCGCACTATAGCGTTTAGTGGAAATTAGTGCCACGGACGGGGTTCTTCCCTCCCTTTTCCAAGGAGCGTACATGGTCGGAGGTCGTCGTGGGGACGTGGG
>Ga0209679_1001101_pt1 | contig 11053 bp, 7 predicted proteins | sample WorMetHEROISLAND_4_FD_187408 | JGI IMG/M metagenome (GOLD analysis project Ga0209679, IMG submission 187408) | Marine gutless worms symbiont microbial communities from Max Planck institute for Marine Microbiology, Germany - Olavius sp. 2 HERON... ...
CGACGACTCACTGCTTGTAACACTACACTGTGCAGTCAATCAAAAACAAGAAGCTCAGCTACCGCTTAGAAACAGGGCGTCAGCCACACATTTCTTGTAGCTCAGTTAGGGGAAGGGGAAGTGGTGTGGTGTCGGCGACGGTACCGTTGGATAGGGCGTTGCTGAGATCCTATAGGCTGTCTGTAGTAACAACTCCGCTATCTGTAACGGTTTGGCTGCAATTTTCAGTGCAAATTTTGACTGAGGATTCCGATCACCATTCAGATCCCAAAAATCTACCCGTGGGGTACTGGGGCCCCTGTCTAATATAATGTTACTTGGGACCACGCGAGTGTCCCTGCCAAATGGCATCGTCCCTGCCAAATGGCATCTCCTTCCGTCCAACGGTCATAGCAGAGTGCACAAGTGTGACAGACGGACAGACAGACCACGCTATGGTAACGTCTGTCGCAACAGGCCGAACTGCTATCGCGATGTCGACTAATAATGGTCACAGCTGTCGAAATACCGAATATACCGACGCGGAAATGCTGAAAAGCGCATTTCGAAGACCAGATTTTCATTTGACGCCCGCTCTCCAAGGAACCCGCGGGAATTCTCATAAACTAGACTTTCTGCTGAACATTTTCGCCGATGACAGTGTGAGTCTATCTTAATTTTTTTACGAAATTGTTTTCAAAATTCGCAGTCTCCGACGCCTACCGGGATGAAAACAGAATTTAACGTGAAATAGTCACTCAAGATCACTCAAGGTCACGCATTTTGTGATCAATGAAAAGCCGACAAGGGATTGTGTATTGTAATGCTGGTCTTATCCCTAAAGTTTCCAAAGTTTCTGGATGAACTGTTTATCGCCGAGACTAGAGTCCTTGGGCTCTCCATCTGTGAACATTTCGTGATCCTAGCATGCGTTGTTTTGACACAGTGCTAGCATGTGACAGACAGACGGGCGGACAGACAGACGGACATTTCGACCATAGCTTCAAACATTAAAGTTTTTTAATAACTGCAGTAACTTCGTGTCAACAAATTTTCATAATTTTTGGCAAATCTGTACTATAGGAAAAATTTGCAATAACAGAATTAATGCATATATAGTTAGCCGAGCTAACACTTGATCAGAAATTTTTGTCATGTCGAAATATTATAATTTTTGAAGAAAACGTACCTAGTGACTGTCAGTTATTTATGAACAACGTGTAGACGTAGCTGATGTGTAAGAAACTGTGACGTCATCTTACGTCATTGTGACTGAAAAACGACCAAGCAGCAGTGCGCCTCATTCGACGAGTCACAGTTCGACCAATGCGAGCACATTCATCAGGGTTCACTGGCCAATCAGCAGCAGGACCTGACGTCACTCGTCCACCGGTGTTACCTAGCAACCGCGTCATCATCATCGGCATCATGTCGATCGACAACGATCAACGAGATGATGACGTCACAGTTATACACCGGAAATACTTAGCAGACAGCACAGACATGCATACAAACGGACGCACACACTGGCGCACGCACGCACATAAACACACACACGTGGTTGTTGTTTAAGCGGGTTCCTTTTCCAGAGTGACTGGAGGTCATGCATGGTGGGTGTCCTCGAGGTCAAGGCGGGTGTCCACGGGAGAATCTTCTAGAATAGCAATTAGAGCGACGTTGATGAGTGTAACATTGAACGTACTGAGAATAGTTTGACTAGCGGCAATGAACATTCACAGCTGTGATTAACTGACAAGATTTACTGCATGTAGATAATGCAGGTCGCAGTGGTCTAGCGGTAACATGCCTGACTGCGGTGTGACAGGACCGAGGTTCGAATCCCACCGTGGGCAGTTGCATGTTTGCATGTTTAGCGTAAACGTAAAAACCACTATACGATATACAGCCTTGGACGCAGGCTGTGCGCCCTTGCTGCAGTGCCTAGGTCGACTCAGCCTTCTACCCTCCGTGGGATGGTAAAATGAGTATCAGTTTTCGGGCTGAGTAATAATAATAAAATATGGCGATGGTGGATGTAGCTTCTGGCGGCCTACAAGCAGACTCACAGCCCAGTGTTGAACTGCTAGCCTTCATATATCTTCGCTATTGCGTGTTTTTGATTGATCGATTGATTCATTGATTGATTGATTGAGCAAACAATGACGTACGAACCCATCAAATCATCCGCCCAGAACGTGGACTGTCTGGCGTCACGCAGACGAGAGTCGAGACGTGAGTCAAAGTATGGCAGACAACAGTTTGAACAATGTTCTAACAGGAACATCTCGAACCTACACACACACACAGACAGACCACGATGTTCCTATACATGAACATTACAAGAAAGCCTAGCTGACGCAAAGGTAAGCGCGCAACAGCAGTGCGTGTATGAAGGCCCCTAGCGAAGAAATCTACAGCAAATTTCCAATTGATGGTTGATAGTAACCGTGGCCGCATTACTTCTACGGTTTGCGAATTGCGAGACATTTTCGGGTGTAGAGGTTGAAAATCGCCATTTTCACCCACTGTATTGTGATTGTAGACCCCTAGCGGAGAAACGCCCAGCAATATATCAACGTAATCTATGCATCGCTAACAGTACAGGTCTATCTTCATTCGTTTTGCCGTTATTGCCTCTCAAATCTGCGAAATCACGCAAAATTCCGAGAAAATTCAAACGTATAGCAGTTCAAGGTCATCCAAGGTCATCAACCTTGCTGCTAATCGAAAGCGCATATGCAACTTCGCGCATATTGACGCATAAAGCTAAACGAGCGTTAACGCGCGACCTCACTGTCCTTTAACGTCTTCTTTCTAGAAAGCCCGACCGAATATCCGCACAAACCTTATATCGCCAGAAACTAGAGTTCCTTTTCTTTTAAGTGTAATGTCTGCTGTCCTATTTGTAAGTATAGACACTAAACCGTGATGATGATGATGATGATGATGAACTTCCTATTAGTCATAAAAGAGTCATTAATAGTAACTTTGGACGTATCTCGTACCGTTTCCGAGATATTGACGCATTCCGGATGAAAGACGAGAGTTAACGCGTGACCGACCCCACTGTCCTTTAACGTCTTCTTTCTAGAGAACCCGACCGAATATCCGCACAAACCTTATATCGCCAGAAACTAGAGTACCTGCTGGAGATTTAAGCTGTATAGCTAGCTTGCCTATCGATAGCGTGCCTATGGTGTCCTATTACGTCATATATATATTAACTGTGCCTGCATAATGCGTCGCTTTGGAGATACTCGCCTTTTAAAACTACCGTGACCTTGAAACCCGGGTCAGGGTTCACTTAAGGTCATCGAAAGTGACACCATTCGATAGCTTGCATATGGTTTCCTATTACCGTCCCATAGTAACTCTTTGTCTAAAATGCACCGTTTTCGAGATATGACGTCATATTGGTCGAAAATCGCCGAAAAACCCAACCCACCCTCATTTGGCACGTTCCTTTGGGGTGACCCCTTGCGAGTTTTTCGATGACTCATACCTCGCCAGAAACTAGAGTGATGCTATCAGATGGTGTACATTTCATGATCCTGCTTTCGCTCTACTAGGCACAATACCGGCGTGTGACAGACAGACAGACAGACAGACACGTCGCTGTCGCAACGACCCGCGCTAGCATAGCGTCGCGCGGGTAAAAAGCAACAATGCTGTGTGATAAAATCTATCGGGCAGCGGGCAACATAAATTGGTTTGTTATTCGGACGCAATATTATTACGAACGTTTTCTGGACACGATAAACAGTCAGACGTGAGTTGCAAGTACAAGTACAAGAGCGTACAAGTGCACAGTACAAGTACGTGTGTGTGACGTACTAGTAGAAATAGTTTGATGTAGAGAAGTAAAGCGGCTAAAGATGAACCTGTTGATATATTCGCGATGCCAAGGCAGGAAGGCGGGACCGTTGTGAGCGCCGGGAGCGAGTCTAAAGCGATGAAGTGAAGTAATGAGATGATATTCACTCACTGAATTACCGCTAGAGTCTCGCACCATTGTACGCCGCATTCCGTTCAGAGCATCGTGGAAGTCTGTCACACACACACACACACACACACACACACATATCCACTATGAATACCGCCTAGGTTACTGCTCGACACAGCTAGCTGACACAGGCCGTGCATGGGTACTTGACTACTGTAATGCTGTCTCAGTTGTCGCAGTCTGATGGTTGTCATAGCCGCCTAACTAAACTGACTGACTCACATCTGGCCGTGTTTGTTGTGTTTGCAAGTGCAGCTAAATTTGTAAAAGAAGAAGAACAAGAACAAGGGGTTTGGCGAGGTGAAGAAATGGGGAGAAAAGACGGGGAAATTAGGGGGCAGGAGAGGGAGGGGAGGGGTGATGTTAAAGTCGTGTAAAGGTTTATAATGCGCGTCACCTGTGATGGCTTATTTGTAAGAACTGACTGAGCGTCTGGCTTTATGTGCAACCAACGTACATGTATAGATGATAGGCGAGTAAGTATCGGGTGTAGACAGTGTGCTAGTGAACTGAATTAGAAAGTAGCTGAGGTCGTGAAAGCACTACCGATATAGCTGTACATTAGCTACAGCAGCAGCAGCAACATCATCATCATCATCATCACGCGACATTTAACACTTGCTTATAGTTACATTTAACAGTTTAAGGCTAATAATGTTGATAAGGCTAATGTATAAATAGTTGTTACATTATTATCTATGTGACAAACAGTATTTTATTGTTGTTGTTGTTGTTGTTGTTATTTCTGATATTATATCAAATCAAATGTGGCTATAACGTGTGAACGTGCCTTGTCGTTGGCGCTGTGTCAACATGCGGTATTCCTTGCGTTTACACACGTCATCTCCGACTCTGTGATGTACGTTGCCTGGACGAGGTTCGTCAACTGTCATGTCATGTTCAACAATCTCCTGTAACTCGGATGATATATTCTCTGAAGAGCTGAACCTGCTCACACCGTCACACGTCAACAGACACAAATACACACAGCCATACAGTCCAGTCCAGTTGAGTCGCTCGTACAAACAAACAACGGACGTGGCGTGAAGTTCATTGAAGTTAGCTAAATGTACAAAACTGCAGTGTATAGTACACACGTTAACGGCGACATGTAAGAGATCAAATAACAGCAACAATCATAATAAAATGTGATATTGCCCAGCACCACGTTGTCAAAGTGTAACGAATTGTCGGTTGATAGAGTTAGTTTATCTCCGTTCCTCACAATAAAGAGACAACACATCTTCGCTCGCTGCGGTCATTTAAACAACTCGAATATCGACTTCACTCTCTCTGAGACTCTACTGTATGTCTCACCATTTATGCCCGCCATAGCTAAGGGCCCCATAGCTAAGCTCCCTAACTCTAACGCTTACCCTAACCCCAATCCATAAAATACAAGAAAACCGTTTATCGCAGGGAAACCGCCGTATGCTGATTGATTGATTGATTGATTGATTGATTGTGGCAGTAAATAGCATAGTAGCTACAACGGACCATCGCTATGGCGGCCCGGCGGGAGCCCATTGCTGGCCGTCAGCATGTCTCACCATAGCGAACGTCTAATAGCGGACTGCGTGGTGTTCTATAGATCTCTTTGAGACTAGGTCTCTTGTTTACTAGAGGACGACGTGCGGACACACACACAGACACACACACACACACATACACACACACACGGTGACTGACAGACACTGTCACACGAAGTACATGCAGGAGCGGACTTGCTCGCTGGAAAAGTATGCAGAATGGAAAATGAAAAGGTAGACCTCACAGGAGTGACGGTGAAATCTGTAGAGGTTTTACCCCCCCACCGGGCAGCCATGACATGACAACATAGTAACAGCGCGGCAATGACGCGGTAATAGCGCGGCAATGTATATAGCATGTACGTACGTCATGAAGTCAATCATCAACTTGAGCATCTTAATCTCTTCATCAGCAATTCTCATTACATCATCAGCATCATCAGCATCAGCATCATGGTCGCCTTCATCAACATCATTATCATCACCTTCATGATTATCATCACCTTCATCGTCACCTTTACCTTCATCATCCCCATCAGTTTCATCATCATCATCATCATCATCATCATCACTTTCACCATCACCATCACCATCATCATCACCACCATCATCATCACGTTCATCATCCCCATCTTGTCTCTGTTGTTCATCCTCATCACTGTCCTGCTCAGTCTCAGTCTCAGTATCAGTCTGTACGTTGTTTGTTTGAGTCTCAACATCGATCCACTGTGCAGGTTTGCAGTTACCCGGATGACGTCGTCGTCTACGACACTGCACCGACGATATACTCACCAGTACACAGACACATACAACCAGCAATACTCCTGCTAACTGTCTCATCGCCTCTATGTCTATGTCTGCCTCTATACACAACACACAGCACAACTTTGTCGCAGAAACAGTTTCTAAGTTTTACGAGTTGAATTAAATAGACTCAGGCGTTATGTACTCAGTTTACGTCACTTCGCATGTTCCACGTCCACTTTCGTTTAGTTTGTAATTTTAATTTTAATTTTATTGATGAACTTTGACCGCAGTGTCAGTCACATGTTCTCAATAGTTCACTGCAGTATGCTGCGCAGGCAAAAATACTAGATCGAATGCTAATATCTGCCGCGCATACTGGCAGCCCGGCTTACGACGCCTAAACTCACACAATTTAATATGCAAAATAGCTTATTGTATGTACAGTTTGGCTAAATTAGCAAAATATAAATATATTCAAAAGAATTTAAATTAAGCTATTTAAATTGCTCACCTATAGAAAAGGCTAGATCTATACTACAAGCGATGTATGTTGACCGCTATTAAAACAGAATCAGTTGTTGATGTGCGACGTTCTCACAGTCAACTGACGTTTGATCAACTAGTCATCCTATGACAATTTGTTCCGCGTTCAGTCTATGTTTTTTGTTGTACAATCGAACGTCTGTCGGTGGATGTACAGGGTGTGCAGTAATAACTCAGCCGCCGAGTTTCATAACTTTATTTCTTCATTAAAAAATACCAAATGTTCAGAAATTATTTACCGACACGTTCAACAATAAGTTCACAATAAAATCATCATTAAAGATTCCATCATACTTGAAACATGTCGCTGCACTACACCTACCTTGTGAAATATTCGTATTCTAACACTGACATTAACAGTGGTGTCCGTCGATCAGGGGTCAGTAATCGGACCCATTCTTTTCCTGACCTATATTAATGACCTCGACCTGGGCGTAGATAATCAACTACTAAAATTGAGTATTGTACGGTAGCATGGTCACCTCATTATATCAAGGACAAACAGTCGCAGATCCAGCGAAGATTCGTCAAGATGATTCCTGGATTCAGAGACAAGAGTTATGAAGAAGGGTTACGGATTCTTCGTTTGAATACGTTGGAAGAAAGACGAAATCGGGCAGATCTAATCTTCCTCTTCACGATGTACAAGGGGCTTTCTCGTCCCCCTTTTGAGTCACTTTTCCAGTTAACAAAGCATGATAAAACCAGAGGTCATACCCTGAAGTTAACCAAACATTGCACCAACAGAGATGTCCGGCTGTATTTCTTCTCTGAAAGAGTGATCAATAACTGGAATAATCTGGACCAATCCCTCATTGAGGCTGGCTGTGTGAATACTTGCAAACGGCGTTTACATCTACACAGAAATGACAAGATGGACCTATTCATGGATTAATATCCGCACGGTCCTATAGGCCGGATCCGGAGTCTCCTCGTGGTACGGCCGTACCAGGTAAACTTGATATTTCACAACGTTGTCTAGCTAAGCGTCTGACGTGTGGTGAGATCTTTAGGCACAATCATTACTCTATTGCAAGTTTTCCTGCTAAATGCGACAGGAAAGAATTTTAACATGAAACCCGCATGGTATCTCAAGCAATAAACCGCGCGACCACCCCACCCCTATTTCACTCGAATTTTGGGGTGTTCCCTTTGAACTAGACTGCCGACGTTAAGGCCCGAGGAGCGAAGACCCTAAGCTTAGGCTAATTGCCAGTCTAATTACTTTCGAACTAAACCAACCTATACGCCATCGGTACATCAACGTCACGGACAGACGGACGGACAGACAGACAGACAGACGGACGGAAGGACGACTTACTGTAACAATACCGCTCAGTGCACGGTAAAAAGCATTCAGTATTTGAAACATTCATGACAAAAACTTTGTTGCTTACTTTTTTGGACCTCCCTGTATATATATTGTCAGTTGGTCGTGGGTTGCACGTGACAGGACCGCAGTAAATTATCGCAAAAGACTGATTGGCAATTACTTGTATTAATTACAACAGCAAGCAGAGATGTGTAATGAAATATTTCATCTGTTAACTTGATGGACGTAAGTATTGATTAATTCGAAATACAGCGTGAAACTCGGCGAATTACAGGAAAATTAACTGGATATGTAATTAGCTAGTGACGCCACGACTTTAACCGTTCTCCCGGCAACGGCTATTTTACGACATTTGCCGGCAACGAGGGGGCGGGGTAAAATGGCCCCCAGGCATATCTAGAGTTCTAGAGCACATATCGCCAAAATTCCAACGGCTACCCGTACATTTTCTGGTCAAGCTTTCTAGCAGCGGTGCTGCCGATGTCATGGAACGTAGATGTGTGCTAGAAATCCAAGGTGGCAGCCAACTAACCGGAAGTACTAATATATCGGAAACTTTAACATACATCATCAAAATTTCAACGGCGAACCCAAGGCATTCGACCACGGCAAACTCGCAGAAAGTGTACTTAGGCGATTCCAATAACGACCGACAATCGGAAATGGCGGCCGAAACCATATAGATATGTATTATACTTCCGGTTTCGACCGACATCTTGACTTTCACAATGAATGAGTCGTCGGCCAACAGCCAACATTCTTTTGGCGTGATTCATCTACTTAGCCATGTTCGAAAACAATAATGCAACTTCTTTACGGCAACCCGCTATGTGCTGTAGATGATGACTTATTACTATTTCCGGTATTGTCCGTCATCCTGAAAATGTAAATTACCGTTGTCAATACTCAGCGCAGTCATTTTCAATATGATCTATCACATCTGTGCTTCATAGGCGTACAGTGTCGGTATCGACATATTGATGTGACCTGAAAAAACCGGAAATACTTAGATTTCTGGAACTGAGACAGATAGCGCCTAATTTCAACGACAAATTCAGGATTTTCGATGATGACGAGCTCTGTATAAGATTAACGATCATTACCCATATGATTGCGACAACGATCGACTACCAGAAATTGCAAGATTGGCACCCAAAATGTCTATATTGCCATTTCCGGTTGTCGGTGGTTGTCGCATTCACCCGGGGTCAGTTTCTTCGAACGCAGCGTGGTCAAAAACCCCAGATTTGCCTTTAGAATTGTTATCCAATCTGTCATAGTTCCACAGATATAAGTATTTCCGGTTTTGGCAGCCGCAATGCCATTTCCGGTTGTCGGTCATTGTCACAATCACTAGGTAACACTTCATTCGACCTCGCCATGGTCGAAAATCCCGGACTTGCCGTTTTAATTTCAACGCTATCTGTTTTAATTCCAGTGGTATAACTATTTCCGGTTTTGGTGGCCATATGGCTATTTCCGGTTGTCGTTCGATGTTATAGTCACTTGTTGACACTTTCTGCGAGCACGCCTGGTCGAAAACCACAAGTTCGCCGTCGTATTATAGTGATATCTGTCATACTGTCGGAGATGTAAGCACTTGCGATTTGGATGGCCGCGCAGCGAATTATACGGAACAACTATGTTTTAGAGCAGTCGACTTCCCGCGGCTAGGCCATGGATGTAAAAATGTTATAAAAATGTTTTATTTTACATGTAACGAAGCCTGAAGGTCTCAGGGAAGGCGGTGCACTTGCTGAGAACTGCAACACACTCAAGTTAATCCTATCAGCAGGGGCGGTTCTAGGAAAAAATATTTTTGGGGGCCTGGCCCCTCATCATTTGGGAGGCAACAACGGCTAAGTGAAATTTAAGTGAAATTACTATAATACTATAGAACCAATTAATTCAACCAGTAGCAGAACTACTGTGTCCAAAAATTGGGGGTGGGGAGGCTGGGCAAGATTTGGGGGCTGTGCCCCCCTGGCCCCAACATAGAACCGCCACTGCCTGTGCCTATCAGACTATCAGTAAGTACCTAACCCTACACAGAGGTCCTCGATAAATTATCAACATCAAAAGTTACAAAGCACGTTTTCTCATATTGTTACCGCGAGATGCACGTAGTGCTAGCGCGGTATTGCTATCATAAGTCGTCCGTTCGTCTGACTGTCTGTCCGTGACATTGATGTACCGTGGGCATATAGGTTGGACTAGTTCGAAATTATTTACACGAATAATTAGCTTAGGGTCTTCGCTCGTCGGCCGCAACATCGGCAATCTAGTCCAAGGGGAACACCCCTAAAATTCGGGTGGAATAGTGGTGGGGTAGTTCTCAGGGACAGTCCGGACATGACCCCCTAAATTTTTTTTCGAAAAGGAGGTGTCCGTAAAAATTTACTTGGCGGAGATAAGCACTCTCACCAGCGCCTTCTGGTTACTTATTTATTTCAACGGGCACCTGTTGATGTTTACATTTGCGTGCAGGTGTGGTGTTTTGTGTGAAATTAGTTATGATGTATTTGTCATAAACAGTGTGCCGGAGTGGTGAATATTGTGACATTTAGTAGATATTGTGACTGCGTGTGAAATGTACGCTAACTGCGGTTCGTTGTCGTCTGCTGGATCGTATCAGCCGCAGTTCGATCGTCTGCGAAATGTTACTCAAAGCTTCGATGAAGAGCGTGACAGTGAAATATACTGGTTAGTTAGTTAGTTATTTGGTTGGTTCTTGTCCGGTATGACTGAAATCACCACCGACACCACCGACCGTAATGATCGGCCCGTAGCGGTCGGTGGGGGTCTGCCTGAAAACCGAATTGAAATTCGGCGAATTGAAAAGGAACCGTGCCGGCAGTGGGTATAAAGTGCGGACCGTGGTCCGCATTTTTGGTCCGCAGATTATACCTTTGCCGGTCC
>Ga0209679_1001103_pt1 | contig 11046 bp, 10 predicted proteins | sample WorMetHEROISLAND_4_FD_187408 | JGI IMG/M metagenome (GOLD analysis project Ga0209679, IMG submission 187408) | Marine gutless worms symbiont microbial communities from Max Planck institute for Marine Microbiology, Germany - Olavius sp. 2 HERON... ...
GAGATATTGAAGATTTCCCGAGAAGAGCGACCCCACCCCTATTCCACCCGAATTTTGGGGTGTTCCCTTTGGACTAGGTTGCCGATGTTGTGGCTCAGAGGACTGAAGACCCTAAGCTAATTATTTGTGCAATTACTTTCGAACTAGTCCAACGTACATGCCCAGCATACATCAACGTCACGGACAGATGGACGGACGACTTACGATAGCAATACCATGCTAGCACTACGTGCATCGCTATAAGTAACCAGTTTGGTGCAGTTAAAACTGTGTTGTAACAGTAGGCCTACAGTGTTCTTGAAGGCATATGTAGGCCTATTTAGGCCTACCAGTCGGTCAAATTACAGATTTAGCATTGTAATGCGTAATAATCAGCAACATTGATGTGTTACTAATGCGTTCTGTGATCACAAAGACAACTGAATATACGGTTTGGAAGAAGTGGAATGAGATCCATGTTGAGGAATGCATGAATCAGTCAAAATAAGGTGCCGGAGCTAAACGATGGTCAAATCGCAGGTGGAACATCGCAAGTTTTGGCGTAAATAATATTCTGACGAAACTCTGGTTTACTTAGCAGTAGATCGGCGATCTTGCACTAAATAAGCAGAAAATTACTACCGGTAGATCGCGTGTTTATAACACAGCCGTGATCATAACCAAACGACGCCTCGATCACCAGATGACGCAAAGTCATCCGTTTTGCACACTCGTTTTAAACTGTGCAAGAAGTTAATAAGTTAAAAAAATCCAGTGGGGACGTGGGATTTTTGGGTTAAGGGAGGTCACTGCATTGGTTGTAGACGATTTGAGCGGAATAAGCATGTACAATATCATGGATATTGTCCCGATCTACCTCTAGCAATTTTCCTATGTTAACAGCAAGATCGCCGATCTACCGCTAGAATTATCGATATCGTAATTGCAGCTGAACTTAATGACGAAATTGATAAACTAAAATGTCAGTTTAGCTACAATTGTGATATTGTCTCTTAGTGAAAATAGATGTATAAAACGACAGTTGCATCAGAAACTCAGTTACACCTCCATTTTTTGCAGTTCGAAGTGGTAACTGGCAATTGGCAAGCTAAAAGAGACACAGAAATTTTGGGTTGGGTCTGTGGAAAAAGGAGTATAGTACTTTTGGGGTAAAAAAATTATATGTTGCAGAAGAAAGTAATATCGCTTGTTTGTCTAGCTTCAACCCTCTGTTTTGTCCTTCAAGGATCCTGATGTCACCTGCAACCAATTTACAACCAGAACACTGTATGTAAAAAGCTTCCGTATCTCGTCCATCCGCCACTCCGCCTCCGTCATCATTAAGTTTAGGGTAAAATTGCTACAAGATGATATGCAAACCAAAAGCATAATAACGTGACTGCGTGTATATTGGAGCCAGCCTTCAGTATGTTGATGCTGTTGGTTGGGTGACAGTAAAGGCTTCTGGCTTGTGAAAACTTCTAGCTTCAAAATCCCATATGTGAATGAAGGAGGAACCAGCTAACCCAGTTGTACCATGAGAATGGCCGTTAAATGGTCTGTATGTGTGTGCATGGAAGATGTGATGAAGAACGAGTAACTAATGTCTTATTTGTTGTTGTTGCTGTGTTAATGTGATGCTTTCCATTAAATCTTGAAATTATAGTTGAACTGTTGCAGATGCTACCATATCATGAACTGAAAGTTTAAGTATCATGGGAAATGCTGAAGGAGGCCATAGTCGAAGTCCAGCACGTGCTGGATCTGCAGATACTTCACGACACCAGTCAAAACTACACAAATCGAAGTCGCCAATGTCGCAGTTGGTTTCACCTCAGCAGCAGATATCACGTGATCCTTCTGCACGGACTGTGTTTTATGATACATGTGACTGTGATACTGATCTATACCACACTTGTAAATCTGGCCTTGGTACTCATTCTAAAGATATACCCGCGTATTACTTCACTGCAAGCCAGCTTGCCAGGGCCAAAAACATGTCAAGGTCACAGGATTCCGATTTGAACAGAATGTTTGCAGTTGGCCAAAAACCTGATGTAAGACATATATTGTGGTCTTCATTGCATAGAGAGGGTGATGCTAATGTGGTAAGTGTGGTTTATTTATTTCATTACATATGATAACAGCATTTAGAGACAGCTGACAGTTTAGTAATAAAAAGGCATTGATAGTTGCCAAAGTTTTATTTACACTTTGTGGAATGTATGTCATTGAAACGATATTGTTTTTGGGGTGTAAATGTTTGGCTCACTCTGTGGTACCAGTATATTTTTATGTATTTGTCATGGTGATGACACTATGACACTATGGTTGTGAAATTCCGTGGGATAAAGATATGCAGATGTGTGTATTGTTAGATGCTGCGTACTGCGCCTGACTGGCAGTCACCCATCTATCAGACCTTTGAGAGTATTGCAGGAGAAAAACAAAAAAAGTGCTGGTCTAAAAATATTTTTAAAAATTGCTGCACCTGAATTGGTTGCTGTGCTCAAAATTGCATTTGCCACACTATTTTTTTGCAGAAATAGAGGGATTTAGAACCACAGAGCATGTTGCTATGGTAATTGCATTAAGCAGTAAATTGACTATTCTTCGTTGTGTGATAGTTTTGATGAATTTTTCTGTTTTGCTTTAGTTAGGTTACTTCACAGTGCTGTTTTTTGCTGTTGTCAAAGCAGTGACCGAGGCACAAAAAAGCAAAAAAATGTCACAATTTTTGGGAGAAAGATGAACATTGTGTTCAGGGGCTTAATTTACAGAGATTCCTGTGAACCTTTCTAAGAATTTCCTGTGTTCATTTCGAAGTTGTTATGAAGTCACCATCTTAGGAGTAGCTAAGTTTTTCTTAGGAATTTCTTAAGTTGATTTATGAAAGCTGTCTCAGTACTTCTAAGTTTGTAAAGTTGACGATCAATCACAACATGGTATATAATGTACAGAAACATGAGTGCAGTATTGTTATTGGTCTACACTGTTTCACTGCTACACAGGATGGGTTTGCCACCAGTTTGCTGTGATGCTGTTGCCAATAAAAGTAGTTGTATTACCTTTGAAGTTCATCGTGCCATTTCTAGGTTCAGTTTTAATTGTAATCATGGTGTACACAGCATCAATAAAACTATCCATTAGTAGAAATTTATCTAGAATCTTTGTGGCCTTGCATGTCTGTCAAAGATCATTAATGGTGAAGATAGGAAAACAGGAGGAAGTTGACTGTGTGTATATGTGTTAACTACTGGTGTCTTTCTCAGGGTTCAGAAAAAAATGGTTTTTAAAAAGCCCAACCCACTGGATTTTTGGGTTTTATTAGATTTTGGGCTTTATTGGGGTTTTCAGATTTTTTTTATTTGAACAAGCAGTTGGAAAGTTTCTTGATTGATTTATCTCATCAGCTAAGCTTTTATTTAGATTCACCAGTACTTTAGATTACGGTATCTAAAAATTTGCAAATTCATTACCTGTTGGTCATTAGAAACTGTAAACATGAAGAAATCTGTAATTACTACTGGCATGACAAACTGAAATTGAATTAAGTTTGATGCAGGTTTTTGCTGTTTTTTTAACGGGTTTTACCCCCAAAACCCAGGATTTTTTTGGGTATTACCGGTGTGTCTGAATCCTGGTCTTTCTATGCATAAGAACATTTATGAGTATTATGGAGTATTGTAGGGAACTTTCTAGGGTTATTTCTGCTGGTAAATTGAAGGTTGCTAGTAACTGTGTTTCTAGGAAGACTCAGCATACCTGACAGCAAGCAGCAGTATGACAGCTAATTCGTCAGCAGCAAGTTCTGTGAAAAGGCTTAGTAAGAGTAATCTTGAACGGCGTATGAGCATGGTTAGTATAGATATACAGTGTGAGTCGTAAAAAAGTCCATACACACCACACAGACTTTTGTCATAATCAGTCAAATATGGTCTGATTTTCAAAATTTCGATGTCACACAGTGGGAAATTGGAATAAAGTGCTCATTAAATATTCCATCACAGCCCAGGTGAGTCACTACAATACCTTGTGAAATATTACTGCCAGAAAACTTGTGTGCCCTGTGACCTGGGGCAATCTTGCTGGCAGATGATCTCACCAGAGTGCTGACATATTGCAGCAATATTTCGCAGTCAAAACGGCAACGGTAAGTCGGCAAGTGGTATAAATGGCAGTGGTAAATTGGCAACTAGTAAAAATGGCAATGGTAAATTTAGCAACTGCTCTCTTACAGGGTAGGTAAATTTGGCTACGGATTGGGGAGCCTGGGGAGGCTTTAAGACACTGAAGCTCAAAAGATGTTGCAGCACATTTGGAACATTGAAACGTCATCCGTGAAAGTGCAGATGGTGTTGGGAGTTTATGCATGTGATTGATGCAAACTGTAGTTACATTTAAATTAGTCCCATTGCCACAGAAATCAAAGTGATGCTATATTGGCATCGGTGAACGGCATCCATGGAGACTTATCATAAACTTTGACTGAAAATGCCTAATAAAATTTGTGGCTCCTGTGATACATAAAAGCTGACAAGAGGTTGCATCGATTGCACCATTGTTACTTAATCCATGGAAGTGCAAGCTGTGTGAGGAGTATATGCACACAGGTCGTGCATGTGTGCGGAGTTGCAGTACGCTGTCTGCATGAATAATAAGTTACAACAAAACGGTGCTGGACAAAAAGGTGCTGGACAAATCGAGTGGCATTTTGTAGTGGTTTGTAATTGGATACGACGTATTGCAGCACCGTACACATGCACATAGGTGTTAAAAGACAGGTGTAACTTTATAACTGGTCTTTCAGTGTTGTGGCTGATTGTCTGAATTATTATATAAACCAAAACTATCTGTACCTGTACAAATGCACATGTCAGTAACTGGAGACCATGGCCAGCGTACCAGTCAGCGTTTTGTTAAATCTTACCTACCTCCCACCTGTTTTAACTACTGATACTGTTGTAGACATTGCCTTCACGGATCTTGTAAAAGTTTTAACTTTTCTAGAGAGGATGCACATGTTGGGAAAAAGGCACAACTTGCTAAGCCATGATTACCTTGAAAATAACCGTTAAAATGGTGCACACATGCGCACACCTGTGTCAGTATGAAATTTCTAACTTTAACACAAGATCAGTTTTCTGCTTATTTAAAATGAAATGTGTTTTTTTTTTGCAAAACAGACACAGATTATTACTTTTGTTGCTGACCTCTTTATGTGTGGACTATTTGTAGACAGTAGACTGTTTCTCATGAGTCTCTTGTCTGTAATGCTGTGCTTAATGTTGAAGTTCGCATGTGCTGTTGTTGATAGGGTGACATTCATTCTAATCTGTATCTAACAGCAAGCACTGGGCTTACCGTGAATCCTGTAAAGCCAACAGTAAACACTTTGACTGCTGATAATTTACGACAGCGTGTAGAGAAGTTTAACAGGAATGACCATGGACTAGTTATGAGTGTGGTTAGTATATGCTATATCTCTGATGAGTTTGATGACTTTGATGTTGTAGTTTACCTGCGGTTAGTTTAGGGTCTTGTAATAACAAGAACGCCGTGTTGTCGCAAGGAAATTGCGCAATGCTGCAGCTGTTGTTTTTAGTTTAAAGTTCGCTAACAACATTCATCACGAGTTTAAGAGTAGCCACGCTTCGAATGCCAAGCTTCAGAGCTCCAAACGTAGCAGCGCAAAACAGAATTTAATGCAAAATGGCCATTCTAGATCATTCAATGTCACGTGTTTTGGAGTCAGTGGAAAGGCGATAAGGGACTAAGTAATACTAAATACTAATGTTGGCCTTATTTGTTAAGATTCTGACCAGTGGCATAGCTAAGGGGGACATGGGTGCATGTCCCCCTGCCCCGTTGTAGCTGGAAATTAGCATTTGTCTCTGGCTTCTGGGGGCTTTGCCCCCAGACCGGGGCTCTGCCCCTGGACCCCGCTTCCATCCCCCAGACCTCCTCTTTTGTCCCCCCATCGCAAATTCCTGGCTATGCTCCTGATTCCGACAATGTACGTCTACGAAAGATCCGCAGTTTTTCCGCGGATTCCAAATAGTCTGCAGATCACATTCCACTACTTCACTTCCCACATCTCCTGTAGTCATGCACTTGAGAACCCGCTGCAGCCCTATTGGTAGCTAACTGCCATAAACCGAACACTTGAACTTGAAAACGACTACAGTGTGCATTACCTGTACCGTATTTCTTCTATTAATTCGCACGGCTAAAAATAAATAATAATAAGCATGTTCAACAGACAGTATTACTGGTCCGGTATTATGCTAGCGTGACGGTGCACTTCAACTTGGTGCGATGCCGGGCCAGTTAGACAACGGTCCCATAGTCCCGGCGGCTGACCCGGCATCCAGGGTATTGTGCAACGCTTAATTAATCGGTGTCCCGGCGTCGTCCCGGCTCGTTTTAGTGAGACTGGTGCGTGCTGCTGACGTCTCTAATCTCTCTTGTTTACGCGTGTAACTTAACAAGTTATATGATAACTTGGCAAGTACGAGCGTTATGAAAATACTGATCTGGGGTGATCAAATTATTAGAATCAGGTGTTCGAATTATTAGGAGTAAAAAAATAATTATTTTTAAAGAAAATTTGGGTGTTCGAATTATTAGAGGGTCCGAATTAATAGAAGAAATGTATAATATATGGGCATAGGCAAAAAATTTAAGGAAAATTTTCATAAATCTTGAGAACCACCGCGAATATCCGCATAAACGTTATATTGCCAGAATCTAGAGTCATTGGGCTACAGCTTTGTCGCTGATATGAGTCTGTCTTCATTCAAATTTTCATTGTGGGCGGCTCCAAAACATGCACGTGTTTTGAAACACAGTGCATCATGGCCCTTCAATGTCATCCAAGGTCGTTGATTTTGGCACCAATTGAAAGCGCATATGCGATTTCCTATTGGTCGTCAACATTAACCTTGGTCCTATCTTGCCCTGTTTCAGAGATATTGCAGGTTTCCTGAGAAGCACGATCCCACCCCTATTCCACCCGAATGTTATGGGTTTCCCAACTTTCCCTTTGGACTAGATTGGCGATGTGGCTCCGAGCTAATTTTTTTGTGTAATTAATTTCGAACTAGTCCAACCTGTATGATCTGGGTACATCAATGTCACAGACAGAGAGACGGACAGACTGATGGTAGCAATACCGCACTAGCGCTGTGTGTACCGCGCAGTAAAAATGAAATGATGGTCCTGTGCATCATATGAGCATTGAGCATTGGGACCAGAGTCCTGGGGGCCAAGTCCTTAGCCTAGTCAGCCCGCAGATGACAGAGACATAAAACTGGCGGTAGGCCGCCATTACTTTTAGCCAGGCTGCACCCTCTGGCCAGTATTCTTTGGTGATCGAGGCATGTGTGTGAACAGTGTGCCTCTGGTTGTTACCGAACAGTAGAATGGCTGGAATTTGAGCCTGCAATCTGCGGACTACAAATGTGACAATAATCGTTACAACACTAAGCCACACATAGACTTTGTAGTAAGTGACAAATTTATGTTATGACGCAAGAACAAGACTGCTGGACAAGGCCTTGATGTTCGTTCTTTGTCAGCAAGCCCTGTTAGGTAACAGGAAGTGCCGAAGTTTCCTGTTGGGAGATGTGTTGGAGACGTGGCTCAACCTGCAGTGATTCTGGATGAGTAGATGTCAGTTTTGAAACTGTTGCAGTAGTAACAAATAGTGTCTGTTAACCACAGTTGCATCGCAGTACAAACGTATGTATGTGTGACAGGATAGCGGCATTCAGGTAGAAGGCTTTATCCGTGTCCACATGCACCTCATGAACCCAATCACTATGCGTGTACCGTCAACTTTCCGTGGCGTCATGACTGGTAGAGACTCGGAACGTGGTAACAGTTACACCGATACGTTTTGCCTGCCTCCAGACACAACAACGCTAATACACGTAACAAGGTACTGGTTTGTTACAGGCAAGAAAACTGTTGTGTGAAAGTAACTGGAAAATATTATATTTTTTGTAGTTATCTCTGCCGAAAGAAAGAAGATATGTTTAACATTATTTGTTTGTCTATTAGTTTACCTCAAAAAGTTATGAAGGGATTTTGATGAAATTTTTTGGAGGGAACAGTCAGTTAGATTTTGGTGGCCATCTGGGTCACTATCCAGATCCAGGGGTTTTTTAAAAGATTCCTTATTTGCTATTGCAATTCCTGTATACAGCCAAGAGTAAAACATGAAAAACCTCAGCAGAGATTTGAAGTTTGTGAGAGCTTCTGTTTAACAGAATCAACCACAATATTTTACCGTACCTTCAACGCAGGCTAGTTACAGTGGACTGAACTGCTTTTATTGAAGCTATAAATGTATATACTGTGGAGACCAGAAGTTCACACACGTCATAAATAAATTGAATTCAGTTAGTGCACTATGTATACTAATCTAAGGATATTTCGTATTGTTGTAGAGTTTTTAATTCTGCATAAATAACACTTTATTTTGACTTATATACTTATGCTGTTGTCATATTTGGGAGCAGTTAACGAATGTTACACAGACTGGAAATGAAAACAAGTCATTTATGTTGATGTTATTTGTTTATTCACCAGTTTGTCGAAATGCGGGTGTCTTAAGAAAGAAGCACATAAACTGAGTTTAAATGTGTAGAATAGTTATTTACAGGAATTTCTACAAACACTTTGATTTTGCCATCTAGTAGCATTACAGCAAAAAGTCTGTTGAGAAGATGTCATCAACCTGTATGATCTTGAGGAAAAGATCTGTTGCAGACTTCATCAATTGTACTATTGATTAGTGGTGTCCCAAGTCTCATTTCTGTGGTTAAATGTGGTGTCATCATCACAGTTTAACAGATTGAACAGTTTCTCAATTGACCTCATTAGTTTGTGTACTGCTGCAAAAATTCTGTTTGTTTATACTCATTCACATTTTCACAGTTTTGTGACTTAGTACTAGGGAATGTGTCACAATGTTATTTCACTCGGAGACAGGTCCATCCTCTCTCATAATATGTGCAGTCGGTAAAGTTTTTAAAACTTATTTTCTGTCGATAATTAATAATTTGAAGTTGCTTCATGGGAGTAAACTTAGGTCCACTTTATGTTATATTTTTTCTTTATATATTTTTGTTGTAGTTCCACCTATTCTGTTCCGAGTGTTTGACTTTAATCCAATTAATACAGTGATTCCCATGTCCTTTAGAAATGTTACAATACCGATAGTCTAGTTTTACCTTGTTTTATATACTGTGATTTGTCTACGTTGTGTTTGTGTATTCTTTACTATTGTGGTGTATTTGTTATAGCAAGGATCGTGCTACTGATGTCATATGCGAACTGCTGAAGAAGTATAAGATTGTCGACAGCCCATCGCAGTTTGTTCTCTATGAAAAAGATATGTTGTCCAGTAAGAAAATAGTTTTACTTCTTTTATGTGTATGCCACATGAATTGTAATTTTTAGACAGCTTTTTAAATTGATTTTGTCGAAGTTATTTCTTAATATTTACTTCAGAATGCATATTTATTGGGTAAGCTGTGAATATGATGGTGCGTACTGTGTGCCGTTAGTGAGAAAAGTTTTAGAAATGGATTACGGTATATGCTTGCGTATAAGTCGAAAAATTTTGGACAAATTTTCGCCCTGAAAGTTGGGGGGTCGACTTATAGGCGGGTCATAAAAAATATTTTTCCAGGTCGACATCTATACATAACTTAGTTCTTAGTTATTGAGAGGTCAGTCCTCTTGGAACCGCCTTCCCACACGCATAAGCTCAGGTGCGGTGAACACAGACGGAAAGCACATGAGGAGGGGAGGTGTAGTCAAACACCAGCAGCGTCGACGGCAGCCACGTCAATCGACGAATGTGAAGCGGTGGACGGGCGGCAAAGATCAAAAACATCGCTTCTCATTCCCAGACGATTATGTGACAACGACGCTTCAATGCCCACGTTGTATCATTGTTCCTTATGGCCAGGACCGGTGGACCGGTTAACATCCCGTTAATATCCATACCTAGAAGTCCTTAAAAACTACCTTCGACTTATACGCGGGTTAAGCATTTTAGACCAAGCCTAGACTCGTTTTTTAGGGGGTCGACTTATATGCGGATCGACTTATACGCGAATATATACAGTATGTTAGGTTGGTGTTATGGATGGATTTTGATGGAACTTTTGCATGAGGGTCTGCCTGCACCAGGGAAGAACTGGTTAAATTTTGGATTGAGATTGTCAATGTCTGTGATATGTTTAGGTTAGCAGACAGGACGTGGACGTATGTGCAGTATGTAGTTTATGTATTTGAAAGTTTTGCTTCTTAAGTATCTGGCTAACTGCCATGGTACATGTGCTTCTCGGGGAAAAAGTGAAGATGATGCTGATGACTTTTTGGACTTATTGTTCAGTGTGGTAGGCAGTTGTGAGTATGCTTTCACTCAAACTGTAAATGTGTTTGGTAGAAGTGTTTCGAAGGCTACATGGTGACGATAGTCCTTTACTTCTGAGTCTTGCCTGGAGCGAGGAACATGAAAAAGGACTTGACTGTAAGCAGTTTGTGTTGAAGGAGAAGCACACTGATGCTGTTGAGGTACTTTTAAAGTCATTTTATTCGTTTTTATTTACTGAAAGTTTCATTTTGTAGCATAAGAAAATTATTCATCAGGCAACATTGGTTCAGTGTGTTGTGTTAAACATGAATTTACAAGTTAACGTTTTTTTAAGATTATATAGAACAAATTCCTAGATTATATTTTTTTAGAAAAAGCAGTTGCTTAGTGCATTTATGGTCGTGGGCTTTGAAGACAGTGGTATGTGTGTATATTATTTGCTGCTTGTACTGTGTCAAATATTGTTATTACTGATGACCTTTTGAGGTCATTTTGGCTATGAAAACCTCTTTATGGCCAATATACTATGCTTTCAGCTTTAACTGTTTAACTGGCCTACTTTTTCACAGTTACTGCAGGTTAAACTGGTCACTAAAAGTGAATTTTTTTGAAGGATATGGCTGCGTGCCGAGCAGCTCTGTAAGCATTCGGTGCAGAGCAGCGGAAATTAGGCA
>Ga0209679_1001105_pt1 | contig 11038 bp, 4 predicted proteins | sample WorMetHEROISLAND_4_FD_187408 | JGI IMG/M metagenome (GOLD analysis project Ga0209679, IMG submission 187408) | Marine gutless worms symbiont microbial communities from Max Planck institute for Marine Microbiology, Germany - Olavius sp. 2 HERON... ...
TTCGCCGATTTTGTTCATATTTACGTGTTACTTTAATAAATGCAAAAGTAAAATCGGCTTCTCTGGGATTGGTGCCTCGAGGCAGTAGCAAGACCGAGGCAGATTAGTCGAGACCGAGGCCAAGGCAGTGAAAATTCTGCCTCGAGGCTGCCTCGAGACGAGGCAGTGCCTCGAGGCACCACATCACTGGTTAATCCGGCTACTGTTTCGTCGATTAAAAGATTCGAGTAAGCTTTAACACTGTGAACAGGGGTTAACATGTTAACACACCATGAGTAAACAAGAAACTCCTGCAAATAGCACGCATGCAAAATGCAAACCGCGCGATGCGTAATTTATCAGTTTCTGCAGTCAACACTACTTTTGGAACAGCCCGCCCCTGGCTATCTAATCTGGAATGGCCCTTGTCATGATATAGCTAATTTTACTAATTTGGAGAATCACCAGAACGGCATATATCATGGACACAGGCAATCAGGCTTAGGAAATCAGGCCAACATTATTATATAGTATTATACAGCCTTTCCACTGACCCCAAAATCATATCCTTGAATGGCCATTTTACGTTCAATTTTCAATTTTCACTACTACGAATCGCGTTTCGGCGATTAGGTTACATATTTATTGTAGAGCTATTTATAGATTTTTTGTTGTATGACGTCACCAGCACAGATGTGCGGAAGCGGACCGTGATCCGCAGGATATATCGGATCCGCGAAAGGATTGCGGATCTTTCGTAGACGAAAAGTTGCGGGCGCTCTGGAAGCAAACCAGCCTATATGAGTGGTGCGGCTGTACGCCAGCTGCTCTCTCCAGCGCCGTTTCGCTGTAGCCCACTTGTATTCTGCCTGGCTTTTATAATAATTAGTGATTATTGTTTAGACCTTAATAGTCATAGAATATATTTTCCGCTTAAGACGGCAGAGAGTTTATATTAGTTTTATAAAAATAATATTTTCATTAACATTAAAACATCACACTGAGCGGGTTAAAATGTAAGAACCCATGCACTGACACACCCGCCGAACTTGTGCCTGGGTGCAGCGCTTTCGCAGTTCGCACGGTCGCACCCACTGAATCCGGACAGTTGGCGCCTATGGAAATGATGTATCCGGTTTGACAGGAAATCGGCGATATTATTGTCACGTTCGCGTAGGCACAAAAGTTGTCAGCTCAATCTGCGGCGCATCTATATGCAATACAGGACAGCGTTGCAGCATCAGAACGTGCAGCTGTCGGCGCAGCCTGTTGACAGAACGTAAGCCATTTCACAAATCGCGCCATTTACTGTCGAGTGAATAATAGATGGATGACGAATTTTGACGATGCGTGATCGCCGTAACGTATGACGCGCCCGTAATCGACGACAGTACATACCGTTGTACTTGAAATACGCGGCATATCGTATCCAGTTCAGTATGCAGCAAATATACGTCGTTTTAGCTGACGGCCGGATATTAAGAATAATAATAACTGGAAAACACTCAGAGAGTTCAAACCCACGCCGAGGATTTTCACGTTTTATTCCAGGCTGTCTATAGGAATCGAATTATAGTAAACAAGCTGTGGTGCGAGGCACAACAAACCCCGCCCCCTGCTGCCACCTATCGAATGATACTGACTTGTTAACGGCTGAATTTTCGAGATCCTCATTTTGGGATATTTTGGAGCTTGGGGCTACTTTTGGGCTATATAGCTACTTCCAATGCCAAATCTGACGTCAGGTTCTTGCTCGGCGACCCCGATTTCCTATTAAGGCGACGAAATTTCGCGCCTATCTCGCTTAGTTATCGAGATCCCCATTTTGGGCTATTTGGGGTTTTGGGGGTTTTGGGGGGTATTTAGCTACTTCCGATGCAAAATCTGACGTCATATTCTTGCTCGGCGACCCCAATTTCTAGGGCGACGAAATTTCGCGCCCATCTCGCGTAGTTATCGAGATCCCCATTTTGGGCTATTTGGGTTTTTTGGGGGTTTTTGGGGGTATTTAGCTACTTCCGGTGCAAAATCTGACGTCATATTCTTGCTTTGCTCGGCGACCCCGATTTCCTATTAGGGCGACGAAATTTTGCGCGTATCTCGCTTAGTCATCGAGATCCCCATTTTGGGCTATTTGGGTTTTTTTGGGGTTTTGGGGGGTATTTAGCTACTTCCGGTGCAAAATCTGACGTCATATTCTTGCTCGGCGACCCCGATTTCCTATTAGGGCGACGAAATTTTGCGCGTATCTCGCTTAGTCATCGAGATCCCCATTTTGGGCTATTTGGGTTTTTGGGGGTTTTGGGGGCGATCCGTTTGTCCGAATTGACCCAAAATTGAATCAGGTCGTCCCATGGTCCCTCCACACCTTCCCTGAAAATTTCATGCAAATCGGTCCAGCCGTTTTCTCGTAACCTTGCTGACAAAGAAACAAAGAAACAAACAAATAAATCGAGCGAAAACAATACCCCGCTCCCGGTACCTACCGGGGGCGGGGTAATAAGAAACCTGTTAAAAAAATTTCTGGATTCAGATAGTAATCCGGTCCGGGATCGCCATCAAAATATAATCGATTATTCCTTTGGCCACGCGCCCCATCCCTCGAGTCCGTTCGTAACTTTTTGAGTAATCTAACGGACAGACAGACAGACAGACAAACAGATACGGGTGGTAAAAACATAACCTCCTTCCTTCAGCGGACATTCGTGACTCAGGCGGCACAAATAATAGAATCTGTCATTAACGCGCAATCGACGACGGCATAGAGACAAACGACAATGTCTTCACTAAATGTTGAAGAGAAAATGCAGAGACTTGTCGATGCCGGTACTAGCCTATAGATATATAAATTACCGTCGGGTACAATATCGACGTATATTAAATTTCTGATATCGGAATTTGAACCAAGGCCAAACAAACTGTTTTGACAGTTACGTCATAGACTGTTATTTCGTGGCTAAATCGTGACGGTGACACAGGCCTATACGTTCCGGGTGCTACAGAGGGGTGGAAGCTTCCACGACCCGCAATAATTTTGGTAAGTAGACCACAGTGAATGTGCCCCTAAATTTGTCCATATAATGTGCATTACTGTAGTTAATGGCATTTTTCAAAAGGGGATAGTTTTATTTTGTTTTTGGACTATGTCAACGTAAACTTTATTTCATGGGATGCTACAGGTATTAGGGGTACGGCCCCCAAAATTTGGTTGGGTGGGTCACAATGCATTGAGCTACTTCACACTGAATCCCGATTTTGCCCCAATAACTATGACACCGCGCCCCTATGCACACGTCGGTCATTGAGGTCTGAACAAAGCAGCACGTCTTCCCAAGGGCGGCGGTACGCTCTGGAAAAATGATATAGCCACACATGAAGGAAACGAGGGGTAGGGTCTTGGGACTGAGCTCCAGGGGAGAAGAGGGGCAAAGCACCAGTCGGGGGTCTAAAACATTCACTGTTCTTCCTTTGCAATTAAAGCGGGTTTCCTGACAGCGATGTTAACAAGGCCTCAAGGTTCAAGGTCAAGGCCAAGGCTTTCAGTGGCAAGGCCAAGACCAAGGCCTTGGGCTTTAAGGCCAAGGCCAAAAATGTTGGCCTTAAGACCAAGGCTAAGGCCAAGCCAAGGCGTAATATCCCTGTTTCCTGAACAAATTATTTAAAATCTCAACTTCCTTGGTGCTTAAACTGCAAAAGACTACTAATTAGAGGCCACAGCATCACAACAGTGCCTTTGATCCACGGTTATTCTTTCTTTTCACAGTTCAAACCGTGTCGCCACACAATGTTATCGTCAAATATGCTGATGACACTACGTTACTCGTTGGCCAACACAGCTCAGTTGATATCTCGCAGGAATATGAAAATATCTGTTCCTGGTCTTTCCGAAACAGCTCACTATCAATACTGACAAAACAAAAGATTGTTTTTCATCGGCCTGCTTCTGCCATCTCAGTATTCTCCCTCCTTTGCCAGACATTGAACGAGTTACTCAGGCTACTTTACTTGGAACTGACATACTCTCTCCACTTCAGCATACGTAAAATAGGATGCTTATGCAAATTAATCAACGTCTATACTTACGGTCGCAGCTCAAGTCGCAACGCATGAACTTTCAGGCGTTACATACATTATTTACTGGTCTTATCATGTCCAAGATCGCATACGCACTACCAGCTTTCGCAGTCCAACTCTCGGCTGACGGATAGGATAGGATAGGTGCTATAGGAGAGATGCTATATCACGAAAGACTCTGCGTCGCGGCGTCATCACACACACACTGCTTTCGATATTGAGGAAATCATCGACAGTGCCGATCGCAAACTTTTTACCCGCATTACCCAACCTGGTCACTGTTTATATCATCTTCTTCCTCCCGAAACCTCTTATACTGCCCTTAAAGTCTCCGGAAAAGACATCATTGTCACCAACTCCCTCACATCGAATTCTCACAGTAGGCCAACAAAAACGGTTTTATCAATCGATGTTTATTTAAATTCAGAGTGATTGATTAGACTTTAGATTTTCGTCGTTTTTCGTCTCTCCATGTGTTCTTATCGTTATTTTGCTATGTTTTAACGTTTTCTTTTTATGTTTTAACGTTTTCTTTTTTTTCGCTTTCATGTAACAGTATGCGTATGTCACTCACGCTGCATTAAAAGGCTACTTGACTTGACTTGACTTGACTTGAGTTGAGTATGCCGTGCACCTCTAGAGGTTTTATTGCATGACGCTAGCGCGAAATATGCGGCATCATTTCTGTACATCCGTCTGTCCAAACCCCACTCATGATCTCTGTCAAAACGGCTAAACCTAAAAAGTCACAATCATGTTAGTATTCACATCGTTCTATACTTTTACACCGAACATTGCATCTAATTCCGGACCTCAGCGGGGCATTAAATACAGATGAATCCCGTATATCGGAGAATATGGCACGTGTTAACTAAGATGCAATTGCCTATGAACAAAACATTACACATAGCCTAGTGCCCCATCCCAGCCCCCAGCCCAGCGCCTCAGATTCGGCTGGCCGACATTGCGAGCTTTACAATTAAATTCATCTACTTACTTACTTACTTATCATGTTAATTGTTGTAATTGAACTGAAGGACTATATTCAACGTTTTTTTAAACTGTCAAGTAAGCAGTAATCTCTTAATTCATTAGATATTACAATATTCATTGTCTTGATTATCTCTGTGTCAAAAAATGTCAAGAATATCTTATTATTGCCAAAGATGGCAAAATCAGATGCCTCTTTTTATTAGGACACGGTGTGAAACGGTAACGGCCTACTCCATGGGTAATATCTAGGAAAACGTGGTGTTCAGGGTTTATAAAAACACATCATGTACAATATTTATAAAATTGTTCACTAAAAGAAATTCATCATAGTTTTTTCGACCCTGAATGTCTGTTCAAGGTCATTCAAGGTCATTCAGTGTCGAAACGGGAAACAAGAAGACAGTTTAATACGAAGTGTCAAAAGACAATTAGGCCTACAGTTGTAACGGTAACACTCAGCCAACGCTTGGTGTGTTTTCACGCATTACAAGAATATTAGCTGATAATACGGAGCGTCGAGTGGACAGGTTTCTTTGCGACAGCCGAGCTCGTTGTTGAAGTGATCGTCTTGGCTATCGACTCGTGGGATAGTAGGTCGTGTCCACGTGTCCACTCACAATCTCAGCCGACCGGTGACGACATCGCCGATATATGGTCGGGCAGACAGCAAGCCGCCATCGTTCAACGCGCCTAAATACGTGTCTGTCTGGCCACGGCGACTATAAACGGGCAATTTGCTTGCAAATAACGACTTGACGGGAACGCCGACCACCGACGTTGTTAGAATATAACGTAGTGGGGACTACCGTTCACTCCTAGAATGTGATGTTATGGGCGCCTATATGTGTGGAACAGACTTGAAAAGGGTCTCCGGGTCACGGGTCAATACAACACACAGAGTGCAATCGCGGTTAAAATACACATCATTTTGATGAATTACAAGTGTTGGAAGCACCGATAGCGTTGTTTTATTCTTTCTGGTTGGCTGAATTGAAAGCATGCCGCACAATTTTCTGTTTTAGGAAAAAGTTGAAAAAGCATTATCTTCAAGCTTATTAGGCACGTTAGTTTACTAGTTTAACTGCACTTCGTTAAGTTGTGTATTAAGTTTTCTACATAATTGTTCTTATTTCTAGTTAGCCAGGTTGAGACTGCCAGCATGACTCTCTTCTATCACCCGGCCATTTAGCACCTTAACTGTTCTGTGTTAACTGTGTTTGTATTGTTTCTAATGGTGCTAATAAATCATTTGGATTTGGATTTGGTTTTACACTGTATAGAATGTGCATGTGTAGAGTGTACATGTAGGTTATGTGCCTGTTAGTGTCACATTGGTGACCTTGGTGCTGTTATTGTTGCCTTATGTAACAGGCAAGTCGAAGACTGTTCTAGGAGTCCTCACGCACTTTCCACATCGTCCCCCGACTGTTATCAATCAATGGCTAAGCGTTAATCGCTTGCGATTTGTCATAATGATGCATCTTCGACTTGCTTCAGCACCTACGAACTGAACTACAACTGGTCAGGGTTGATGTGCAGCCAACCTTGTCCGCTAGTATCAGGTCTCGAATCAGTCATCATCATCATTGTCGTCGTCACCGTCATAGCAAACTATAACTAGGTACCCAGGATCTGCAGAGAGCCACGAATGACGATAGATGGCTTACACGGTTCCCTGGTAAACACCGGGTACTACTACATCAGTCTGATAAGGATGCTGGTTGTGTGGCTCGGTAGGCAGGGCAAACAGTAAACAAAGAATCGTGAAAATGCTCAAGAGCTTGTGTGTGATGATGATAACGCAGGCCTATCATAAGCAGCTGCTATTCTCAGCAGTTCGACCTTCATCATATCTTTAAACATTATTATGCACTAATGAGATGTACCTGTTTGTCTTATATTAACTATGAAGCTAAGCTACCAGTCCGTATAACTATATAGTCCCAATGCCGCAGCGTCATATCCCACATGTGCTTGTAACCAGAACGTCATGCAGTAGTTGTCAGCGGATGCGCTGAACGACGTGTGTGGGTGCAGCGAAGTCAGCACGTGATCAACAGATTCGTTCGGCCACTGCGACAACGCTACATGTGACATGAAAGTCACACAGCGACACTGACAAACGGCACATCACGCTCTGCCGTTTATCGACCAACCGTCGTTACTTCCGCTGAGTAGGTTATGTTACACTTCCCGGTTTGCTGCTTTGTAAATTTTAAAAGTAAACAAGTACAAGTTAAGCCCTTCTCGAACCACACGGCCCATAGGGCGGCGCTGATCTACGTTTCCTTAGTCCTCAGCCAGAATAGCTTACACCGCGATACTACAGACACGACTAGTGCATCGACGTCTGTTTACTCCCCAGCTTTTGCTTGTACTCACTGCGTCTACCCAAAGACGGATGGCCAGGCTGAGTTGACACGGGTGGCTGGTTACATACCCAGGTGATTTATCCGCCTGCAAAGGGTCACTCATCCAAGTAGTAACCGGTCCCGACGTAGTAGTATTAGACTTTCACCACACTTAGCTTATTGGTATAGTTGAGGCCAAAAATAAACTGATTAGGTTTTAAAGGTCGATGTGTCAAGGTCAAGGTCGCTAGAAAGTCAGATGTGCACAACTGTTGCGCCGGGCAGAGGCATCCACATCGAAGTTTGGGCGTCGAAGTATTATCTATAGTTTTTGTGATGTTAAATTCCTTCGCATTATGGAATCACATCACAAAATTGTGATGCAGTGTCCGAAAAAATTCGCCAAAATGGGATTCTGACCCCAATTTTAAAGGGCATTTCAAAAAATTCGGAGAGCATTACTTCTGTTGCCGACGAAGCTACGGCGAGTAACAAAGTTTTGAAAAAATCGGTTTAGATGCGGCGCATAAAGTTTGTTGGATTTTTAAAAAAACTTGTCGTAAAATCGTCAGCTATGGCGCCGGTTTGCATTTTCCGAGTTCTGTCTAGTCACTCCATGATATAGACGTATTTATCGCCCAATAAGGCGAAACCAGTACAATTTTTCCACGATGCTTGGCGTGAATGATGGAGCTAGCAGGAGGTGAAAAAGTTTGATGATAAGTTTCGCCATTTCGACACTGTATATAATGCGCTACGCCAGAGCGCTGTTCGGTAAAAACTACAGACAATTTTCCGAACCCGATCGAATCGCAAAAACGTGCTGCTTTACAAGAATATGCTCTACATATATAGAAGCTAATTTTGAAAAGCTGTCAAATAGCACTGACTTGTTGTCCACATCTTTGTCAAATATTGACCCATTCTAAAAGATTCTTTCACTCAGCAGTAAATTTTCAATAAAAGATACCTGAAACGCGTCGCTACATACCTTGCGAAATATTAGTATTCAAAAATCGGACAGACCGAAGGCTGAGTATGCCAGTGAAAGAATTGTGACAAGAAAAAAAGCCGTGCTGTCGCAAGGAAACCTCGTGATGCTGCAGCTGTTCTTTTCGGTTTAAAGTTCGCCGACGACATTCACTACAAGTGTAACAAGCAAAGCTTCGAAAGTCATGCTTCAGAGCTCTGCCAAATATATCGGCGCAAAACAATTTAACGCAAAATAACCATTCAAGGTCATTCAAGGTCACGTGACTTGAAGTCAGTGGAAAGGCGATAAAGGACTAAGTAAATACTATAAAATAATGTTGGCGTTATTTGTTAAGGTTCCGACGATGTAGCGCCCACAACTTTTCGTCTACGAAAGATCCGCAGTCCTTTCGCGGATCCGCAGTATTCTGCGGATCACGGTTCGCTTCCGCACCTCTCCGCTGGTCACATGAGACAACAAAAATATTCTATAAATAGGCTCTACGATAAGTATGTAAGATAATTTCTGAAAGCGCTGTTCGAAAGTCTGAGAATCGTTTCACTCTGTCCCAGTCTCCTCTATACATGTATGTATGAACTCTACGACAGCTGAGGTAATTGTCGGAAATCTTAAATCTATTAACGCATTCATGCGTGTCACTATGCATTCAATTCATCACGTTATCTACATCTTATGTGGTGTCATCAGCAACAGCATCCCGTTCGTCTATATCTGTATCTTCGAGTTGTAGGGACGACAGCATATCGTACGTCGGCAGATATGGCCGCATACTGTCTTGCTGAAATGGCGATCGAAGCTGGCGAGGTCACGCTGGAGTGACCTACGGTGTATACACGCTCCGTGAGGTGAGACGTCTCGAAGGACCACGTAGTCTGGAGCGAAACCGGTCGATCGCGGGCAGCTTCGGTGACGGTCGCAGTTGGCGGGTCTTGGGATCAGCCTGAGATGGCGGAAAGAATATGAGTAATGCTGCAAGTTGTCAGAACGCGTCGCGTCGCGTGACGCATTGCAGCAGTTCGTGCAGCGGCGTCGACGGCCTAGCTCGCAACATATCTGCATCTAGACTAGACCGTCATATTTTCCTCATCATTCACTGTCGATAAGCCACATCCCTGTCTATATGGCTCTCTTAAGACTTGAGCCAGTCTGTCACACCTACTGACCTCAGAACGTGCTAAAGCGATGCTACATTTCGGCAACGTCGACTTTCTGGATTGATTCTGGTCGCCCGCTCAGTAGATATAGGCTATACACACGTTTATTCGTCATATCGACGGCATATATTACGAGGGTACTGAAAATGTGCTAATAATGTTGATGGACTATTCGAACCATAGTATTTTAGTATGTTTATTTATTCATCTACTTTTGTCAAAGTACTTTCTCGGGCATTTATGAATTGAAAATCGTGAAAGTTTTTCAAACGACGTGGCTCTAGCCTCAATAGAAGCTGTGCTATACCGATTTTCCTAGAAAATGTCTGGAGTTTTAGCTCCATGGTACGAATAGTCCGTCAGTCTCAAAAAGTGACCTATATACAGGGTGTTCAGGAAAAAACCGCACAAAGTTTAATGCACCGTAACTTTACGATAATGAGTCACAGAGTCGTGCGAACTTGACCAAAAATGTTCAAAAATTATTTGATAGCACAAGAGTGGGGAAAGTTTGAACAATGCTATTAAATATTCTTTGTTTAGCGCCTGGTAAGTGAAATACTCAAAAACTACCAATACCGACAATATTTTCAATGCAGCTCATGACAGAAATACTTTGCAACAAGGACAAATCACAGAATTAACGAAAACGATGTTCTCTGCGTCCACCCTGCGAACGAACGACCAACAACAGTCACTTAGATCACTGGTTGATTAGTTCTTGACTGATCATGTCCCAGCAGCTGTTCAGGATTTGTTTCAGATGGTCGATGACCTTGAATTTCCGACGATACACTAGCTGCTGAACAGCATCCCAAATTGAATGATCCACGGATTCGGATCAGGTGAGTTAGACGGCCAATTTGACGGTTCAATAAATCAGTAACATTAGTCTGCAGAATGGATAACGCATGAATCGATCTGTGCGATGGTGCACCGTCATGCTGAGGTGTAGCCACTTCCGGCTATTTAGAAAGAATATTTAATCAATTTACAAAAATTTTGCATTGATTGGTAGACAGCAATCTCCGCTGAACATTGTGGTGCAAAAATCTTCATTTTATGGCAAACAGTTCCAAATTTATCATGTGCAAAAATTTGCTTTTTTTTCTGAAACACCCTGCAGATTAAAGTGAAGTGCAAGAACGTCAATGTTTCACGAAATTATTTGCCCATTTTCAGACAGTAACATAGCAAAACAAGAAAACCCTGCTGTCGCAAGGAAACCGCGCGATGCCGCAGCTGTTCTTTTCAGTTTAAAGTTCGCCGATGACATTCATTACAAGTTTAACAGTAGCCAACCTTCGAAAGCCAGGCTTCACAGCTCCAAACATACCGGCACAAAACAGAATTTAACGCAAAATGGCGATTCAAGGTCATTCAAAGTCACGTGTTTTGGAGTCAGTGGAAAGGCGATCACTAAGTAATACTGTATAATAATGTTGGCGTTATTTGTTAAGGTTCCGACGATATAGCGTCCACGGAAGATCTGC
>Ga0209679_1001106_pt1 | contig 11031 bp, 5 predicted proteins | sample WorMetHEROISLAND_4_FD_187408 | JGI IMG/M metagenome (GOLD analysis project Ga0209679, IMG submission 187408) | Marine gutless worms symbiont microbial communities from Max Planck institute for Marine Microbiology, Germany - Olavius sp. 2 HERON... ...
GTGTACAACTACTGTACAACTGCTATGGCTTAAGTAGCTATATGTTGCGTGTGCTTATTAAATCTACAGGATGGGCCAGAACGTTATTGTTGTTATTACCGATGCTGCTACTGCTACTGCTGCTGCCACTGCTACTGCTACTGTTGTTTTTCTCGTAAACAGCGGAGGTCTATAATCACTTTATGCTGTGTGTATGCCCAAATGCACAGTGTCACACTTCTGTTTTAATGGCCGTTTTCCATGTGAACCTTGGATAACTGGTTTCTCCTTTCTCACTGGTCTATAATGTGTGCAGTGTGCATCCTGTTGGTACAGGCCAAAACTCTTTGTATCTTCCATGACAAAATCCCACTGAGTCTTCCTCGGGCATGCACTTTATCTAGTTCCTTTGATCTCCGTCATCACTCATCACTTGACTCAGTCAGTGTCATCTTTCCGTTGTGTATTTCCGAACCACCTTATCTACTGTTATTTCTTACCGGTGTAGCAGTGGCAAATAATCGTCACAATTTCAGAAATGTACGCACATGGTGTGAGTGACATTTCACGGACGCAGGATGAAGTTGTTGTTCGAAATTATGCCTGCTGCTGTGGTGTTGTTACTTAAAGTCGCTAAGTATTTGGCAGTTTCAGAGAGGCAAATGAGAAAGTGAAAATTAGTGACGAGGCTCAGATCGGCGTCCTCCAAGCATTTGACAGCACCGACTGTCACATCCCCATATGGCCTCGGGCCACGTGAACGACACAACACAGTCGTAAAAACAAAATGTATATTATATGAAAAAAAAACACTAAACAACATTCAGTCACAAACACGTCCCAACCGCCCCAGACGTCTTATCACGTCCTTCTACAGTGTCCTCTCGTCCTGGAGCACGTGACCAGTTCGAGGCCCTGCTTAATTACCGGCTACCACCACCACCTTGCATCAGTTCTCACAAGTCGGCCATGACACCGACCTTTCGACTTACCACAGCTGACAAACGAGCCTTTCCAGTCTCTGATGCCAAACTTTGGAACGAACTACGATCCAACATCACGTCAGCACAATCACTGTGCTGTCAACCTTAGACTTTCCTTTTCCGTCGGTCATACTTGTCTGACATTTACTTTTCACATTTGACATTTTTACAGTTTGCTGTTGTGGTCCTAGAAATATCTGTGTTAATTACGCCACGTTAAGCCTCCCTGTGGTGATGGTGATGATGACGAGCCTCTATGAATTGAAAGTAAATCGAGTGCTGGGAATATTTCGGTCAGTCGGAATCGTATTTTGGCCCAGCCTGTTGTGGTGTCTTGTGATCAGTGCTTCCGTGTATCACTAATGTTGGCTAAATCAGCTCTGCATAAAATGTTAACGCCATGTGTTATGTGCATGTGCTTGTCCCATACCATGATACTTTCCTTCAGGGCCAGCAAGAGGAGCACTGTTTACCACGGCCCATACCACAACAACTTTTGGTTTTCGTTCAACCGGCCTACATTTTAGTAGTTAGGCAGTTTAGGCTACTCAAGGTTAGGCCAGGTCCGCAAGGGTTAATTTTCCAAATTGCTGCAGCAGTTTTTTACAGGCCAGATACCTTCCCGTCGCCGGACCATCAGCAACCAAGCACTGAAGGAACAGAAGTGGCCCATTTATGTGTTATATGAGAAAATCAGACTATAGGGGCCCATTGTCGTAGTTTTACTGGGGCCCAAAAATCCCCTTGCAGGCCCTGCTTTCTTGGTGATCGCTCATTGTGAATTAGAGTAAGTTGACAACAATCCGACCTCGCTGAAAGCCTTTTTAGGTAGCCACTGGCAAGTTTACAAACGTCGTTTATTGTCAAAATGTTTATTTGTATTTTTTCAGTTTACATCTACCGGGGTATTATATCTGTTGTTATATTTGTGGTTACAGTGTCTGAAATATTGATTCTGTTCTAGTCACAGTTTTTTCTGGTGTTTGTTGTTCTGTTGAGTTTACTTTGTTGTTTTATACATACACTTGTCACTGTGTACAGTTTTTGTTGGAAAATATCAAAATGTACTATTTGGAATTCAGTAGGTAATTTTGCCTGTGACATAACGTTACAGAATTGAAGGACGTTTACAGCAGTATTTCTGAAAAGTGCAGACACATACTGTTATTTTATAGTCAGAGTATACATTGTATAGTATTGTGTGTCGTGGGGTTTGGCAGAATTGCATAGTACATAGGCCATTGCATTTGCTCTGCCTGCCCATGTGATGTCATCGCGTAGGCCCCACCCACACGTGTGACATTGTAGGTTACAGAACAAATGCGGCACGATTTTGAGTGCAGACATTGGAAGGGTAGGAACATCGGTTGAACTGTCAACACTTGGACTCGAGTGTGATGCTGACATTTCAGCTGACTGACATTTTTCCAACAGTGTGTAGGTCTGCATGAAGGTCCGGATACGTGATATAGTGTTGCTGACATGAGAGTTGTGACCTGTGGCCATTAGCGCTTTATAATCTGGGCAGTGGCAGCAGACTGGCGTAAGCTTACGGTACTGCTGGCCATTATGCAGCCATTCATTGCCTGCACTGATGGACGGTTGGACCCGCGATGCAGCTAGCTAACATACCACCATACGAACCAGCCACACTAGGCCTTCGCCGCATAAACCTCACTATTCATTCTTATCCGGCTGTGGATAGGAGGATGAGTTGGCCTGAGCGTCAAACCAGCAACTCTCAACTTAAGGGAATGATATCGTACCACCGCTAGACCATTGCACGCATTCATCTGCACTCTGCCGATGATGCTGCGTGCGTTGGCATTCTGCATTTTTACCGAGTGGTGCACATGTTAACTCAGCCTTGGACTAATTGTAACTTGTCTGCCATTTCGGTTTCGCACGCAGCAGACAAGTTCGTCGCCGATCCTGGGCCGACGTTTCGTGTGCACCTCAGTCGCTGTCTTGTGTATGTTTTGTTTTGCTTAGGCGTGATGTCAATTACAAAATTTTAACTGATTAACGCGATGTTTCTTTGCAGTCGTAGTCCATAGAGTCTGTTATGTCACACAACAAAGTTAAATATCTTAATAGCTAAAGACTGTGGTGGGCAGAACTGTAATTGCCTTTATCTGAGCCAGTCGTGTGACAGAACTGTTTCGTGGAACTGTAGATGGATTAAAACATAGTTGAATATTTGACACTTTTAATCAATTAAAATTTCAGTATGTTTATTAATCAATAGTTAAAATGTACAGCTGCAGCCTGCAGTTCATCATTTTGCATCACCTTAATCACAGCTTTGCCGATAACTTTACATCGTTGCCTCCCTGCTAGAAGTTGCTGGTTTCAGCTGCAGATGTCTGTATAAGTAATTACACACACTGTCCACAATTTTCATCTCGAACTGTGTTGCTTTTTGTCGATTTTACATTTTTTAATTTATTCAGCACACTCAGTGCAGATATATATATATATATATATATATATCCACCGGTATTATTACCAGTGCATATAACTTACATATAGTGTTTACATGTAGTCATCGGTAGCAGATTGTGCGCGTGGATGCAGTTTGAGGCTTGAGACCATGTGACAGGGTGTTCAAGGTGTACAAGTCTCATTCGTCAAGTGCTAGCTAGATCATGTGTGTTTTACAGTTGTTGTATGAACTATGAATGAATGGAAACATGAGTATAGTTTTAAAAACGTGTTTTGTCATGTGCCTTAGTAGAACTTAGTTTACAACAGTTCAGTCCTATTAGTCTAGATATAGTCACTGGTGTTAACAAGGCCAAAAGGTACAAGTCCAAGGACAAATGTTGGCCCGAGGCCCAACATCACTGGCTGGAGTGGTAATTTGTAACTGAAATGATCCTGTCACTGGATTTCATTTCTGGGCATGTGAACCATTTTATAAAGGCCCAATTGTCTTCTGCAGAAAATTTACAGATATTCATTGAAGAAAATCACGACTCATAACAAGGCCTAGGTTTCTAGTACACCTTCAAGGCCAAAGCCAAAAAAAATTGGCCTCAAGGCCACGGCCAAGGCCTAACGTACCTGGACAGAGACTAAATTGATGCATATGAATAGATAATATGGGTATGTTACATTAGCGATCCATTTTATTTTGCGCAGCATTATCATATCTATAATCTTGAAAAGTTTACACGTAACATATATTAGCAGAGTTACGACGATGAAAGCCAGGGGTTCCAGTAATTATGGAACACCGGTATTCATTCTACTGGTATTCATTCACTAATCCACTGTAACCTGCAATCTGTAAGCACCAACAAAAATGTGCTGAACTGAATATTTATAATATTAATAATACAAGAACACATTATGGAAATGTATGGTTAGTTTACGACAAGTTCATCCACAGAATGGAGTACGACTGGTTCATGAACAGATATAAAATCTACAAACTTGTCAACAGGACCGCATATTTCATGTGTCTCTTGGCATCACATCATTTAGCTTACAAACCTTAAAACACTGCAATTCGGCAAAAATCACCAAAAACTGACATTTAAATGCTACATAAAAATGACAACGTCACATTATAAACTTAACGTCTTCTGAAATGTGCTTTAGTAAATGTTTGCAACAACTAAGTCTGTGCAAAACAAACAAGAAACAGCAAATACTGTGACCTCAGTATTACAGTAGTCACGGCTGTCAATAAAATTCGATATAAATAAAGGTAAAGGTCCAGGTACTAGCTCTAGCACTGCTTGCATGTGCCCAGAAGTGCTTTACAATCTTGGAGGTGGCAGCTGGTTGGTATGAGCTAATGATACTGCAATGCATTTTGTGGCCACCCACTGCCCACGCTAGAGAACAACTGGACCTTTACCCACAGCCCATAAGCTATTACTCATTTTCCGTCCCACAGAAGGTAGGAGGCTGAGTTGGCCAGTGCAATAGTAGGTTAGCAACTTGCTCAAGATGCTTGCAAATGACCCACAGTGAGAGTCGAACTGCAACCTGAAAGTTTCGATACTCTAACCACTAGACCACTTACACCCACAGATCATATGGCATAGCAAATAAACTAAACAAAGATTATTTTTGACAAGTTTGAAAAACTCAGTAGCGAGACATATCTCTAACATAAGACTTTTGACATCGCAAGACGACATGAAAAATAATGCAACGAATCAAAATAAAATAAAATATCAAATCCAGCAAGCTCGTTAAAACAACGACTAGTGAAGCCAAAACACTCAAACAAGATGCACACTTCCACTTCTACATGCCAATATGTCAGAAACATTTCTCACACTAAACATACAGCTGAATAAGTAGCTGTTTCTGTATAAAATGTGTGTTAAGAACACAAAGACGATTTATGCAACGAAGTATGGAAAACGCTTTGCCGATATCGGCTTCAAATGTGGGCAAAAATAATAAACGAACACAACCGTCAACTACTTTCTAAAAGTTCAGGTGTCAATGGAAATAGTTAATATTTCCACACTCAAATATCTAGCACATCTCGTCAATAATGCTAACCACAGATATATATCATTCACTGCATAATACTATGTAAATCTCTGCCAGAAAATTCTGACTTTATTACAGTAATTCTCCAGAAGATGCGATACAACTCGTTCAGGCAACTGGAGTTAATCGGAGCAAGAAGCAGTAGCCGCACTACAGTCCTGAAGAAAGAACAGAGCTTGGGGCAGACCAGAGAAGACCTGACAGAAACGTACAACATTGACAGAGAAAGAAAGTAGCTAACAACCGTGACTGGTCAAAGAAACTCATTACGCAAAGTCCCTCAAGTAAGTAAGCAAGTAATCCGCCAGCCCGTGCATCTTACAGCACATCTTTGCAAATATTTGTCTAAGAATCTGGAACAAAGAAAAAATAGTGCAACTCTCAAAACTAAAATAAATATTTAACTAGTCGTTGTAAGAATTGTGTATACAGGAAGACCGAATACTGCATGTGGACTCTGATAATATCATTAATATCACTAATATCACTGACATCATTAGATGTCACAACATTGCAGTTCACTGCTATTCAATACCAGAACATACAGAGTGGTCAAAAAAGTAAGCCATCAAGTTCGTCATGACATCATCAAATATTAAATATTCTTTCATTGACACACTCAGCAATAAATTTCCAACAAAGTGATTATTAAAGATCCCACCACACCTTAAACGTGTTGCTACATATCTTTGGAATATTGTCGGCTTTTGAATATGAATATTTTACACAGAAGTGTAGCGATGTTTGAGATGTTGTGGAACCATTAATAATCACTGCACTGAAAATGTATTGCTGAGTGTGCCGGTGAAAACATTAAAAATCAGTCACCACCGACAAGGTATGAAATTTAATGGCTTACTTTACATCACAGCAAAGCAACTTTAATTTATTATGTAACATCACAATAAATACAGTTGTACATTGCGATCCACAAAATCGTGGCAAGTTTATCGTTGGCAATAACTCATATCAATTTTTTAAACCAATCTTAACAGATTTTGAATGTGTTATGTACCACGGTGCATATGCAAAAACCATTGCCAGACGTTATCTAACTTTAACTTCAAAAGTTGTCATATTCCACTTGTTTGCAAACGTGCGGGTCCTAACAAGGATGACATGAGGCTACCGAACATTTCAGATTTCCTACTGATGTGACTTCTGAATGAATTGATGAAAAACAACATTTTACACAAAGTTGTAATCTTTTGAAATAAACAGCAATGTGATCTCAAGACCAAAAAATGTGGTCTTGGTCTCAGTGCTGGTCTTGAACAGCCTGTACTTTATCTCACTCTGTTTTGTTCTTCGTCTGTCGCTGGTCTTTCACACTTCATGCAGTAAATCTGAAACTTACTGGCTGAAGGATGTGGGATGCGAGGATTTATTTAAAACTTTTACTTGCACTCTTTAAAAATGCAATACATTACATATTATTCGTACTATGCAGTTATCTTTTGCTGTTATCAGATGGCATTGTCGGTCTTTGTCTCAAGTTCGATGATCTTGGTCTTGGTCTCAGCTAGGTTTTGGTCCTGAGATTTTCGCCTTGTTCACCAGTGGAAACAAATTCTGTATGGAAAATAAAGCAATCCGTTTTTCATTATTTCGTTGGTTGTTGGTTCTACGATTTTCTTTATACGACTGCTATTTGTTGTGTTGTGTTAGAAGCGGCAGTTTGGCTTAGTCGTAATGTGGTAGTCTTGATCAATATCGGGCCCGGTTAGCACTTGGATGGGCTGTCTGCAGACGGGTAAACCATCTTAGAATGTAACCAGCCTCTCAGCTCAACTCAGCCTGGCCATGCCTCTGTGGGTAGGCACAATGAGCATCACCCAAAACTGGGGAGTAAACAAGCATACACCACGCGATACACGAGCCCTGTATTCACGGTCTTGCAGTGTAAGCTGGTGTGTGGCTGAGGGCTAAAGAAATGGAGATTAGGGCCACCCTATTGGGCATACAGCTCAGGAAGTCTTTACGTTTTTTACTTACATGTTATGTGTATTCTTGTTTTTTTCTCTTATGGTTTCTCAGTCTTCACTTTATTGCAAATGAACTCCACATACAATAAACAACAACCACTCGACTAAAGCACGGATGTAGAAATGTACGAAAAATGGTAAATATATTATCTCTACACGTTGACAGCAGCTAACGTAACAATCTTTGCTAGCAAACAAGAGAAAACAAACACTGAATGAAAGTCAAAGCTTCTGCAGCATTTGATGACGCACATCGAGAGACGCCAAAACCATAACACAACCATGACAGATCCAGATACACTGGACGAGGACCAAAATGACAGCCTGTAACAGCAGCAGCAGCAGCGGCAGCGGCAGCAGTGACAGCTCACACGAATATACGAAATTGCCTAGAAAACACAACACAGTGAATCACCAATACGCAGATGCTGCGGTCAACATCTCAAAAGTGTCAAGCACTCGCTGCGATGGTGGTGACCGTCGAGATACCGCGAAAGTCGGGAAGGAAAATCCGTCATGATGCCGGAAGCTCCATAGTATAATGCACGGTCATACTCGTCGTCTTCGTTGAGCACCCACAGGTACGTCTGAACACACAAAGTAACCACAGCACTATACAAGGTACTCGTTAGAAAACTTCAACAATGTCATTTAAGCCATCACTACAACCTTTCTTTCTATCAGGTTTTGTTACACTTTAGGTCACTGCCATGGAAACAAACAACCGGTATAATGCCAATGCATCATCATTATTATTCTGACCATTTAGTTATTTTTTGCCATATGGTTGGTTGGCATCTTCGGTCTTATGCCCATGACAAACGCGCCAGAAACGGACACCATTTATATCGGCGCCAGATTTCTGAACCGAGATACCGCTAATTGACTGGACTTGAATCTTACTCCATTTTTGCCCTTGTGGGTCACAAAAATGTCTGGCCCTTTTGAGCACTTTTGGTCCATCTAGGACCATATGGCCAGCCCACTTACCAGATGCTTCCGCCGTCCATGCTGAGAACACAAACATTCAATTTCAGTGCAAGACAAGCAGATGGCAGCGTACTCAAGCCTTACTATTGATTACTGGGTAAAAGTTCAATCCATTGAGTTCCTGATCAACCGGGGATGGAAACAAATGATGCCACATGGGTGGCTTTGTGGCGTAACACTTAGGGCTTTGGACTTGCGATCAAGCGGTCATGGGTTCGATTCCTGGTCAGGCGACTATCAAGCTACCTAGGCCAACTCAGCCTTCCATCCCTCTGGGGTCAGTAAATAGAGTACCGGCCTGGCTGGCCCGGGTTAGCCAGGCTGGGGTTAAGGTGGGGTGCGGTTCACTTGTTGGGTAGCAAGTAACACTGTGTGATCACATATGGCAAGTGATGCTCCGTAGCTCTGAGACGGGTTCCCATAAACCTTAAACCCACAGACCAAATACAAAGAAAAAACGATTGCAGTCCAGTTGCCAGAATTAGCCAAGATGCCCAGGTAGACGACATTCTAGCCATCAGCCCAGCGCCACATATCCTGCAGTTTAATCTTTACGAAGCAGAAGAAGACGCAATCGACTGGCCAAAGACTATGGCAACAAAAGCAGTCACGACAGGAAAAGTGAGTGAGTGACTGAATAGAGTTTAACATCCCTCTTGACACATATATACTAGGTCATTTCAGGGCGAGTCTTTCTAGGCAATCACTTGCACTGTTATTAACAACCAATAAAAACCAAACACACAAAGCCAAATACAATGACTCTATCTACAATCTTAACTAAAATACACGAAAACAAAAACACAGCGAAGCCCCTAGTCTCTAAATCTACATAAGGAAATTGGGGTGACAAGGGGTTGGCTCCCACAGAGGGTAGGGTCGCCAATTCCTGTCGGCGGTGCCACTGTGGTACCCCCATGAAAGGAAAAGAACGTAGGACAAGAGACATACAGTGACTCAGGCGATGTTCTCACCTGAATGCCTCGATCAGACAAGTGCTTTATCATGAACCGGTTCATCAGCAGACTGCAACCAACACACAACTAGCATTAACAGCAACACGCACAGATATGGACACAAGAAATATGTCGTCCAAAATGTCATTTTTCGTCCGTCCAAAATTCCGACCACATTTCCAATTTTCGTCCAAATTTAGTCCAGCCATTGAAAGGATGGACAAATATGTACAGGAAATAACAATTATCAGTTTAAAACATACATAAACGAAAAATGACTGTTCGAAATGTAGCACTGAATTGACACAGCTGAGTCCGTGTAGTACAGATCTCACTGCGTCGTCGCTGAAATTTGGTGGTAACACTGAACGGTCTATGTGGCCTGTTGAAAAATTACAGGAAGATTAATGGCAAGTGCTGAACAAGCGCAGTTTAGTTAGCATCACCAGAGCCACTTGCTGGTAAACACTGGCCAGTAACTTAGTTCAAGACAGTATGTGCTGCCGCTGCGGCTTAATTCATGGTCCATTTGAAAATCTGAGGAACTGGATATATTATATGTGAGCATGAAAATTTCAGGCGGAAGCCCCTTAAAGGGAATGGGTGGAGAAGGATAAGGGAAGGAGGCCACCGATTTCCTAGTTACGCCAATGTACACAAACTAAGTCAACTGATTTTACATCGCACACCTTTTTCTTCATACTTGCACCGACTCTATCTCATTTATAATGCTGCTGTCCCAGAAAGTGACTAAACAAAACTTGTTCTGACTCCCATGATTTAAGTCTTTTCACGTAATTTGGATTACCTTTAACTTAAGATGTAAGAATACTTACAAATCGCAAATTCTGAACAGTAAACGATTCACAAACGAAAAGTCGCCGGAAAACTTTCCTGGTCTACAATCACCAAACAGAGACCAAACAGACAACAATAACTTCAAATTCACAAAAACATGTCGTAAATTATAAAACACGCAATACGTATCAGGTGGTCCAAAATGTAAGCCACAAAGTTTTATAACTTCATCAAATACTGTGCGATTTTCAAAATTCTTTCACCAACACATTCGACAGTAAATTTCCAACAAAGTGATCAACAAAGATCCCAACAGACATCAAATGCTTCCATACACTACCTTTTAAAATTAACTATTGAAAAACTCACACTATTTTTAACAGAGTGGCCACAAAGTAGGACAAAAAAATTCCGAGTTTTCCAGGCTTTTCCAGAGCCATAAACTTACTTTACCATAGGTTATCGCAAAAAAAAGTAAATGTAATAATGACCTTCAATTCATCAAGGGTCATTCCACATCAACTCCAGCAATATAACAGGCCACCAGTTGTTTTACACAAATATTTGAATGACGAACTAAAAATACTTAGTTTGTTACAATTTTTCCCAGAGGTTGCACAGAATTCCCTGAGAATTCCCTGAGTTTTCCATGTTCCGAAAAATCCCTGAGTACTCCAGGTTTTCCAGGTTTGTGGCCACCCTGTTTAATATTTCACAGCGTACTGTAGTGAAGCACTTGAGTGCGGTGGCATCTTTAATGATGACTCTATTGCACATTCACCGCTGAATTCGCCAGTGAATAAATTTTGAAAACCGGTAAAT
>Ga0209679_1001108_pt1 | contig 11028 bp, 7 predicted proteins | sample WorMetHEROISLAND_4_FD_187408 | JGI IMG/M metagenome (GOLD analysis project Ga0209679, IMG submission 187408) | Marine gutless worms symbiont microbial communities from Max Planck institute for Marine Microbiology, Germany - Olavius sp. 2 HERON... ...
CACTTGGCTCCCTGGTAGCCTGCCAGATGTTAGATTATTTTTATTTTTCTTATATTGTGTTATTTCTTTCTGGCAAATAAAATTTGTTGTTGTTATCGCTGATGAACTCGGCTGTTTCAAGTTCAACAGCAACCAGAGACCAACTAAGTGAATTTAATGCTAAATAGATGTATGTTTATACTGTTTATAGAGCCTTTGCAGTGCTCCGAGATGAACAACATTATATACCTCTGACACTGTCCTGTCATAACGTAGTTGTTAAATCTTATCTGTATCTCCAGTGTGCCTGAATCCACAAAGTGTATTGTAATGCTTGTATGGGATTTCTTGTGTGCACTTCACATGTCAATGAAAACATTCCACAAGTGATGAGGAACTAACTGAAATATTTTAGTTAAACTGAAACTATTCAAATAATTAAAACTAGTTAAACTTTTAGACGCTAAGTTAAACGTTTTACAAAAGTACGTAATTAAGCAAAAAAATTAAACTTTTATAACTAACTTTTATATTTTCGTCCAGGTCACTGAAGCTTGTCTATATCGAGGCGTCGACAGTTCTTAGGTCTTACACAAACACGATGTGTTTTATCTCAAACATTCATCATTGTCTGCGATGTGTCCTCAAAAGTGGAGTTGTTCAGATGGAAATTACACAATTCGAGAAAGCTTGCACCTCTGACATTGTCCTGTCATAACGCAGTTGTTAGGTCTTATCTTTATCTCGAGTGTGCCTGAATCCACACAGTGTATTGTTATGCTTGTGTGGGATTTATTGGGTGCACTTCGCATGTCAGCAGTAGCTGAAACCTATGGTATGCGTTCAAGCATCGCTATAAATTTCTCCTAACTGATATGCATTGCAGTTGTCTACGATGTCCACGTAACTGGGAAGTGACTAGCGAGGGAAGTGACAAACAGAATTTCAAAAGTCCTTGCGACCTTGCCACTTCACGGTTGCATAACACTGTTCTCAACAAACACATGCACTAGGTATTCCTCAAAAAGTGCTGGCTGCTGGTAGGACACTGTCCAGTAAGTAAACAGACTGCTTTGTGCATCTCAAGAATTATTTAAAATATTCTCAGCGATGTTAGCAATAAGCAACTAATTATTTTTAGTTAAACTTTCAGCTAGTAACTGTTTAAAATTAGTTGAACTACGTTTACACCCACTTCAGTTTATACTACAGCTATGACGAGACACCTCATGATAGTAACGTACTGCAAGCGAAACACTCGTATGACTCGTTAGATGATTAATTTAATTTTTATTTTTTAAATATTGCCTTGTTGTATATGGGCCATGTTGCCTGAAATAAAACGACTGATTGATTGATTGATTTATGTAAGCACGAACGTGAGCAAATTTAAAATATAATTTCAACAGCATTCTGGACCAAAACAGGCGGATGAAAAACAGTGCGTAATGCTGCATATTATGAGGCACAAATGTCAAAAACGGCGACGTCGTTGATGAAATGATGAAATACAGTCAATAGCTATGAAATAATCTACTTAGCGCCCAGAGGCCAACATACTGTGTTCTCGGCCAAACGTTACTCTGTCATGTTCAAACATATTCCTGTTAGGCCTACACTGTCTTTGTGATTGTCTGTGTCGTCTCTAGTCCACTGTCTGTTTGTTTTGTTTTTATTAATTGTACTGCTTTACTGCCACTTGCTGACGAAATAAAGGTTTATATATGCACAGAGCAGCTATAGCACGCGATGCTCACGACGAACTGGTCCTTATCGTTCCTGTTTCCTCATCATCGCGATCATCGCCAATATATGTTTTTACACAAATCACAAATCACGCGTTAGCTTGTGTACTGCAATAATGCACTTATTAGTTTACCTCGGCGATGTGCTTCTGTTGCTGGTACATGTCGTCGAGCAGCGCAGCGTTCAATGGCGGTTTTTGTCGCTGAAGCTGTAGCAGCAGCTGCTGCTGTCTCTCAACGTTCTCATCCAGCGCGCGCAGCCGACACTGGTGACGTCTTGCAGCGCCGTCACAGCGACCCTCTCGGTCGTTCAGCCTCGATCGGCCGGTGCCACGTGGGAGCGCGTCCAGGTCGCTGGCGAGCGCCGGCGCCCTCCGTCGCTGGTCGTTGTGGTCGTGGGCTGGGCGCTGATGGAGTTCAGACAGCTGGAGCTGACAGCTTCGCACCTGTCGCTGAAGCTCACACAGTCGATCTTCTTTATCAGTTACAGCAACCGTTGCTCTCGACGCCATGACGTCACCTGATGAAACGATAACAGCTGACGGCCATATCTCTGGAGACAGATCAGTCAAGTGGAACGAAACATGAACGACACGGACCGATTCACTGTGTGCAAATGTTAAGTGGTGACCGATTCTTCATTTACTAACGACGCATTATTGATGCTATCGTGTTCTTGTCACCAGCTGTTTACTGTTGCTTACAGTTAATTGATCGATCTGTCTGCATACAGCGCCGGCGAAGCACGTACGAAAAACGCGTCAATGTCTCGCAGTGGGAATTAATACAGTTGCATGGAGCAGGCCGGACTAATGATTACATGTACCTGTAGTGAATGTGCGTACAAAGGCGATGTACAGCGATGCAGACGTTTCTGCTGCTGCAGCTGACTCGGGCCTACTGGTAGCTGGTGAACGTTACTGCTCGGGGCGACAGGTTGCTACTGCGATGCGAGTTGCAAGTAGCAGTTTGCTGGCAGTTAGCAACAAACTCAACAAATGCAACAATTTCAATGATTGTTGCTGTTTCCACTGACCACCGTGTAAGCCTAATTTGTTTGCGGGCGACGGCTGATGCAGCCGGTCGAACGCCTGTTTCCGCTCCGCCGGCAGGTCGGCTCACGACGGACTCGTAGAACCGCTTCACGGCGGTTCGTGCCGTCAGAGACCCGAGCGGTGCCGGCGCTAATTTGTGCTGTCACGGCAATGAGGCAAAGATGGAGGTAATTAGATCCAACCAGCGACGGAAGTCAGTAACGCCGATGATTTCTGCGGAATCTCGGTCGACTGCCGTGTTTGCAGACAGCACTGTCAGACTAAATACAGCGCTGTTTAAGGCCCGTATAATTATAAAACTAAGCAATTTTCAGCCAATACCCCTGTGAAATCCGCCATATTTTATACCATAGGGGCAGCGGAGGGGGGCATAAACGACAAAAAGTGCATTTGTAAGACTGTAAAGGAGCAAGGCAGGGACCGCAAGTAAAATCTTGTGGGTCCGGTGCCAGGAATTGCTCCACAATAAGTAAACTTCGATAAATGGGCAAAATGTTGGTTTACATTCATCGTTTTTGCAATGCAGAATATACTGAACTCACTACAGAGCATTCTGTTGTAATAATTTTGTTAAAAGCGTTTTACCTTCAACTGCTATTTTTCGGTCTTCAATCAAATTCGTTAGAAAATTGCAGTATAATACGTCATTGCAATCTCAGCTAGTGGAAAATAACAGTGATGAATAATGACTGATTTTGATTGCATAGAGTCTGTGTTGAAGCATTATAAATTAGCATCACACATCGTGTTTAGGGAGATATTTCTCTTTATTCTATGACAAACTCCAGTAATGACACTATTATAAACGTGGTCGCTGTGAATGACATTTCACCTGCTGTCTGCAAAACATTTCCGTTATACTGAGGACTGCAGAGTTGCAGTTATAAAGCTGATAGTTCTTTCATGTACATTACACGTTCAAAGCAGCAGTCGGCGTCTATATACAGTGTGCGGCAATAAAAAAGACCCCCGTAAACAAATATCATTATTTTCGGTATAGTTCAATATTTTTTTACAAAATTTTCAGAGATTATTCCCGACACAATTTGCCTTTATTGTTGCAAATTTTATCGTTTTATATTTCGTTGTTTAGAAGTAGCATAGTTTTGAATATAAAAGACGATTTTTTTCAACTGCGCAGACAAATAAATCAGACTACAACCAACTTTCAGGCATATTTTAAACATATGACACGTTCGAAGTGCAGAAAAAAACACCAATTATTAGTCGTTAAAAACATAAATGTCAATCATTAAGTTCACTAGACTGTTTTACCGTGTATGCTCAAAGTGTCCGCCTTTTGCGTTGATGCAAGCGCGCAGACACTTGCAGAAGCTGGGGATAGATTTTCTGATCACTTCTTGTTGCAGCTTGTCTCATATCATCAGAATCCCTATCTTCAGCTGTTCTTTGGTTGCGGATTCAGACTATTATTTACACAATATAATGAGGCATAATATGATGTCATCATTAAGCTAGTACTCGGTTGTTTTGCAGTTTTAATTTAAACAGAAAACAGGGCGCGTTCACTTGAAAATAACGCATTGAAAACCAAAAGTCGCATCATTTCCGCAAACTTACATAATATTGCACAAGACTTGTAACATCTATAGCAAATTCTCTCCCTAATAATGGCTGAAAATTTCGTACAAAAATATTACGCCGTTTTGAAGAAGTTTTCGTAGAGGGGTCTTTTTTATTGCCGCACACTCTAGTCATGTCGTCGCTGCATTGTAGATGCGCTCCATCAGCATCATCACTGCTGCGATTACTCGTATACCATCAATTCGCCGACTCGCTGCTGCAGCTGCTGCTGAGTTGCTATTAATACAGTGCACCGGTAGTATTATATCAGACTTACTACATCAAAACATGCAAAAGCTTGCAACCGATCCAAGTAAATCTACAATAGAACAAAATATTGTATTAAATGCAGCATTCAGTATGAAGATATATGACGTACCATAAAAACAACAAACACTACTATGGACGTTAGCGATCGAACTGAGGCCCGTGTTTACTGTTTAGCCGATTAATTTTTTACTGCATGAGATTGAAAACATAAGGCATATGGCCAATTTGTCTGTATAAAAGTCAGCTGCACGTGGAAGCCAATAGCCGTTGTAGGCACGGCCTTAAGTACATACTGATGAAATGAAAACACGTTTCGTGCAATCACGTGAACGTTGAGTAGCGTTGCACGTTAATCTCCTGACGCTTTTCACCTGCTAACGTGCAACTTCACTTCTCAGTACAGCGAAAAGCTTTATGGTCTCTTGCTTTTGCTCTCAAAACTGCGCCTTCTCCTTGAAACATTATTACCAAATTTGAAATTTGCTTACCAAATTTGAAATTTGCATAAATTTTTGGTCTTGAATTATGAGCCATTTTGTGTCAAAGCCTTGCATGATACATGGCATTGTGACCTTGACCTTGATCTTTTGACCTAAAATAGTATCAACAGTTACAATTGCGACGAGGAACAGTTAGAATACATTGAACTTTCGAAGATTTCATTCTAATCTTGAGTTACAAGCCCGTGCGCACAAACGGACGGACAGATAGACAGAGAGACAGACGGACAGATCGTAACGGATAACGAGGCCTCTTATGGGAGGTTCGCATAATAAATTTCACTGCAAACCAGACCAGAGAGGACTAGCGGTGCTGTAGCTAGTGCGCACGAAGAGTAATTGCATAAATATAGCGAATCCAGCAGCAGCAGCAGCAGCAGCAGTATCAGCAGTCGCAGTTATAGTCAGTCAACTCAAGACATGAGAGCATGACAAACCGCGGCGTACCACACAAACGTACCGAGACACGGGAAGAACGTGCGTCTGACGGCATTGCAGTGCCTCAGGGACTGGCACTACCGCGGCGCACCGCCGATGCATTACAATGCTTGCGCGTCCGCCGAGAAATTACGACGCGTTTCATCGGAAGCGAGAACAGCTGCGCCCGGATGCGGCGGCGATCTGTCCTGCCGTCGGCGATGAGCAGCTCTGCCTGCCTGCAACCGGCGGCCTGATGGTACGCTACAACACTCTCGTAGGCTCGCCGTAACAAGTCGCAATTAAGCGCAGCTATTGTCATTAGTCGACTGATGCGCTGACGGACACGTACATAAACTTTTAAGACAGCGAGGTCGATACGCGGACCGCGTCGAAGAACGATCGACACCCGACTTCGCGACGGATATGAGCCCGCACGTGATTACACGAACACATTGACAGAATCAAGTCGGTTTGCATTAGAAACCGCAGCATTCAAGCTTCTGCCGACCCATCAAAGCCGTATACCAGTTAGACCAGTAGTTGCAATCAGCCACCCACAGACGCACCGCCACAATAAAAAGGCGCGTTCAATAGCGGTATGCATTACGTAGGTTTCTTACGAGATTCTCCCGACAGCTGCGACCGACATATTGCGTGGCATTAAATTTCCACGGGTCACTCTGCGTAACAAATGTGAGTTTTTTATGCAAATTAGCTGAAATTCGGCCTATTTCACATAAAACATGACACAATTGGTCAGCGCGCTTTCTCCAATTCATCCCGTCATCTGGAACGCCATCCCACTATTCGTTAGAGACGCTCCGTCCATTATAGTACATTCAAGCGCCGCCTAAAAACATTTTACTTTCATTCCCTCGTCTCCTCACATCCGCCACCTAGCGACTACCCGCGCCTCTGATTCGAGATACGCTTGACTGTGCTGCGCGTTACAAATCAGTGTTCAGGGTGACCCAAAAATTGGCACAATGTTTTGTACGCCTTAACTTTACCAAATATTAACCGATTTTCAAAATTCTTTCACTGCCAGAATCAGGAGAAAATTTGTAATAATATTATCACTAGAGATCCCATCACACGTCAACTGTGTCGTTACACTACCTTGTGTCCTACAAAAGCACCACGACGCGTTCTTCCTTCAAGGCCAAGACCTGCTTTTAAAACATTTTACTTACTTGTACATTTGATGTAAAAACTGCAGGATGTGACAGTTACTTTAGACGATAACTGAGACAATAAACATGTTGTTTCCTGTTGTTACTTTCTTAAAATGTGTTGTAACAGAAGTCGTCCTGTTTCAATTGTTGCTGTTAAGACACTGACATTTCACAAGGTAGTGTAGCGACACACTTGAGGTGTGGTGGGATCTTTAGTGTCAACACTAATTTTGTCCTGATTCTGAAAGTGAGAGAATTTTGAAAATCGATTAATATTTGATGAAGTTAAGGCGTACAAAAATGGTGCCAATTTTATTGTGCCAATTTTTGGGCCACCCTGTATGTATACAAATACGTATGTAAAAATATGTAAAGCGTCGCTACAGCCACAGGGGACTGTTTCAAGGCCACTCAGGCGCCGTTATTCGGACGAAGTGTCGGCAGCATGATAGACGATCGCGTTCTCCCAAAGTTCCTGTCGTGTGGTATGCGACGCTCACTTGACATCAATCGACAATCCACTAACCGCTCTCATGCAGTAGCGGACGAACTAGCGATCCTCTAGGATTCACTCATTTCATGGGCCCCTGCTACGTGCATTCACCTCTCACAGTCACAACACAGCATGCTCACACCACCAGTTTTACACGCAAGACATGACTATAGACCCTGACCCACCGAAGTGAAATGTTCCTGAATTTAACGAATACGTAGCTTTATTCGTACAAGAAACCCACATATTCTCGCAAGCAAAACCGCACGATGCTGCAATCAATCTGAGTGGAAAGGCGACGAGGGAACAAATAATACTATACACTAATTTTAACCTTATTTCCTAAGCTTCCGAAGATGTAGCTTCCGAACGCACGAAAATCAACGTTTTGAATTACACCACTGTCGTTTGACATCCCCTCTGCAGGGACCCCCGACAATATCCGCATAAACCTTATATTGCCAGAAGCCCAGAACCTATAGTCATTTGGCTAGGCCTACATTTTCGCCGCTGATATGGGTCTCTATCGTCATTCATTTGGGCTTGTGGTGATGGGCTTCGGAAATGGATGTACTTTGAAGCAGAGTGCAATGGCCGTTCAAGGCCATCGAAGGTCGTTTACTTCGGTACCAATCGAAAGTGCGTGTGCGACTTCCTATTAGTCGTCAATAGTAATAGTAACGTTGGTACTATCTTGCCCCGTTTCAAAGATATTGCAGATTTTTTGCTGAATAGAGCGAACCACCCGTATTCCACCCGAACTTTGGGTGCGTTTCCCTTGTAGATATCTGGCCGATGTTGGGGCTCCGAGGAGCGAAGACCCTAAGCTAATTATCTGTGCAATTACTTTCGAAGTAACTCAATCTATATGATCACAAATCATCAACGTCACAGACGTCACAGACAGACGGACGGACAACTTACGATAGCAATACCGCGCTTTGCACTACGCGCAAAGCGCGGTATAAACTGCTATTCGACCGAAGAAATGCGCAAAATGATCGTCACAAACGTAAAATGGCCATTCAAGATAATTCAAGCACCTAGCTACCAAGGTTCGAAAGCAAAATGCGTGAGATCGATTCTTCCCTCCCATCCCTCTTCTCCCCCATCCCTTTCCCGACCCTTTCCTTCTCCTCGTCCTCCCCTCCCCTTAACTCTCTGTCTCTGTCCCCTTCTTTTCCCGTCCCTTCCCGTCCCCTCCCCCAAAATCCAGCTGTGGAGTTTGCGGGAGCGTTGTAAGCGGAGCCCCGGCCGCCAACTCATTTTAAACTCAGAAATTGCGCTTAGTGAAAACAATTTTCCATCGTTGCAAAGAGAGACAAATGTTGAAAATTACGCGAAATCGACAGAAAATAAAATGCGTGAGACAATACTTTAGCAGACGGAAAATCGCGAGTTAACTGGAAAAGCTTGAGACTCACGCGAAATGCGTTAGACTTGGCATGTATGTTCAAGGTGATCCGACTTGTGGTCAATGGAAAGACGGTGATGGAATGAATAATACTGTATGATAATGTTGGCTTCGATACGGGTAATCTGACAATCACAAAATTTACAACTTATCCTTATAACGTATTAATATTTCTCTTAATGTGTCTATATAATATAACTGTTACTCATATTGTGTTTGATCTTCAGGAAATATTAAATCTCCACTATAAACCACAGATTGAAACAGTGAACAATGTGTCAACAAAATGCTCACACGTCACCGAAAAACAAACGGTCGTCCTCATAGCTTCTCGTTGTGACGAGTTGAGCTTTTTCGCTGTGACGACTTGGGACTTGACCGTTGACGAGTTGACCCGGCACGCATATGTGACGTTTCTGCTGCCTGCAGATACCATGGCGCCGTCTGTATAAATAAATCTATTACGCGAAACTTGGAGGATGTTCCCTTTGGACTAGGTCTCCGACGTTGGGGTTCCGAGAAGCGAAAATCGTAAGCTAATTTTTTTACTCATTCGAACTAACCCAACCACGACCACAGTACCTCAACGTCACGGACGGACGGACGTACGAACAGACAAACAGACGGATGAATTACGATAGCAATACGGCGCTTTGCACTAAGTGCATCGCGCAGTAAAAAGTACTTTGAACAGCACAAAATCCTGGCAGGTTCGTTGCAGGCTTTTGGTTTCCATTGCCGGCATGCACTCATCGTCGTCATCCCAGGCATCCTGAAACTCGCGGGCCAAGGTATACATGTAGTTATCCTATAGGTTAGTCCATCTATAGTCTTATTTGACTTCATTTGTGTCTATGAAAGCCATGCCGATAACTCAACAATGAATAAAACTTCTATTGCAGATAGGTAGTCCAGCAGAGCTGTGACATAGGCTGCACCGTTGACAACAGACACTCTGCGCCATTTTGAACGGACAGATGAAGAGATGACGAAAGTGCAGCTCCAAGCACTGCATTGCAGTTGTCAAGCCACGACAAAGCCGAACTATCAAAGTGTGACACCTGAACTGAAAATTATGTATGCAGCATGCTACTATAGTGAGAGACTTAATCGCTATCCAGTTATAACGAGACAAATTGTGTCAGTTAATTGAATATGTTGAAAACATCGTATACCTGGTGGTCAACATTTGACAGAATATCATGCTGTATGACATAAAGACTGTGCCACAATTATTTTTATGACAACTGTGAAAATGTAGAACAACTTTAATGAAAAAGACACATTGAAAAATGAACAGCCTTTTAATCAACATGATGTATGCAAGACATCAGCATTTATGGTCCTTTAATGGATTAGCCAGACAAACTAGTCTGTGTGTATTTACTAATGTATAAAGCATAAACATTCAGTATAAAATAAAAAAGAAAAAAAAACATTTTCTTAGCCTGTTATCATTAGTCTATTAAATGAAACAGTCAACACACACATCTGTATACTTTACAGTACGCACAGCAAGAACTTTAGCATGCAAATCATTATCACTTAACACTGGCTACGACTGTTAACTAAAAACAGCATTTCGAAACTCACGCGCATCTTATACTAACTACAGTAGATCATATAGAGTAGACTCGTGTCTTGGTCGAGTACTGGACCAGAGAAACTGCAATAACAAAATACAGCTGTGAACGACTAGCTTAACAATACAACAGCATAACTTCTCAAAAAGTTCTCATTGTCATCACAATTAACTTTCTGTGCAGAATTCACAGTGACAATCATCTCAAAGTAAAAATTAACGTATGTAAGCTACTAACACCGAGTTTGTACAAAGTATGTAGTATACTACATCAAGATGTCTGTATTATCTGTTCACGCAGAAAGTACGATGTAAATACATGTAAGTAATTTTTGTTACAGAACAAAATGCTCCAAAAATCTTATATCTCATATTCCAACTGTGCAGCAAGTTATCCTACCCATCGACAGGCTTACACGTGCTTCTATAACCACACACGTAACTGTAACATTTTTATAACTTGGAGCACGTACAATATTTTTGACATTAACTCGTACCTTTATAAATCTAAGTGCTGATAACTATGTGACAAAAACACACAATACAGCTGGTGCTTCCACAGACAGAGTCACGCCCACTAGTAAGTCTTCTTCAAACAGAATTACTAACAACAAAATGATAAGAATAGTTCCAGATAAAACGCATGAAAAAATGTCGACAAAACAAGGCTACAAACATCTATCACGTGCAATCCACAGTTATTCACTTAGGCACAGTTATGAGTGCACATATCAGCTGAAAGAACTGGTCCAATATCATGGCAGTCCAGAGCATAGATGTAAAAACCAAATGTTTTTTTAGAATATATAAC
>Ga0209679_1001109_pt1 | contig 11025 bp, 5 predicted proteins | sample WorMetHEROISLAND_4_FD_187408 | JGI IMG/M metagenome (GOLD analysis project Ga0209679, IMG submission 187408) | Marine gutless worms symbiont microbial communities from Max Planck institute for Marine Microbiology, Germany - Olavius sp. 2 HERON... ...
GGAAAACAGCCGTCGCGAAATGAGCGGTTTGCGAGTTCTGCAATTAATTCAGCGAAGACCGCAGCACACGATTTAACTAAGGACGGCGGAACAAAGTCGACTGATGATGACTTTGGGGGGACTAGATGAAGGATGCAGAGAACCTAATGGTTTAGCGCTTATCTAGAAGTCTAGGCAGCTTTGCTGTGGATTTTCACTGTTTGGCATGAGGTCAGCTTTATTTCTTTTTGGATATTTTACTTGACATCTCTGCAGTGTCACTTTTCATCACGAGTCCGTTTCTTCTTGGATCTGCCTCTGCCTCTCTCTGTGCACATTGCCGGCTGCAGACGTTCTGCACTGTCAGATGTTCAATGTTGTCTCCGAATCTGATTCAACATGTCACCACACCTGTGCCCTACTGTGTTATTTCTTAGTGTTTGGTTTCTGGCCATCTTTAGTTAGATGCAGATGGAAAATGAGCAAATACGACGTTCGTGGCATAAACTGGTTAAGTTTTCTTTTGTATCGTGGCATTCGATGCCGTGAATGTTAGGGACTTTTAAGTATAGAATATTTCTTAATTACAAATTGTACCTAATCTGTAAGTTTTGAAAATTCTTCTGTCAAACAGTGGTGTCAGCAGTGACAACTGAGACGGCAATCTTGCATGTATGTTTAGTCTGTCCAATGAATGATTGCAATGTAGACTCCACAGCCGAACTTGGCCGCCGCCGCCGAAAAATTTACGGCTGCCGAAAATCCGCCGAAAAAAATGCGGTCGGCCACAATCCAGCCGTAAAAAAATATTCGACTGCCGCCAGATTTTTGTCCGGCGGTTGAATTTGACACTGTAAAATTCAGTACAAAAGTACATGTTTACAGCTACAGCAGGAGACAAGACGGTCACAGGCCGCAAGAAATGGGATTGGGATTAGACCTGAGCCCGTAAATCGGAATCCTAGTTTTGTTGTATCGGCCTAAGCCGATACATTGCAATTACCAAGTTGCCCATTATAGCGGTTTTTGTCGAATATCTCCGTCAATTCTTAATCGATTTAAACCACATTTACAGGCATAGTAGTGTGCCACAAAACACGTCTCCGTGAATTTTTCTAGCTTTTTAGCTCAAGCGGTTTCAGAGCACAGCACCACCGCGACTTTTTTCTTTGTCATGGTGTGCGTGTCACGGTGTAGCGAATCCCTCGACTGCCTCACACTAGCATAATTTGGCTTAATTAACGTGTTTCCTCTACGAAGGAATGCCCGACGTCTAAAAATCGAAATATTTCTATCGTGGGCGTAGCCAGAATTGAAAAACCTGAAAATTTCGCATTTTGACTCCATGCGCTCGCGCGGCAGCATATCGACATCAGCAATACGTTTCATAACTTCAAAAATGGTTTCAGCAGTTAGGGCAGATGCCACAGAAGTGCCCATGCCGAAGACAAAATCCTCTAGCACAAACGGTTTACCCACTGCAGGGCGGTAAAGTGCATCCAAATTTTTAAAAAAATTTTCGGAAAAAATTTCTTTCATGCTCCACTACCACCAAAAAATATGCTGAATCCATTGGTAAAATCCGTTTATAAATCCGTTGACAATTAACGGAGATATTTGCAATTTTGTGACCGCCGTGTCTGCTCTTTCCAGTACGTCGAAACGCAGCGTCTACAACTAGGCGCGTAGGCCGATACTTCGCACTGGGCTTGCCCTGTGCAGCTTTTTCTAGTTTTGAAAATGCATTTGCTATTTTACGTCTGTGCAGTTTGCATGGTTTCTTTTATCTATGTTATGTGACGTCAAAGTAAATACCAGCAGAAGACAGACATATACAATCGCAGACAAAATATACAAAATGTAGCTCATAGAGACTCTAGTCCTGGCAATATAAGGTCTATGCAGATATTCGCAAGGGGGTTCTTTGGAGAGGGGCATCAAAAGACAGTGAGGTGCTTCAGTCCTAGTACTTGCGTATGACGCATGCTGTCTGCACGTTCGCATGGCTTAATTTTATTCACTTATGACAAGTATGGCGGTTTAATGGGCATAAGTGTATGTTATGCAGTCTTTGCTTATGCTTATGAATAGTAGCCAAGTTACAACGGAATGCATACCAGACGCACTTTTCTCTGCAGTAGCTGAGCTTTCTTGTTACATTCACTACCCGGTTAACATGTTGAGCCGAGCTTCTTGTTATTAGAATGATAGCTTTTGTGTGTTTGTACAGCGTGTACGTCACAACAGTTCCAGTGTACATCGGGACGGTGCATGTCTTTGTATTACCTGTGTAATGGCTACTGTAACTGTGACGATTGTAGTGATGAATCCAATTGCAGTAAGTTGAAACTTCTCAGTGTTTCATACTTGCAGCTTCAGCTTAAGTACAGCAGTATATTACAAATGTCGGATGCTTTGTAGGCCTTCTTTAATTAACTAATAGGCCTACCTGTAAAAGCATTATGCAAACGTAAATCATTCAGCTAAATATAAATAAAACAAATGTTATGTCAATGACCATTATTAGCGACGTTGCTGACCTTACTAGCCAACTGATACGTGACATGCTGCAGCACATTACAGTCTCCTAGCCTGCATTCGGCTTCCATTGGTGTTGTGCCAGACAATGCAAGGTGTTTGTGTGTGTGTGCGTGTGTGTGACTGCAGCCTGTGCAGCCATTGGAGAACGCTGTGCTAATGGAAGATGTCTCATGCCAAGGAAAAAATGTGACGGGGTTAACGACTGTGGCGACTATTCCGATGAAACCAACTGCAGTATGTTTATGTCTTAAATTGAATATGCATTACCGTTTGGGTGATTAAACAAAGTTTTAGTGTAGCGCTTGGTCAGTACAATATTATTACTTTTGACTCAGTTTCAAGACGTGCTCATGTTTTGCTTCAAAAAGACGTGTAGTTTGCACTTTGCTTTACAGTAGCTTCTACTTTTGAAGGCTGTCTGATTCTGCATTCACAAATATGGCATGCATTAAAACATCACGAATGTTTTAAATAGTTGCAGCCCTCCATTTAGAGTGCATAGTGGACTTAAGTGGAAAGGGACATCGATATTTTGTATTGGAGAACAGTTGCTAAGTTGGTATAGACTGCAAAAGACAAATCATGTACTTTATACACCATATTACAGGATCTTTGGTGAAAATTCGTAAGCGTTAAGCTATATCAAACTAAATGTAGCAAAGAATAGTTAATCCATTTACACAAATTTTGCGTCGTTGGTAGACAGTAATCTCTGCTGAAGATTTTGTTGCAAAAATCTTCATTTTACGGCAAACAGTTCCAAATTTATCATGAGCAAAATTTTGTGTAGTTTTTCTGAAACACCCTGTATAATCTGATTGTATTGTGTATATGCAGCTTACTGTCCATCATCCTACAAGTTTCGCTGTCGCATGGGACTGTGTCTGCGACATTCCGCGTACTGCAATGGCACTGTAGAATGTCCTGATGGCAGCGATGAACCTCCAAACTGTCATAGTGAGTTTTCATGTTTTTGACATACGCTTATTCTTATGCGCCGTGTCCAGAGAAAAGAGTCCACAGTAGGCCTATTCTATAGGTAACGTATATTTTCATAATTTTTGGAATGAATCATTCTGAATCAGAATGATTCATTGTCAATAATTTTCGTTTTCGTTTTAGCTTCTATTAACGAAAATATATTATTTGTCGTTTTAACGAAAATATCACTGATTCTGATACTGTATTTTACAAATTACAATTACAGAATTTACCCCAATATGAGCCCATCACTAATTAGTGTTGACGTGTTTGTGCAATTTTCACATTTTTGGGTGAAAAATAGGGAAAAAATTTTTATTAACGAAACCATAAAAAAGACGTGTTGGCCACAGGATGCGTCATTTAAGCCGTTAACGTTGACGCTCGGTCCAACGGGCCGACCTGTAGCGAGGCGCATGAAACCTAAAAAAGAAAAAATAGACGCCTGATGGTGACAATTTCATGCATGCGCAGACAGGCCCCCTTTGAACTGACTAACCCCAATACTTGCGTATGGGGTGGGGTCCCCGACGAAACCGTGCAAAATTTTTTGAAAATCGATCCAAGGGTTTCGGTGCTGGCAGAGCCTGAAATATGGCATTTCCCATTGACTTTGCTGGTCGTCCTTACAATACTCTCACACTAACATGTCTATCTTCTCCAGAAAGTGGCATTTTTGATGACGTCACAATTACGTCAACAATACTTGTGCTAATATCGGGTTAAATTTTTAAGGTTTTAGTAAAATGGAGTATCAGGATGATTCATGTCAACATTATGAAAATATGCTTAAATTTGTTAAAATTATGTGTAGTTAACTGGACTTTTTCCTGACACAATTCAATATGCCTCACATGCTGTGTTTCATAGACATGCCACTTCATCTTGGGTAATAACTTGAACAAGAATGGTCCAATTACATGTACAATAATACTTGGAATACTTATAACTCAGACTAATAAATCATTCACTTTTTTCATTTTCTTACCTCACCTATTTAATGCAACATAGTAAAAATTAAGTAATATCGTGAAATTTTACAAGGTATGATTTTGATCAAAATGTCAAAAATCTCTATCTGTCAAAGGAGTCTGGCACATAAAGGCTGTTGAACAAACTTTCCGAAACGGGTTGGAAACGGAGTAGTTCTGGCCAGCTAATGAACAGCTTTGTCGTCTGCAATAAATAGGCACACCGGTTTATAGCAGGATTTTTTCTTGAAATATGTGCTTTGTTCGGATAGAAAAATGCCGAAAATATGCGGAATCTGTAGTAGTGGTAGAAGGATATTTATATGGCGCAATAAGAACGAAAGTCACTATGTGTTAAACATAAATATGCGGCATATATGTTAAATGGTTTAGGGCAGATATGCCGCATATATGCAGATATGCGGCATATATACAGCATATCTGCATATGTGCCAAATATACATGTACAGAGTGACTCAAACAGTGCGATATTTCCCGGATGGGATCTGCACTATATCTGGAAGAAGAAGAAAAAAAGAAAATGTCACGCCAGACACAATGCAATTTGTCGACAACCAGTGGAGATTTTTCTCAAAATTTTAGGATATAAAGAGGGGAAAATTTCCTAACTTAGGAAGACTGTCAAAGTTTAGATTATGTTTAACCATGCAAAAAGTATATAACCGATCGTGGAAAATGTCAGAAAATAAAAATAATTATTAAATATTTGATGCGACTTGAAAATGCCATTATATGCATGAAAATGTGTGATATGCAGATTTTTGCAAAATATGCGATAAATACTGCAATCACATGATTGCTATAAACCGATATGACTAAATAATCTTGTTATTGTTCTTTTGTAAACCGGAAGTTGCGTAATAAGTATGTAAAGTAATATAGTTACAGATTTGCAATTAACATCCTAGCATTGTACTCTAGCATTGGGAAAATCTGCTTCTGAGCAGGTGCTTCATGCACACCCATTGACAAAGGCATCTTTTCTCTACACTGCACAGTTAAACGTCGTATGACGTAAACGTTCATAAAACATTAACTCTGGATTTTACTTAAAAACGTATTGGACCATAGAGATGCAAATATTGTCTATGCGACTGTTGGTTGATAATATGTAGAAAGATGTTTAACTGTAGGATGTGGGACATATCAGTTTATGTGCGACAACGGTCGCTGCATCAGCTCTTACTACGAATGTGATGGCATCAATCAGTGTGGTGACTTCAGTGATGAACGTTTATGCAGTATGTTTTCTGATGTTGTTATACATTAATTGTTATAGGTAACTGTCGGTATGATCGCCACCATGAGCTATTTTGTTAATTGTGATTAGCAGCTTTTAACGATAATAATTATGCTTACAGTATTGGCATGCTTGAAGGTTCTAAAAACTAAATAGCGGCTTTATAAGTTTTTAATATGCACAGATGTCAGTAAAATGTAATAAAATAAAACGTAGATCCATTGCGGCGAAAATAGGCTCAACTATGCAAGTATTTTCACCACCTCTATACAATTAATATACGAGGTCATATAAAAGTTATGTCTGTCTTTTTGCTGTTGCCACTGTTTTCAGTTTGTCACATTATGTGTGATTTACATGCTGAAGTGTATTATATTTTAGTTCTTTTGACCACAAAACGCTTCCCCAGACCTCCCAGCTGTATTAAGGGAATGAAGTGACAAAGAGGGGAGAGGATGAGATGAGACGGGAGGAAGAAAAGTAGGAAATGAAAGGTGAAGTAGATGAGGAAAATGGGACAGACACACACACAAATACCCTAAAAGAACCATACATTAATAAGCGGGATGGCGAAATTAGGTTCATTAAGTGATCAGAAAAATCGCACATAAGAAAATTTTTACTTACCTGTGAGCCTGGGGATTTTTGCAATGATTATAGCTGAGTTTGTATGCTAAATTGCTAACCACTCAACTGAACATTACTGCACTGGATCTCACCAAAGCCAGTCATCAAAATTACGTCATCGTTGCACGTTTTCAAATTTGCTTTTTTTATAACGAACATAAAATGAAACCAATTAATTTTACCAATTGGCAAATGTTGGTGGTCTGCTAAACCAAAATATAAGATTCAAAGAATATACATATATCAAAATGTGCAACTATGTTAACTGACATCTCTGTACATTACAAACTTATAAGCCGCTATTTAGTTTTTAGAACCTTCAAGCATGCCAATATTGTAAGCATAATTATTACCATGTGCAACTAAATAAGGGGTGGTGAAATTACCTGCAGTCTCAACAACATATACCGGCACTTACTATAGTTATTTATATTAAAAAACTGTCGTTTTAACTACACTTGTAACGATGACAATAGTATTGGACGTAGAAAACAGCAAAAACTAGCGTATCATATTGTCACATGATGTAAATTTCCTATCACATCATCACAATGTCAGCACATCATGACATTGTAATGATATGATAGGAAATTTACATCATGTGACAATATGATACGCTAGTTTTTGCTGTTTTCTACGTCCGATACTATTGTCATCGTTACAAGTGTAGTTAAAACGACAGTTTTTTAATATAAATATTTGCTGTTTTATTATCGTATTTAAAAACTTCATACGAATCTCAGATCGTCAAAACATGAACATGACAGCAGCAGCCTCTGCCGCAGTGCGTCACGCCTAGTTGCTCCGCCTACAGCGCATTACGTCATCACGCAGCAGACGACAGCAGGCGGACGAGTTTAAACTTGCCTGTCAGCCGCAGTCGCACGCCCCAGTGGCGCCATCGCGCGAATAATAAAACGCTTCATCAGAACAATCGATCAATCGATCTCAGACAAAATTGTTTGAATTATTCATGAACCTCTAGTTTTAATTTTTAGTCCAATTTAAGTTTTATGATACTCATGTTACAAAATACTAAAATAATTACTTTTTCATACCCACTAGGCCTAGTGCGCGCAGTAACTAGTTCACACCTTACGCAATCTGCACAAAGTAACTTAGGTTGCTGAAGACGCTAATTAATCGTCTTATGTTAAGTTACACCAATTTTAACTATTTTTATCTCTCCAATGCAATGTATAGCATTGGACAAAATATAAATTCGCTTTAGCTACCGTGTACAAGGTATTTATTGTATTTATTGTTTCTAAGATGTTGAAAATTCAATTTTTCTTACGTTTGGCTTGAAATCGCCTAACCACGCCCACTTTTTGGGGGTTTTATGGGGTTTTGATACCCTGAACAACTTTTTCTGTCATCGAAACCCCCAAAAGGCACATCCTTGGGTGAAGCCACGTCGTTTGAGGTATAGATCGTGAAAATCCATCCACCCGTTTTTGCTGTAGGCGACGACAAGAAAAAAAAGGGAAGGAAAGGTATCACACAATTTAGGGTTATATTTCGGCTATATGGGGAGCGGACCCCCTTGGACCGATTGCTACGAAAATTGGCAGGGTTAAAGGGGCCCATGACGTAATCATTGTGTCCAATTTTGGTTTCAATATTTTCAGGGGTTTTAGATCTACAGGGGGTCGAAATCTGCACTGTCCCATTGACTTTGCTGGTCATCGTTACAACAGTGCTGCCGCTACCGCGCAGCCTGTGATCATCGATGTCTCAACTCTTCTCCGGATGATGATCCGGTTTGCCATCAAAATCTAATCACTTGGTCCTTGGTCCATGCCCCACCCTTCCAAAAAATTTCATCAAGATCCCTTCATAACCTCTGAGTAATCTGCCAGACAGACAACAAACCAAAATGGGTGAAAACAACCTCCTTCTTTCGGCCATAACAAAAAGACATACCTGGTTTACTTTGATCATCATCGTCCTGTTCAAGCGGTTTCAAACCCAGTTTGGCCCGTAACTCACTGCAAAACAAACAAGTCTAAAGAGTTTTCACACAGAAGCCTTAAATCGTTATAAACATTTACAGGACAATCAGCATACTGCGATAAACAGCAACTCATAAATAAAAAATGCACACTAATAAATACGGCGAGATTCGTGCAGATCAACTTGCAAATTAACTTCTACAAAACAGACCAACTCTTTTGCCAATGCAGTACACACCAGTTGGATACCTAAAGTCAATTTACGAATGAGCAAATGAAATATGTTTACTTTGCATTACAGAAAATGGCTGGATTAAGCTAAAAGTGAAACATACACTACTAGAAAAAGTTGCACTCGACGGTAGCGTCGAGTGCTGTGCGCCTCCGCCGCGATGGTGTGACCTTGAACTTTGACCTTTTGACCCAAATACGTAATCAGGTCATCTCTGTCCCAAGATGCACCAGTGACAAAAGTTTGGCGAAAATCTATCAATAGATACTGGAGATATAGTGGAAACATGAAAATCTGGGACGCACTCGGTCATGCTGTGACCTTGAACTTTGACCTTTTGACCCCAAAATCTAATCAGTTCATCTCTGTCCCCGAGGTGCACCAGTGACGAAAGTTTGGCGAAAATCCGTCAACAGATACTGGAGATATCGCGGAAACATGAAACTACCACGTGAGTCATGGACGCACGGACGCACGGATAGCGGCACGGACGGACAACCCGAAAACATATAGCCTCCGCCGGCGCCTACCGGCGGCGGAGCCTCCGCCGGCGCCTACCGGCGGCGGAGGCTTAAAAATTGTGTAAAACGAGTTATACAATATATTAGCATCACTGTCATTATAAATCTTGGACTCAATGCCTATTGTAGTATTATGCTTCTTTAATTATCTGGTTCCATACACAGTAGCTCAGCTCTTATTGGTTTAGTTCTGTATATATTGATGCTGTCAGACCACACAGAGATGACATATTATTAATGTTATGCCAACCTACTTTACTATTTTCATCCTTAATGCCAGTGACTCGATCTTTCGACTGTCATTCATTCTGCATGTGTCCTAAGTTCCTAACAGTTGCAGTTTGCTCTGCACCATTTCCTGGTGTCAATTTCTTTTCAGCCGCACTTTTGTATGAGGTTTCACGTTTGTTACCTTCTGAGATCATCCTATTCGCATGGCATTTTTGTAAAATTTCCTATCGAACGAGTCATTTGTTAAAGCCCACACCGTTGCTGCAAAGCAGTACATTTATGCACTTCATCAAACCAAAGTCTGTGTTAAGGAGAAGTTTTAACTGCTTAGAGAATCTTTATTAATACTGACAGACAACGCTGTGCTTTATTCATTACCAGTAGTACTGAAATTCATGCAAATATGCAGACTGACTTGGTCTGTTGAATGCTGAGAGATCCTCCACCAGATGCAGCCATTGCAGCATATGACTCAGCATCTTCAAACAGAAACAAAACTGCATCACTTCAGCAATAATACACACAATACTAAGTGCAGCATCAGCTGTAACACACCAACACTCCCAGCATCTTTTAGTCTAGTTCCTGTGCAAGGCTTCTGAAGTCTACAGCCCCAGTTTATAATACCTGCAGGCATATGAGACATGGCCACATCACTCTAGCTGAAAAGTAACAACCACTATTATTACCGATCTAATAAAAATAGTAGTAGTAGTAGCAGTAGTAGTGGCAGCAGTACACTGTGTCCCAATAAAAAGTGGCCCCCAAAACAAATAGCTATAATTCGATAAAAACTTGTCAGTTTTGGCTGAAATTTTAGACATAATAACTGTACATCAAGTCAAGAAGGATGATGTATTAGTTTAGAAAAAAACATGCGACAACATCACTTTTATTAACATTTCAGATACATCACTCAAAATATGAAGTTTACAACACAGCAGCTTCGCTTATGAATGATCAGTGACAAACAGTCTGTCTACTGTTTTACAGCCTGCGCTCACAGTGTCCTCCTCCTTGTTGAATGCATGACCTCAGACGTGGACGCCACTGCTTGAGCGCCCAATCAATGATCTTCTGGTCAAACTTCTGCCACTCTTCAACCAGTCGTGTCTTGACATGATTGACGTCACGAATGCATGTGCGATACACCCGCTATGCCAGCATGCTCCACACTGCAGCAGGTGTACCGCACACTGCAAAGAAATGCAATAAGTCAAATGGCAGAAGTCAAGATACCACTGGTTACCAAATTTCAGATGGCAATTATCCATATTCTGTCAAGAAATTAACAAAAATCGAAACTCGGTTATGCTGTGTTGTAAACTTCATATTTTGAGTGATGTATCTTTGATCTTAATAAAAGTGACGATTGTCGTGTTTTTTACAAAAGTAATATGTCATCCTTGTTGACTTGATGCACAGTTATTATGCCTAAAATTTCAGACAGAACTGACAAGTTTTTTTTATCGAATTATAGCTATTTGTTTTGGGGGCCACTTTTTACTGGGACACAGTGTAGTAGTAGCAGCAGTAGTTGTTGTTGTTATTATTAGAGCAGCCCCACACGTTAGTGTGCGGCTGCTCTTATATTTTACCGCTGTGATTTTTTATTTTATTTTTTTTCATTTCCGCCAGCCTAATCTCGGCCGTCTCTGCACCGATTTGGCTGAAATTTGGCACGCTGACCGGAAGTTGGTGTAATTTGTGATCGCCGGTCCGAAAT
>Ga0209679_1001110_pt1 | contig 11020 bp, 6 predicted proteins | sample WorMetHEROISLAND_4_FD_187408 | JGI IMG/M metagenome (GOLD analysis project Ga0209679, IMG submission 187408) | Marine gutless worms symbiont microbial communities from Max Planck institute for Marine Microbiology, Germany - Olavius sp. 2 HERON... ...
CGACGCTATATACCGTAAATCTCGCCAACGCTATATAAATTTCGCCTTTCAATTCAGCCCCGGCCCCTAAAGGAACTGACAGTGAGGGAAGTTTTTCAAACTCAAACTCAAACTCAAGTTTAATAAGAATGGTAGCCTGAAAATCAAGAAAACGAAATGAAATACTACAGACAGTAAAGAACCAACCGACCAAGATTGCCATAACGAGTTCTCAATACTGATGCACACACGAAGCAGTTTTCGTTCAGCAAACACGGTGAACTGCACTGAAACAATGACGGTGCTGGATACAACATCATTTGCATAGAACATCCAGTGGTGCAACATTTACGCCGACAACACGCATCAGAAAGCAGCCCCCAAAATCATGCTGCTTACTGGTACATGTCATCAGCTTTACACATATACTGCAGATAACAGCTACTATACGAGCGGTTCTTAAGCCATCCCCCAAACTTCCTGCAGACTGGACTGATCACAACATTCCCATATCTGCTTTATATTCACACAATATCACAGTCTCAAAATTCCAGAACTTTCCAGGATCCCGACCCAGTTTTTGAGGATGTTTCGTAACGTGGAAATGTAAATTTCAACGGTAAACAACAGCTGTTAAATAACCCCAAAGCATAAAAATTAACGGCCAAAATTACACTGCTGTATTAAATAAGCAATAATAATAATAATAACATCAATAATCATAGGGTGATTATATAACAACAGATGCTGAAACAAATCAAAATACAGAAGCCCTGTAAGGAAACTTTTTTAAGAGATCTTTTACAGGATTTTCTTGGGCCTGGAAATTTGGCCGAGAAATCCAATACTTTTAAGGAGCTCCCAGGAGACATGGGAACCTTGCATATTACTCAAATGTACCTACTAAACTGCGAAAGGGATATTCCGATTTTGGTCCCATGCCTGTAAATCAAACATGTGACAGCAAAAAGGGAAACACATTTTCCCAAGTAATCTAGCAGAATCTCCCAGAACGCTGCACCGTGATTGAAACTGTTATAAACACATGGACATTACCGTGACATTTCATGCTATCCGAGATCATACCATGCATGATTACAGTCAATACTTAGACAACAACTGCTTTAAAATAGCAAAAAGAAAATTCTGAGTAAAAATCTGTAGATTTCCACAATTCCTCAGGTTTTGGTCCCACATTCCAAAAGGGTACAGAGGGCATACCTGAGATTCCGGCGCAACTCTGGCTTATTTTTACTGAATAAGTGGCAACATCATAGTTGCAGCTAAACTTAACAATAAAGGTGACGAGTTCAAATGTGAGCTGTGGGTAAATTACGACACTGACACTTATTCAATGAAAACATGTACAAAACAGCATGTGCGTTGTTGACTCAGGTATACCTTGGTACAGATACCCCGGTTAAGAACCTCTGTACTATACAAAATAAAGTTTAATCTGATATCAATAATGTTTGGTGAGCAGCGGTACTGAGTACTGACAACTAAGAACTAATATGCACTTTAATGTTCCTACAGCATTACTTATCTGTGAATCGCAGACACCAGCTGTTGCAATGTGCCTCTGTGGCCACTTAAATAACATCAATGCATATTTAACAGTTGCGGCCTGTCACTCGTTCACACACAACACATGCTGAGACATATCATCATTAGCTGCAGCAAGTACGCACATTGCCAAACTCGACATATATGCACAATTTTAAGATACTCTGCGCTGAGCAAACAAAAGCGGTTAGCTACTAGCACATGCATACAGCCACTGCTTTCGTTCCAACAAATTCCTCACTATCTACTAGAAATCTGCTATGTTCTACAGTAATGAACACCATTCAGACTTCAACAACTATTTACAATTAGCGCAGCTAAATTTTCAGAGCCCCTGATCAACCTGTGGCAGCATGAAGAATAAGCCAGTAAAGCCCAAATTCCATTATGCGACTTCCCCGTGACGTCCACAAGTCTGCGACAAGCCCGTGGCATCTCCGAACAAGACACGGGGTAGTCCGCAACTTCTCCGTTTCTCCCCGTGACAAGTCAGCGACTTTTTCCTCTTCTGATGCTGATAGCAGTGAAGCTTTACGGACTATTCATACCTCGGACTATTCGTACTATGGACTGTTCCTACCATCTGTAAAATATTCTCACATTAACTGTTGGTGCGAAAAGGCGCTCACCCTACAGGCTGTCTGTCAAATGCAAGTAGACCTAGGCGCAAGACTAGTTATCTGTATGAGCAGCTGTGGCATTTGGTTATTTTTTAGTTATAATAGCTAAACCACTTCTACTTCCTGTTTATAATTTCATATTTTTAGTTTTCGTATTTTATAGGCTGGCTGTTGGGCTGGATTACACGTGTTGTTGACGAAGTTCTTTGATGAAATCTCAAATACGTCTTGGCCACTGACAGCTGCTGTGTCCTTCGCTGCCGACATCCACAAGAGTTCGTTTGATCAGGCCAGTAGTTATGGCTAGTCAGCGGTTGTTAGCGGTGTTTAGCGGTAGTTAATGCAGCACCCATGTCCACATCGCTGCTCAGAAGAATTTGTCTGCATAGGTTATATAACTTATATTTGTGAATGGTACGAACAGTCCATAGTACGAATAGTCCGTGGTACGAAAAGTCCATCGTACAAATCATCCAAAGTACGAATAGTCCAGACACCGCAGTGAATCCCATAAAATTCGTTCATTCTGTATATACATCGTCGATCACATTTGAGCTTGACACATTTACATCGGTTTTCGCCATACTGTCCTACCTACCTAGTGAACGTAAACGAAAAACATAAATGATGACGTCATATCTAGCTAATGCGTGACTGGTCGCCGCACAGCCTGGCATGCAGCGAAGTGTGAAAGTCCATTTGTGATGTCATTGTGCTTGTTTCCAAATTCCATTAGAATGACACAAACAGGCAATCGCGGGATTTTTTCAAACCATCTTGACATGTAGCGATGGTTTGAAACCCCGAAACTTCCCCACGACTTCCCCATAACATAATCCATGTCCGCAACTTCCCCATGACAAGTTGCCGACTTCCCCGAAACTTCCCCATGACATCTCTCATGGGGAAGTTTCGGGGAAGTCGGCATAATGGAATTTGGGCTTTAGACGATACGGAAAAACCTTAATTGTCATGTATGTCTGGCTGACTGTAGAAGAAGAAACTGAATTAACCACTGAAGGTGAAAAGTTATTAACAATGTGAATGGCAGTTTCAGTTTAAACAAATATCCCAGCAGACTGTACACGACATTAAGCACGACTGCTGTACTCGTCTAATACAAGAACACCACACACACACATACAGCAAGTTAGTACAGTATAAAGCACTCTGTCTATGCTCAAACACATATCACCAGCAACTGCAAGCCACAGCCTATGCTCGAACGTTCTCGGCTCAAAATAAATATGCAGATCCGAAAGACAGTCAAACATCCTATACATGGGACACTCAATTAATCAGTTCTCTCCGGGATCAGTGCTTGTCCAATGCACGTATTAGTCACCAGCACACACTACACTCTCGTAAACAAACAAACGCATCTATGCTGCCAGAGATATTATAACTAAGAGCTGTAGAAACGGCTATTCACATGTGTACTGCCAGCCATCAGATTTGACACCGAATTACCATCTACAAAACACGCCGGAAAGTAACGTTCGGCCAATTCAGCACCACTCCAAAGAAAACAATTTGCCACATCATCAAAGAAAAAAGATACCCTTTAACTCTGCATTCTACGCCACTGTGACAGCTTACATGTGACCTACAAACTTTTTCGGAGCAATGAGTTAACTTTTACTGGCTGCCCTTGTTTACACTCACACGAGCATCAGTGCAACAATGGGGACATAAAAAACATGAAAAATCTGTGCTCTTATGAAGGTTGCTACTAAGTAGAGCTGTCGAACGATTAATTTTTTTTAATCGCGTTAATCGTGTGATTAATTATTTTAATCGAGCGTTAACGCGTTAATTAACACGTCTATTCGACAGTCTAGTTTATGTTGTAGGTTGCCATCAGCAAACGACTGCACGTCTTGCTGTTCACGACTCATCTACTAGATGCGGCCACAGTCGAACTTGCCATCAAACAATGATGCACAACTGACAAATTAACCGACATTTGTTGTTAATAATTAACTGAATACTATTCTATCGTCAAATAACCGCTGTTCAATTGCATACTGCTTCACAGAATTTATGTATGTGCGTTAAATTTTTTTAACGGCGTTAATTTTTTTTAATCGTGACTAATTCTTTAACGCATTAATTAATGCATTAATTAACGCATTAATTCGACAGCTCTACTACTAAGACTTCTGAAAAACACCAGTATTACCAGCATGAAAGCCATCAATAAGACAAAGAGAAGAACAGGGTGGGCTTAAATCACTGAAACAGAAAAAAAGCTGCTTAAAAGCATTGGCTATCTCGATCCATTTTTACCTTCCCTGTCGCTTAGCGAGGAAGGTATTATGATGCTCGGCATCAAGTTGTATGTGTGTTGTGTCCATCGAGCCGTTTACATCATGTACTGACTGCATGCTTTGACGTTCAATTTACAGATGAAAATCATTACCGGTAACCAGATTATTATTTTGTTTGATTTACTATGTGACAGCAACTGTGTTATTAAAAAATAATAAACGGGTGGCAAAGTAGTGAATTGGCCGACGTCAACAGTGCTAATAGGAGAACTCACAACAGCATGGTAAGTTAGGCACATGTATAAACAACAGAGATAGAGTATTAAAAATCAACAGAACATTATCATTATGATTTGCAATTTTGTAACGAAGAGCGCAATAGTACACGTTACAACTGTACACAGATGACGACCGCAATTCTTAAGTAGTCTGAAAAAGTTTAAGTACGTATTTCTTGGTACTCCACTGCGGTGAAAAGCACAGACAGTAAATCCACTGCCACCTGCAGTGCTGCTGACTGCGTGAATTTAGCGAGAGGTGAAAACTCGGAATCCTTTTTGGCTGCAAACATTTTGCAGTAGCATTTAGCCCTACAAACCGAGGTTGATGGTACTTCAAAAATTTCAACTCATTGGTAACCGCCATCAAGAAAGTTATGTGTTAGTGCTCTGTGAGTCTGTGCACATATCTCAAAAAGTTACAAACGGATTTTGACGGTATTTTCAAGAAAGAATGCCTATGTGATAGGGACACATCAGTTTGCTTTTGGAGAGGATCCGTATTTTTTCCTGGATCATTTTCCAGGACTCTTTACCACTAACAGACGGGGCGTGAAGTAACATTTTGCAGTGAATCTCAGCAACTTAATTAAAGACCGGTATTTAGCAAAATTTACAGGAAATATTGGCAATTTGGCAGGGATAATTCCCGCGATTTTGGGGAAGATTTGGAATAGTCTCACCTTGGCAGATTTGCACTCGACAGAGGTATTACTCTAGCTGCAGACTAAATTTCACCTTAAGTTCTCGCACGAGCACAAATGCACGTTCATCTGCAGTCTACATAAGATGACAGCATAACCGCATGATGCCACCTCTCGCACTTCACAGCAGTGAGTGACAGAACTGAATACAGTACACTGAGCTGAAAGAATGAGCTGAAATTCACCCACTGGGCCTCGGTTTCACAGCCAACACAGGGAAATTTACAGCCACACGACTATGTCACACCCTACATATCATAGGTGTTGTCACGAGGTGGCGCGGCAATGTCGTTAGTTCCGATGCTGCCAACAGCGTCGCTGTTATCGCGTGGCGGCTGGCGCCTGGCAAACGGCTTGATCAGAAACAACTTCTCGGTACCGAGCCGATAGATGGCATGCTTTGTGTAGTGCTCGACCAAGTCATCGAGAGAATGGAACAGCTGTGGTCCGATGCGATACGTGGCCGAGCAGTCAGCAACGATGCGGAAGTGTTTATTCCGGTGCGGCGTTTTCATCGTCAGCGTGTAATCACCGACCTAGTACACAGCACAGACGTGTATCCAAAAACCACTTCATCTATGTCCGTATCTTTTAAAGTCCACAGTGCTATGACAAGATTTGATTTCCTCCAATTTTCATTGTGCGACCCAGCAACATAAGACGTCGAATAGGGATGTATTGGACGTGATTTTTGACCGGAACCGGATAGTTTGGACATGTTTCTAACTAACAAAATGGTGCCCGGTCGCTGGTCCAACTAACTACCGAAAACAACCCTCTCTATTGTTTTCAATCTTCTCATCTATAAAATTTACCGATTCATGCAAGGAACGGTTTAGTTAAATTTATGGGCCACATCTGTGCTCTACTATTACCGGTTCAGATATCCGGTTTCTGGGAACAACTGGGCCGGAACCAGAACCGGATAGTAAAAAACAGCCAGATATCCGGCCATCTGAAACCGGATATCCGGTACATCCCTAATGCCGAACATCCATAGACAATCTTAAAGAATCTACATTATGTCCAAATGAATAAGAAGCATCTTGTTTTGCCATCTAACTTTGGAAACAACAAAGATATTTTGATGATTTTTTCACACACAAACAGATAACGCAGACGACGGTGAATCTGACTTTTCAAAAATTATACAAATACACTTTTCTGTAAAACTTTACGTCAAAAAATTAAGGTTGTACTACAACTTCAGCTTTTACTGGTGCAACAACTAATAAAACGACATGCGAGCGGCATAAAATAACAACAAATTTTAACAACTGTTAACATAACGGTCTAATTCAACTACATGCAATGTTTGAAATGTCCACAATGAGCCTTGACATAAAAAGCTGTGAGACGATGGCATGTTAATGGTCCATGGCAGCCCACGCAGCCTGCATACGCTGCTTATTTATGTCAAACTTACATCATCACAAGTTTTGAGAATATGTACTGCATACCCATTACCCAATGTCTCAAATATCCTCTTACTTCTCAATAGTACAATGATAAGATTACATGCCTCTTTTCATTGGGATATCATGTACAACTGGTCGTTTACAGTTTATCAGTTAGACAAATAAGCAACCGATGAACAGAGCAACAAATACAACTAGATGTGGCAATTCGTCCAATCAGATTCCTTCCATTATGTCGCCACCTGATAGCTGCCCTTTTGGGCATCATTCCTAGTCTGTGGATTCAAGTCTACTATAATAGACTCATCACCACAGTAAGTACAGGGGAGGGGGGGACAAATTGTGCAGCTGTTCAGCAACACAGCATCACACGTGGACGGAGCATGGCAGCAGAGGTATACTCACAGGCATAACTAGTACAGGGCTGGTCAAAAGTAAGGTCAATAATTTTGTTGTTGTTGTTACAAAATTACACCACCCACTTAGCAGAGTCTCTGTAGTTCTCAATGTACAAATCGTGCAAATTTGCAGGGAAACCTCATCCAGGATATAAAATATGCATTTTTCCGTCTCCCGGTTGCTCCGGGACTTGTTTTGGTTTATCAAATGACACGCAAAAATGCGCCCCAAAATGACACAGCTGAACTTCACGTGATATCCCAACCCTGCCGAATAATTCAGTTACAAAACTTTTGCTACCATGTCCATAAAACATGTTGGAAGCACAAACACCTACAAAACATAAGTATGGCAGTTATGAAGAAACAATACAGTGGTGCTATATAATACTACTATTATTACTGAGACTTCTGGTTTTTGGAGACTGCTGCACCACATTTTTTACAAAACAGACACCATTCTTGTCACACCAACAACAGCATCAGAGCACTGAAGTATGGTTATGTTCGACTTACATTTGTTTCACTTTCTCGTATAAGGAAGTCGCCGTTGTCTGCATACTGATTCATCATATCTTCGCAATCTGCCCTCGTGATGCTTCCGAAATACCAGTCTCGACCAGCAAAAGGAGCCGAACCATTGCGAGATGCACCTGATAAACTGATTCCACTGGAAGACCGCTCAGCGCCAAGTGAGCCTTGCCCGGTACTACTATTTGACAGCGATCCGCCAGAGACAGTGTTTGCGACCGGACCACAAGGCGGCGACTCGCTGTCGTCGGCACTCAAAATCCGCACAAACTCCTGCGGGATCAGTCCGACGTTTCCGCGGGTATTCTGTGCACGCAGCCATCCGGCTTCGGTTGTCGCCGAACTGTCCAAGATGTCGAGCCGTTCATTCTCCTCGAAACTCAGCTCGTCGTCATTCGTCGCGTCGAATTTAAATAGTGCCACTGCCTGGCGTACTGCAGCTGGACGGCGGCGGCGACGTCCACTGTCGTCTAGCCGTGGCGATGACACATTAGAGGCAACAGTATCGCCCGTGCGAACTTCGACGTAATTAGAAGGAAACCAACCGAATAGTCCGGTAGTGACGGAGCGACCACGCCACCAGCCATCACTCGACTTTTCACGCACAACAACTGTATCGCCGCGAGTCAGTGAAAGCTCGTCCGATTTTTGCGCTTCATACGCATACCGCACAATTGCTGTAAATGTTTCACACAATGTCATTTCCCCAAGCTGTCCTTCGAGGGTTCCGTCCCCACCATTCTGGTACGACGACGAATACGACACTGGCGGGATGTCTGCCTCCCCACGCGAAGGCTTTCGAATGATCTTCTTGAGACTGCTGAATATTGAAGGCTTCCACGTTTTAAGATAATTTGATGGCACATATCCAGAACGACCGAGCTGGTTCTGTACCTTCCACCAGTTTCCAGTCCGATCAAGTACCATCAGTTTCTCGTTCTTCCGAATATCCAGCTCCCGATCATCGGCAGCTCTGTAGTCATACTTCACCACAACATGATGTTCTTCAGCCATTTTTCACTGCACACTAAAGTCACCAAAACACAACAAATATTGATCATGTATCTCAGTAAAATACATATAGCACAAGTTTATATATGGCATACACTGCCATATCACAACAGCCAAAAATGTAACTTAACTAAGCAAAACCCTTACAAAGACATTACTGCAATCAATATTTGTTCATAACAACATACGGAATACCGAAAATTTGCAGACAATCAATGTCCATGCATTTTTATGACTGATCAAAACACCTGCTAACTACTGGTATCATTCCATGTTTTGTCAACAACTGAATATCATTCAAATGATTCAAGGTTACTATGCCTGCATACTTCGGACTAGTGAGGCCACAGTCTAAAATTCAAGGTTATTTAATCTATCACAACAATTTACATACCAACTGACATACTAGTAGTTAATTAAACTGGCAGTTTAATGAGGCAGCACTCCTCTTCTTAGGGTGTCGTGCCATAACAGACGATGTTGGCGACCATGTGATGCCAGAGCTCTCTGTCCTCTTGAAGCCCCGATGAGTTGGGATCATGTTATCTTTCCAACATGTACTCAATCTATCCAGATACTTCAGTCTTTAGCGTCCCTTCGCTCTCCTACCCTCTACTTTTTCAGTCAATACTAAATTCTCAAGGCCATGCCCCATGACGTGCCTAGGAAATTAAGTTGCCATGGACAATCTGTGTTCATTTAGTGTGAAAATACTTTGTGGAATGCTGAATATGGAATGCGGAATTCAAACACATATACTTTGCAGAATTACAGATGCGGAATGTTCGGTTACCGGTTGGCAGTAGGAACTATTGTAAACGTAGCCACGCGCTTATTCACTAAATAGCAAACTACAACTTTAGTCACACTGCAAAGTATACTGAATTCAGTAAGTTTTTTTTCCGAATCTGATATTCCGCAAATTATACGTCGTCGAAATTCCGCATTCCGCGTTCCACATAATATACTTACCCGTCCATTTACGTACGCTGTATACAGCTGTATAACAGAATTTGTTCATCGCAAGCTATGCCCAAACGTATTCACTCCCATTACAACGGATCAAGAGGTTAGGCCCGCCACGCTCACTATGCTAAACACGGGTTACAGTAAATACTGAAGGCTACCGAAGGATGCCGAAGGCTACCGTTGGCCTACCTAAAAATTGGGTATAGGGTACGTAATATTGTAGAATAATAGTCGTAGATCGGCAACCTAGCGCTAAAGCAAGCTTCCAGGACGTAATCAACTGTGCCAAATTTCATTCCAATCCCCTGTTAACGTACTGATACGATCCGATGATGAACGGGCTCTACGTAATGCTCTCTACATGATGTCCTTGGATGACCTTGAACTGCTATACGTTAGAATTTTCTCGGAATTTCGCGTGATTTCGCAGATTTGAGAGGCGACAACGGCAAAACGAATGAAGATAGACCTGTACTGTCAGCGATGCATAGATTACGTTGATACAGTATATTGCTGGGCGTTCCTCCTCTAGGGGTTTACAATCGCAATATCGTGGGTGAAAATGGCGATTTTCAACCTCTACACCCGAAAATATCCAGCAATTCACAAACCGTAAGTAATGCGGCCACGGTTACTATTAACCATCAATTGCAAATTTGCTGTAGATTTCTTCGCTAGGGGTCTTCATACACGCACTGCTGTCGCGCGCTTACCTTTGCGTCAGCTAGGCTTTCTTGTCAGTATTACGCAACAGACCGTTATTTGTAGGCACTTACAACAGTGCAGTGATCACACAGTTTTGCTCAGAATACCATCGTGTTTCATAACTTTACATTGTGTTTTCTACAGGGTGCGTCCATAAAAACTTTTACATTAAACTTAGATGTCTTCATAACGGCGTGACGTCTTTTGTACGAATTTGTATTACGAATGACGTGTGGCCTTTTGGTAGCCTAGCTTCGGTGTTTTCCGTAACCCGTGAATGATCTATACTCAATTTTTAGGCAGGCCTTCGGTAGCCTTCGGCATCCTTCGGTAGCCTTCGGTATTTACCGTAACCGCTAAACACAACAAGGGGACATAGCCAATTCATTTGTGGAAGCCTCTACACACGCACATGCACAAGGCTAGGCCGCCGTGCACATGGCTAGCTGTGGCGGGCGTGTTGTTATTTTATTATATTGTCCGTCATATTTCCTGATGGAAACCGGTCTTTATTGGCATTTCTGTCAGATCTCCTTGCGCGCTGATGTGGATTGGGCTTTATTGTTGTTCT
>Ga0209679_1001112_pt1 | contig 11009 bp, 12 predicted proteins | sample WorMetHEROISLAND_4_FD_187408 | JGI IMG/M metagenome (GOLD analysis project Ga0209679, IMG submission 187408) | Marine gutless worms symbiont microbial communities from Max Planck institute for Marine Microbiology, Germany - Olavius sp. 2 HERON... ...
TTTCGGGTTTTTGGCACAAAAATGGGTCTGTGACCTTGAAAAGTGGGTCAAGGTCACTGAAAGTGGGTCAGTATTCTTAGGTCCGCTTGAGGTCCATACCTGTACTGGTTTCGTGTTTGTCCGCTAAACTTCGTTTGGGAAGAAAGAAAAAAGAATAATAATACTGACAAAAACAATAGTCTTCACCATGGTAATGGTGAAGCCTAATCACGGCATTACCTGCAGCTCCTGCGGCTTGGCGCGGTGGTCGATGGCGACTGTCTCCGAGAAGCGACGATGCTGCATCAACGGAATCATCAGCTCCTGACGCTGCGTGGCCACCGCCTCCGCTCGACGCTTTAGCTCCACCTTCTTCATCTCGCTCATCAGCTTTGGTGGCGACAGCTGTACACAGTACCGACCGCTCGGTTACCACGTGCTTATTGTGCTTAGTGTAACTAACTATTAAGAGACTTCGTTAAGTTTGTCTCATAATTAAGTTTATCTCATTATTTTTGTTTTCGTTACCATTAGATTACAACATTCGACTGTGCAAAACTGACCAGTGCCTCTGAAGCCACCGCACTATGGCACTAATCATATTATTACCATTACTATTATTACATTATTATTATAATTTTAAATACCCCCTGTAGTAAAGATCCCGGAGGTTAAAACAAAAGTTCAAAAACGTAGCTAGCTGGAGTGGCGCTAGTCCAATTTGCTGGGGACTAAAAAGATACCCTTGAACGCTACCGAATTGTTATTATTATTATCTCATTATTATTATTATTATTAGACACAAAACAGGAAGTACCCGAACTTCCATCTTCATCCCTTTCGGCAGCGACTCTCGGCGCACGATGTACTCTGACTTCTCTCGTCGCGGCAGCTGGAACTGCAGCGCCATCTCTTGCAGTTTTTGCTTGTGATCGATCGCAATCGTCTCCGAGAATCGTCGAGTCTCTCTGATCGCGATCGGCTGTTCGGTCTTCACAACTTCCACCGTCTTGCTGGTCAACTTCTCCACACCTTCATCCTCCGACGAAGACGGGACTGAAACGGCGAAAATAAACAACGGACGACTGAGTTTGGTATCAGTACATCAGTACATGAAAATAATGATGTAAACACAACATTTAAAGTATAAAGTTGGGGGCTTTGGGGCCCCAGAATACGTCTGGAGGCCCCGTGACAGTGTGTGTCATGCAGGTATGAAAACATAGGGGGCTATACAGACCGAATGTAACATGTAACGTTTTATAACTGACAGTGAGATATGGCGCGTTACATATCGTGTTGTTAAAGTGTGGAATGGAACAGTCTGCCTAAAAACGTCGTTGATTTTAGTATACTCTCCGTCTTTGGAACCTTAGGAAATAACGCCAACATTATTATATCGCATTACTTAGTTCCTTGTCGCCTTTCCACTTATCCCAAAATACTTAACCTTGAATGACTTCCAATGGCCATTTTAGTCAAATTCTTTTTTTCGCCGGCATGTCTAGAGTCTGAAGCCTGGCTTTCGGAGCTTGGCTTAAACTTGTAGTGAATGTCGACGAACATTAAACCGAAACGAACAGCTGCGGCATCGCGCGGTTTCCTTGCGATAGCATGGCTTTCTTTTTCTTTTTTTGCATAACCATGGTTTATCTTCAACTGGTGTGCGATTCTGCTAAACTTTTTGTGAGATTTGCGCAAGATTTTCATTTTATTTTATACGTAACCGCAGCGTAAAACAGTGCAAGTGGCACGAAAAGTCGGTGCCAGAACTTGGCTCCGGTTTGACAGTCTGTTGCTCTGTGGTCGAGTCTTGAGATTACGATAGTTTGGAATAGTCTACCAGATACAGTGGTTAAAGCCGAGTCTGTAGGCAAGAACAGATTAGATAAATATTGGAATGACCAAGAAGTCAAATTTAACTGCAAAGCTGATATTGAAGGTACCGTAAACAGAAGCAATATATAAATCAGATCACACAACTTTATTCACCAGAAAATGGTAGAGAAATTAAAATATGTACAAAAGTTAAATTAAACAAAATAACAAAGCACACAGCAAAAGCAACAGTATATGGCTATCACAATGACACACACGGCTAAATCATAACCAGTTAACGTTTTTATACATATATTTCATTAACTGTACTGGACATTGAGGCAATAAGCCTGCGTCCACTTTGACGTGATGTTGTGTTATGTTATGTTGAGAGCAGAGCGCGAACTCACTGCGGACAAAGAGATGACAATGTGTAATCGCCGTTCCGAGAGGATTCTCCGCCTTGCACATGTACTCGCCCTCGTCCTCCGGGAACACCTCGACGATCACCAGCGTGCTTTCTCCGCGACGCACGTCGACGTTGATCTGGAAGTCCTGGCCGGGTCTGACCGGCTGGCTGTTGAAGTACCACGTGACTGTCGGCGCCGGGACGCCGCTGAAGAAGACGCGCAGCTCGGCGCGGTCGCCGTCGGTCACCGTCTGGTTCCTCAGCGGCATCGTAAACCGCGGCGGCTCTTCCTCCTCCTCCAACATCGGGTACTGCATCGTCGTCGTCACTCCGAGCGGCACTTCGACCGGGGCAGCCGGTCCAGTCGGCGGCGGCACCGACTGCTGGAACTGGATCGTAACTTCGTGCTGTTGCTGGCCAGGCGCTGCCTGGGGCTGCGGAGCCGGCACCGGTGCCACGGGCTCTTTACTCAACGCTAACAGCAAGCAAAACAAAATAAAACAAACTCTATGAGTATACCGTATAACACTGTTATTTTTTAGACCATAGAAATAAAATTTATGGCATCGGAAAACCATATTTGTCATCTGTTTTCTGGCCACGCGAGTCGGCAGACGAACAACATCAGGCAGGCACATAACCTTCGACCATCTAGCACTGCCGATGAAATTGGCTATGAAATTTTTAGAAAATTTTTGTTAATTGTGATTTCTGTCTTTGTATTTCTGTTATTATTGTATTTTTCTTTTTTTTGTTGTTGTATCATTATTATTGTTACCTTTTATTATCTGATTGCTGCCGTTTGGCGAAATACAGTTGAATATATATTATCAGCGTCTCCAAACTGTGCGTGAAAATCCCGGTAAACAGAGAGTTGGATAACAAGCATGCATATCCAGCTAACATCAGTACCGCTGTATGTTCTTTTCTATATTTATATATATTTATTATAAATTCGTACATTAAAAATAAATAAATAATAATAGTTATATTTCTACAGAGCCGTACGGTCGTGCTTTCAGAATCACCATCATATCGTATCGTACTGACTCGAATTTTATACGTTTTTGCGTTTTCAAAGTTTACTTTTATGTTTTACTATAACAATATTTCATATTTCTGTTTTTTTCTTTCACGATTTCGATTTTACAGCAAAAATTCTTTCTTATTTTAAAATAAGGTTTCTTATAACCTGAATATAACAAGGAAAGTACCTATATATCAATTTCTTACGATTTGCTATTATTTACTTCACAACTTCGGCTTGGCACACTACTTCCAGTTAGCTTATCCTGTCACCTAGCACCCATTCACCAACGCGCCCTGATTCTTTTCATTCAGACTTTGGCGCTTTATAAATCACTTACTTACTTACTTACTTACTTATTGATTTTAGGCTGCAACTCCACATTCGCGTCGCTATCTACCTAAAGATTATGCTGGATTGGAATACGTACGTCGAACTCGAAGGAAGGTTTTGGTTGTCGCCTCGCCGAGCGTGTTCGTTGCCTTGCAAGTGTACTCGCCCGTGTCCTGCAGGGTAGCGCTCAGGATCGTCAACGTTGTGGTCGTCTTGTCGAAGGACAGCTGGATTCGTGGACTGGACGTCAGCTGCTGATCGTTGTAGAACCACGTCAGCGTCGGCTCAGGCTCCGCCGTCACTTGGCACTGAAACCTGACCATTGAAAAACTTATGTTAATTTAATCAGAAAGACGTCAATTCGATCCTAATACTAAAAGAAACATTACGGACTGTTACGCCTCCGCCCGCCACCGATAGGCGTGCGGAGCATGGTATCTGAGAAACCAAAGGACGGAATTTCACCAAACTTGGACTGATGATGTAGTTGAGAGTGCAGACGAACTGATTAGATTTTGAAAGTCAAGGGGTCAAGGTCAAGGTCACAGCGCAGTCAAACATTTGAGTAAGTTATTGCTGCTGGCGGAGGCATACACGTCGAAGCTTGTGCGTCCAAGTATCACCTAGTTAGTTCCTTAAAATATTAGGCTAGAGCTTAAACAATAAACGCATAATAAATGAAATGCACCATTGAATAATTTCCATTTAATTAATACACAATCTATTTTATTTTATCTACTTTTATTTTTACGAGCAATGCCAATCGCTACGTCCCAGGCTTTTTGGGAAAAGCCCAATGAACTAGGGGGCAAACCAGGGGCGTAGCCGAAGCACGGTACGTGCCGAGGTGCTGAAGCAGATGAAATTCAAATTCATAAAGGTAAAGGTGAGCTACAGCAGGTAAACCGTACCTTTATGATGTTCTAAACGGCTGTTTACTATTACATCATACTGCTACTACTACTTACCACTATTACTACTACTATTTTCAGTTTTCGTTTAACCGGCAAAATTATTTCCGAATTACTCCAGGTTAAGCCGTTTTCCCCAAAAGTAAACTTTTTGAAATTTGTGTTAAAGCACAACTTTTTACAGGCTGGATGCCCACTCTGCCATCCAATCAACAGCTTCAGAGAGCAATGAAGGAATAAGTACGAAAGGTACTATTGGACCTGGAAGGTGCCCGCTTACTTACTTAGTCTACTATGTCATTATGGTAAGCCCTGCCTGTACATAAATATTCATCTATGTATGTTTATTTTCCTGTACAGTTTTGTTTGTCAGTATCAGTCAAGTGATTGGCTGTGAAGACCGCCTCCGAAATGACCTATATTGTGTCGGATGGGGCGTTAAGCTCCACTCACTCACTCACTCAGTCACTCACGCTCCACCAATTAGGTGCAGCGTCATTCATCGAGCTGCAACCTCATTGGCTGCAACAGGTCGGTGCGGTGTTAGTGAAGTTTTAAATCGATAACATGAAACGAACTTTGATTATTACTCATTAATCAGAAATTAATTTAAAAATCTGAGACGGGAGATCTGTAGCGAATATTAGCATGAAAGTGTACGCAAAGTTTCGTTGCGCTGCGCTGCGCATTAAGAAAGCCTTAGGTATTTTTAGAGAACTGATTCCAAGAACAACAGCAACTAGAGTAGCGTTTTGGGACCCGCCTTCCGGGTCCAAAAAGGAAACTGGAGGTTACGTCACGTCTCACATTGGTGTATCACAGTGCATTGCATACTTGACGGTTTCGCCTTCGGTGACTTCGGTGATTGGCATCAGAGTTTCACTGAACGTCGGTGAGCTCTCCACCACGCGCGTCTCCATGTCTCCAACCATCGTCACCTTCTCCTTCTTCACGGACACAGTCTTCTCTGTGATCGTCACCTCTGCGTCCGGCGCTGGAAAACACATCGCCACAACTTCAGCAGTGAAGTAAAGTAATTACCTCCGTTAGACGAAGTCCAGTTCAGTTAAAGGTTAAAAAGGGTGCGTATATCTTTTTATGGGAACCCACCCATCTCAGATCTATGGGGCGTCACTTGCCATGTGGGATCACACCTGCCACCCGATACAAGTGAACGCGTCCCACCTTAACCCCAGCCAGCCAGGCCGGTACTCGATTTACCTACTCGGGAGGGATGGAAGGCTGAGTTGACCTAGGTAGCTTGATAGCGGTCCTATCGGGAATCGAACCCACGACCACTTGATTGCAAGTCCGATGCCCTAACCGTTACGCCACCAAGCCATCCGTTCAGTTCAGTAACAGTATTTATGTTTCACGCAGTCTAATAACAGAAGAATTATGTCGGCTGCGCTGACGCGTAATAACTATGTAAGAATATCTCCGTGTTTAGCCGGCCAGAGAACTGTCCAACTGTCAGTGACGTCTTCTTCCGTTCCGACGGCAGACTGCTCCATGATGACGCACCAACTGCTGAAAAGCTTCGAGAACTGACGCCCACGGCGGTTATGTTTTGCGGCGATTTGTTTGTGTTTGTCCGTCCATTAGCGGGATAAATTACGGATAAACTGTCACATATTTGTTCGGAAGCGGACCAGAAACACTCTGTTATCGGCACCAGCGCAATAGAGGTTATTTTTAACGAGATGCGCTATATAAATCTACGTTTTACTTACTTACTTACTTACTTACAACAATGTTCATGGCGACGACGACAACGACGACGATCGACAGGATGCTGTGTGGAGTACAGAAAGCGGAAGAGCAAATCACAGCGTGCAGCAGGGAGAACTTACGGACAACGACGACGTTAGCGGTGCAGGTGGCCCGACCGGCAACGTTGGTGGCACGGCACGAGTAGACGCCGACGTCGCCCGGCTCCGCTCGGTTGATGACCAGCGAGCACTCGCCGGTTTCCGGGTTGAACGAGGCGACGTGGCGACCGGGAACCAGCACCAGATCCACCTTGTCCTTCAGCCACGAGATCTCGGGTACCGGAACGCCGGACACGGCTGCCGTGAACTCACAGGACTCGCCCTCGCGGACCACGCACGGCTGGATCGGACGTAGAAACTTGGGAGGTTGTCCGCTGGTGCGCTTCACAACCTTCTGCACCACGGTCGTCACCTGACGCCACGCCACGCCCACCGATAATTTGTCAACAAAGGGCCAACACGGTAAAGGTGAACAAATAGAAATAATAAATAACTTAAACGCGTTTTAGGACTATCACTTTTTTTCAATTTTCTAGCTAAACATGAGTTTAAGGTAAGACAGATAAGATAAGATAAGACATTTAATATTTAAGATATTTAGATGCTTAATTTGTTATCTTTACTGTTTTTCTTATGTGTGGGCCACTGTCAGTGCATTAATGTTCCTTGTGTGTCCGGTTCTACTGTCTTATGTCACTGTAAGTTATGTCTTGTTTCTTGAGAACAAATAAACGGAGATGGAGATATTGCAATCAAAACGGTTGAGATGAAACAATAGAAAACGTCTATAAAGCCACGTTACCTCACGATCACTCACGGTTTTCTGTTCCTCCACCTCCAGCGTGTCTCGCTGCACGTCTTCCATCTGGATGGTGTGCGTCACCTCCTTGGGCGGCTGTTCTGCCGGAACGACGGCAGTCGGCTGCTGGGCGGCCGGCTTGGCGGCGGTTTTCACCGTCAAGGTACACTCGGTGACCGCCTGACCTGCCGCATTCTTGGCGATGCAGCGGAACCGGCCCTGCGTAAAACCACGTCGTGTAAGTAATTCCGTAGTAGAAGTTTTGCGTTTGTCCGTGCTGACCTTGAGTGACCTTGAAGTTTAATATGAAGTGCACAAAGACGATGGACAGCTGTTGTAGATAGCTTATTACGACAACAATAACGGCAACAATAACAGACAACAGCGTACCGAAAATGATGACATGGATACAAGCAAAGATCACGCTGGCAATGACTCAACTTTTCGTTAACATACATACACCACAGGTCGCACACACATTGTTTTAACGGTCACCTTCGAGATAAACCTGAGTTAGCCAGTTATCCCACTGATTCCCATTCTTCATTGGTCCCAACCTCAGCATTCTCTTGGGGCAAGCCAAAACTGTGGTGCTGTGCAACATGTCCGTAGCCGGCAAGATGTTGTACAAGCAAATTTAGCCAGCTATTTATTTTTTTCAACATACTGTAGTTTCAACACACCTGGTCGTCAGGTAGGCAGTCGACAATAACGAGCTCGACGCGGCCTGTCGTTCGGTCATAGTTGATGACAAAGTCTTCGCTGGCGTCGATGTTCTTGTGGTTGTGGAACCAGCTGATTTCCGGCATCGGCGTTCCGCTCACCGCGCACGACATGGTCACCTCGCGACCGTCCGCTGCCACGATGTTCTCCAGGTTCTTGGTGAACTGCGGTGGAACCAGCTGCTGCTCGGGAACTGAACACGAAAGCACATCCGAATTTTACTAAACACTTAACTGCCGCCAGTCACTGGTTAGCCGGCAGCCTGTTGTAACGATCGTAAACCGTTTAACGGGACGACTGGAGTTCTCGTCGTTCAGTAGACAAATAAATACTTCAGTTCAGAGAAACAAACAGAGGCGAATGCTGAAGCGGAGTTGGACATGGGTCGGGTCCATCCATGGGTTGGTCAGGTTGGTCGGGTCCAGATTTAGATTTTTCTTTGCGCAGTGGGTCGGGTCGGATTAGGTCCGATCGTGTGAATCAGACTGGACGATATTTGCAGCAAGTTACAGCTAATAAAATTTAATTCTACTGAGTTTCAGTCTGTCTGGCTTAGTCGAACCAGGATTTATCACGTGTTTGTTGCTTGACGTTGATTGAGATATAGTATTTTCACATCTTGGCTGGAGATGTCTTAATTAAATCTACATAAAGTCCTAACACTCGAGGGCTCAAGAGATTTTATATATTCATCTTTATTCACCAAAAATCAAAAAGAGAATAATAATAAATAATACAATAGACCTAATATAATATGTATACGGTAAGCTTAACTAAAACTTAACTAGTGTACAAATACTTCAGATGTAAAGAGCCTCTTTTACAGTATAACACATTTCAAAACTATAACACAGCTAACGTGAATACAGTCCCCATTTCGAACTGTAACTATGGGTCGGATTTCATTTTCAATTTCGTACTTTAGTGTGGGTTAGGTCGGGTCTGTGAGCCGTTGAGTCGAATTGGGTCGGGTCAAATAAAAATAAACCATGGCCCACTCAGTGGAGAAGTAGTTTCTGGGCTTCAAACACCACCGAACATTGGCAAATTTTTCAGAACAAAAATCATAATTACGTGTTACTTTGTCAAACTGCGACACTGGATTGCAGTGAACAAACTGAGCACATTTCGCTTACGTAAATTTTACAGTTTCCTGTCCACAGAACTCGAAATCAACGGAACAGTACAAGGCTAAGGACACAATAACACGTAAAATAAAAAAAAATGTTGCAAAAATGTTTAGCCGGTGTTGACTGCCCGTGGCTAAAACATTTCTATACGGCCTGTCGAACACTTTTATTTTACATGTAACCACCATCTTCAACAGGTGCGCGATTCTGCTAAAAATTTTGGTTAAAACATTTTAACGTGGTTACATGTAAATAAAACACTAAAACATTTGTACAACATTTTATAACAGTTTTATTTTTTATATGTAAACACGGCTTAAAATGGCGCCTGTACGGCGCCGCCAACGGTCGCCGAAGAATATACTGACACTGACTTACCGGAGACAATAAGTGCCGTGCTGGTGGATGCTTCGCCAATGGCCGAGCGAGCACGGCAGGTGTATATACCGGCATCGGCACGAGTTACCTCGCGTATCTCGAGCACTATCTGTTCTCCAACGACCGTCTGCACGAACCGCGGCGACGGCGCTAACTCCACGCCGTTGACGTGCCACGTGATCGCCGGCAGCGGATAAGCACGCACCTGGCACTCCAGCCTACAGACCACCCACGTGACGACGTAATCATATCAACATTTTACAGGACGGATTCAATCACAACCAGATTGCCTTTGCTCCTTCTCAGAGATCTATTTCTAAATATTTATCGGACAAAATTTCTAAACGTTTTCAGTTCCCGTTTGTAAGAGCTGTCAGCTGAATAACTAAAAAGTTAGTAAACGAAAACACGCGTGTGCTTAGACGATTACTACTGTTTAGTTTTTTTATCGAAATTAACTATTAATTAATCGTTGGCTTTTGTAGAGTTAACTATTAGAAATTTTCAGATCGTTACCAACCCTGGAAAAAACACAAAAGTAAAAGGAACCAGCGAACGGGGAGAGAAGAAGGTGAAAAAGCTGAATATTTTTCTGCCAGCGCCCGTGCATGACGTGACAGCTAGCATTACCTTGTGATACTTTTCTCTGGAACTCTCGTCTCTGGTTTGAGCGGAACGATGAACGTGGGAACCATGTCCTTGCTGACCACGTGTTTAGTGGTGCTCGTCATCTGTGGCGGCTGCTGCATCGGCAGTTCCACTGTCTTCTCCTTCGCTGCAAAAACACAGCAATTTTCTACTTACAATTCTTCTTCTACACATTATAAAAAAATACAACTTCTATTAGTTAGCATTTGTATCAAAAATCAACTGAATTTAACACTCTGGAATGAATCTACAGTACATTTGTTTTTGTTTAACAGGTTTCCCGGATATCTTCATATATTGGTATAGGCTGCATTAGAGTTTTCTACGTGAATGTGCTATATAAATTTGATAATCTTCATTCACCATTGACGTGGTAGCAATGATAAAACGGAAACACAACCAAGAAACACTAAACTTAAAAATACACTAGCAACTGTTTACAACGTTAGACAATTTTGACATAAATTTATCGATGCGTGTCGGAATGATCTCACTTGGCAATTTACATCCACAGTATACATTTGATATTTGGCTATGTCCGCTAGGGGTCACTACCACGACTGGCCAGCCGGTGACAGACGTCAACTTACGTCGAATGTTGAGGACAGTTTTACAGGAGATTTCTCCGAGCTCGTTGCTGGCTCGTAGCTGATACTCTCCGGCGTCCTGCGGCTGTACATTGTTGATGAGTAGCACGACGATCCCGTTGTCGTATCGGATGTCGTGGCGTCCTGACGGATGGATCTGACGTCCGGCCGTCGTCCACGTCAAGCGTGGAGGAGGATTCGCTTCCAGACGCGCCTCCAACCTGCACGCCATCGATTTAGTTGTTTCACTCTTTTAGTAATTCACAGGTCGCCTACGAATTAGCTCCGACTGCAGACACTGAGCATCTTACGAATTAAAAATACTGCTGCTGCTGCTACAACTACTACTACTAAAAGGTAAAGGTAAAGGTTGTGAGGATTCTTTGTGATCTAGCCAACTAGTTTTTCAACTAAGAATTGAAAGATAAACTGTTGTATTATTAAAAACTTAGAAATGTGGGCCTAATGACGATTAACAGCTAAATGCTAGTAACT
>Ga0209679_1001113_pt1 | contig 11009 bp, 7 predicted proteins | sample WorMetHEROISLAND_4_FD_187408 | JGI IMG/M metagenome (GOLD analysis project Ga0209679, IMG submission 187408) | Marine gutless worms symbiont microbial communities from Max Planck institute for Marine Microbiology, Germany - Olavius sp. 2 HERON... ...
TATAGCAGTTAGTCTGACATATCTGCTGTCTGTAAGTGCAATACATTCTTACAAGCTTATATGCATGCACCTCTGTTTGCATTGGCTGTAGCTTTTTGTGCTTCGGGGTTATTTAACAGCTGCTGTTTACCCTTGAAGTATACATTACTGTGATATGAAAGTGTCCTGGAAAATTAGATTGGGGATCCTGGAAAGTCCTGGAAAAGTCCTGGGATTTTGGGACAGTGAGTGGGAACCCTGGAGAGAATGGTTTGTGCTGTTGTACTGGAGAACTGACCTGACAGCTAGCTGCCAGTTGATGGATTGTGTTCAGTTGATGGATTACGTTCAGTGTTATACATGAGTGCGCTGTGCTATTGGTAGTGGAGTCGATGTTCATGCAAGATCTTGACGGTGTGTTTGACAAGATGATTGACACGGTCTATAAGGAAACCAGTCGACACTTACTTCATGTCCTCCACACTAAGTACAAGTTCATGGAACATCTTAAGGTAAACATATCATATGTTATACACACGTCTCATTTTAACGGCCATTTTTCAGGTAAACCCGGGTTAGCCGATTCCCCTTGATTCTCAGTTTCCATTGATCCTGAGCATCCTCATGGGACAGGCCAAAACTCTCCATGTCCCCTCAGACAGAATCCCACCAGGTCTTCTTCGGATGTCCCCTCTGTCTAGTTCCCTCAGCTTGATGCAGCCTGCATTATCTTTGTGTTCAACACCATAAACATGGCATGTGTTGGTAAATTCTAATTTCTAAATTATTATTTACGTGATTGGGGCTTTACACGTTGGTGATGGTTGGCTTTGTTGGCTCTAAAGCAAACTGGTGCAACTAACTACCCAGTCTAACATGCCAGTAATAGGTTGTAAGATCACACACAGGTTTCTACGCACCTGTTTTGATTTGACGTGAAAGATCTGTTTGGGTTATACAATAAGGCATACTGTTTTAGTAAAAGAAGATGTGGAATTAATTTATTGTTTTGTATAGAGCTGTCGAATTAACGTGTTAACACGTTAAAGAATTAATCGCGATTAAAAAAATTAACGCCGTTAAAAAAATTAATGCATAAACGTAAATTCTATAAAGCAGAAGTTCCAATATGCAATTGAACTGCGGTTATTTGACGATGGAATAAGAAGATGTGGAATTAATTTATTGTTTTGTATAGAGCTGTCGAATTAACGCGTTAATTAACGCGTTAATGCGTTAAAGAATTAATTGCGATTAAAAAAATTAACGCCGTTAAAAAAATTAACGCATAAATGTAAATTATATAAAGCAGAAGTTCCAATATGCAATTGAACTGCGGTTATTTGATGATGGAATAATATTCAATTAATTATTAACAACAGATGTCGGACAATTTGTCAGTTGTGTATCATTGTTTAATGGCAAGTTCGACAGTGGTCGCATCTTGTAGACGAGTCATGATCAGCAAGACGTCCAGTCGTTCGCTGATGGCAATCTACAACATAAACTAGACCTGTCGAATTGACGCGTTAATTAACGCGTTAACGCGCGATTAAAATAATTAATCGCGCGATTGACGCGATTAAAAAAATTAATCGTTCGACAGCTCTAGTTTTGTATGATGGTAGTGTAAGCGATAGCCTCCTGGCAGATGGCTGTCTACTCTGTGTCACGTGCTGTGCCAGTTTAGTAAGCAAGGAAATGATATTATGTCGTGAAACCACTAGTCCCACTTACTGGCCTGCTGCCATCTGGTAGTTGTGACATGATTCGATGATCTAGTTTGAGTGATGGCAGCCATGCCAGGACCCACTATAAAAGAACCAGTGGCGCTGTTGTCTAACGGAGTGTGAAGTCGTAACTTCAGTGGAAACAGTAACATTCTGAATTGTCTTTCATGCCATTGTTCTAATGTATAACAATACATAACTATTTATATTTTGGGTCGTTCCCTAAAACCTAATTCCTCTGAAAATAGTAACAAAAACTGTAATAATACAAATAATTTATAGAACCCTAGTAAGCTGTTTGGAAGTAGGTTGCATCCATTTAGTTGAGTGTAGAGTGGTTGTGAAGGCTGCTAGTCTTGTGTCTGTTACTGTTGCTGCGAAATAACACTGCAAAATACCGTAAGTAACATCATTTTTGTGTGACTGGCTGCAGGCGATGAGGCGCTACTTATTACTGGGTCAGGGTGACTTCATCCGTCATCTAATGGACCTACTCGAGTAAGTGACACACAAGCTACATTTCTCCTGTCATTTCTAGGTTGTCAGTTACAGTGAACAGTGACTGAGTGCTGTCATTGTCAAGGCTTTTGTATTTTCTGTCTAATCAAACACATACATTCGTTTCACATTTATCCACACAACTTGATATTTTTGTTTTTATGGGATTTTACCTTTTATTTTTCCTTCACTACCTTGCTGACCAATCAACAGTCTGCCATTATCCATCAGTTTTCTTTACATCTTTTTTCCTCAAGTGCATCAGCATTGTGGTGTAGACATTCTTCAAACCCTTTCACCGGCTTACTTAGGGTAAACATAGAAAATAGCAGGTTTATTTATACATATTTATTTGCTCTGGTCTTGTGCCTCCGCCAGTGTTATTCGACCAGAGGCATCATGTTTTCTGGTGGTTTGTGGGTCTGTCTGCCTCTCCGTCTGTTGTTAACACAATATGTTGAAAAGTGTTGGACATAATGTCACCAAACTTTCAGCATTGGTGTTGGTGCACTTTGGGACAAGGATAAATGTTTTGAGTTTTGGGGTCAGAAGGTCAAGGTCACGGTGGGGTCCAACATGCTGGAAGATGCACTTTTTGGCCTTGTTAGCATGATATCTTGAAAATTACTGGACTAATTTCACCAAACTTGCAATGTTGATGCATTTTGCGACAAGGATGAACGCTCCAATTTTTGGGGTCAGAAAATGAGAGGGAAAGATCACAGCAGGTGGGTGGATGCATACGTACAGGGCTGAATAAATGCTGTGTGTTGAGTTTGTATTTCTAGTTCATGTTTTGTTTTTACCTGCATCTGCTAATGGGTTGTACTTATGCCGTGCTTGTGTTTTACACCAGTAAAGGAAATTAAACAGTTTTCGGCTAAAACACCTTTAACTTGAAAGCAGGGAATGATTATATAAACGTTTATATTTTTAACTTGAAAGCAGGGAATGATTACATAAACGTTTATATGAATATTTATTGATGTGTGTTTATGTCTTTATCTGTTTGTCTTCAGGCAGGAAATGTTGAGGTGTGTTAGGTTTCAGTGTCTTACAGTGTGTCTTCACGTGCTTTAACTCTTTTTATTCACATTTTTATGCCTCCGCCACAGTTAAATGCCAGAGGCGTTGTTTTTGTGTCGTTTTTCTGTCCATGTATTCGTCCGTCTTTTTATCTTTGACGTTGTTTCCGCAGTATCTATGGTATGCATCGATGCATTTTCACCAAACTTTTGTCAGTAGTGCATCTTGGGACAAAGATGAGCTGAATAGGTTTGGGGTCAGAAGGTCAGAGGTCAAGGTCCCAGCATGATTATATTGCCACATAACCACAGATCCCAGCAGGCAGAGGCATACAGAGCTCGATGCTGTGTGTTGAGTTCTAACCATGTAGTTATACCAGTAGTACGAGTACTCAAGTGTTTAATCTTCATCTGTGCATCTGTCTGTGAGAAGAGCTTGTGGCAGGCGCCCGCAAATGCGTTGCAACTGTGCCCATGCTGCATAGTTTCCCGCCCACTAGTACAGAGCACAGATCAGCCCGGCACGCAAGTTTTTGCTGCCGTTGCCTGTGCAAGCTTTCAGTGGGCACAGCCCGGTGAAAAATGGAGCTTATGTTGGGTGCGGATGTTGTCTCTTTTCTGTCCATGTGCCTGTCCAGTGTCCGTGGCCTGGTGTCGAGCTCTGCCAATGATGTCTGAGCAAGGTGGCGGTTGGCATGGCCATACTACCAGCTTAAGAATAAGCACGCTAGTTACCTTCGCCGTCGCTTAGCGAGTGGAGAAGGTATTGTGTCGCTCGGCGTCCGCGTGTCACGCTGTGTGTGTGTCCGCCGCATTAGTCTCAACGGCGAAGGTGGTGCACTGTATCCAGTGCTCTCTGGTTTAAAACTTTTAATTAAAACAAATGTTTTAAATTTTATAACTATAACCCCTGTAGTATATAATACAGCATATTTTTGATCTGTGCTTTACTTGTACACCCGCACTCGGTGTTTGTTTAACAGACCCATTTTTCTGGATTTGTTCCAGGTTAGGTTATTCCAGATTAAGCCGTTTCCAAAAACTAAACGTTTGAAAATTATGGTGGCAGATCTTTTGCAGGGCAGATGCCCTTTTTGTCACCCAGCCAACAGTGTCAAAGCACTGAAGGCACGTGTTCCTGTATACAAATTGTTAAAATTTCATTCGGAAGGGAAGTGCATCTGATAAGTACCTGGAGTGAGTGAGTACGTAGGGTTTCACGGCACATCAACACAGTTGAGGTCATTAGCGCCGAGCTTGACCCAAAAAGAAGACACAGAGTCCACTACAGTAAAGGAGAGCCGATGCTATATAAATCTTGCCAACGCTATGTAAATTCTGCGTAGCCCTACTACCGCGTCGCCTTTCAATTCAGCTCCGGCCGCTAAGGGATAAGTGGGGTGGCAAGACCTACTTATAATTTACATCAGCAGCTAAACATCATGGACTCAGAGCCCACTAATGGGAAGCTGTTTTGTGTAAATCAACAGCATGTGTCAGTACATCAACTGACACAGCATATACAGATATATACAGTAATAATGTTCCCTCATTAGGGTTGGAACAACAGCATGAGGAGCTGTGCTCCAACACTCCGAGTGGTGGATAAGTACCTGGAGTGTATTGTCACTCCCATGACACAGGTAAACCTGGAGTGTATCTAGGTACACCTGCTTCATCAGAGTGAGAGTGGCTTGTTGTAAAGGCGATCTGGCATCTTCCTTCTGCTTATGTATCAAGCTTATGATTTTCTAATGACCCTGTACTGGCCCACCTGGTTCGTCCTAGTCTGATAATGGCTCACTTGATTGGTCCTAATTTGGTACTGGCTCACATCGTGGGTGGTCCTAGAAAAGAACGCATTTATAGTTGTTGTTCTTGTTGTTGTTGCGTTATTTGAAGTTTAATTTTACTAATGTAATTATGTGAGTGCATGCTCACGTCGTGTGATGTGACGAGTGTTACGTTAATCGCTACTCACTAACTTGCTCACGAGTAATGTGTTAATTATTTACGTCTGTCACGGTCATCGTGTTTTTGTTCAGTTTGTCTGCATGTCTGTCTGTCTGTCTGTCTGTCATCAGCATTACTTTAAAAGTTGTGGGTGAAATTTCAGAAATTTCTGTGAGAGGTAGACCTTTGAATAAGAAACATTTAGTAGACTTTGGTGGTGATTGCTACCCATTGTGAGGGGAACATTAAATTAGTGTATTTCAGCGCACCATTTCTCACTTCCTGAGGTGCTGTGCAGGGAGTTTACTACACCCCATAGGGGTTAATACCCCCAACTTTCGTACAACACCCCGGCTTCCTCTCCTGATAACCCCCTAGTAGCTCACAGTAGCTAGTTAGGGCGTTTGCCTGTTGTTGCTTGTGTGTTCGATTTCAGGTTTTTCTTTTGAGGTGCAGTATTTATTATTTCTACTGTTCATGTCTATGTCACAAGTCATTTTCATTAAACATCAGCTGCATGCATTTTTCTGTACTTTTCATGGTTTTCTCTATATATTCACAGGAGAAGGTGACTAAATGGTGCTGTGCTGTGTTCTTTTTTGTTTTTTTTTCATGTGTATAGACCTTATATAGTCGTAGGTCTATAATAGTCCTAATGGTACACCAGCCCCTCAAACCTCCCCTCCGTCAGACACTTGAGGCTTAACCAGGCCTGACCCCCTCCCTGAGCTCGACACACCCCAGCTATCCTAAATCCTAGAAAACATTCTGGTGCTATGCTTGTTCTGTGCTGGATTATGCTAACAGATAGCAGCAGCTAGTCGATCATCACTGGGATAAATGTTTCTCTGACGTCATCGGGTTTCATAAAAAATACAAACACAAAATCTCTGACACGTACAAACTTTACTTTTTAAATTATTTTTTGTCAGATCGTGTTTATTTTGATGATACATTGTTGTGAGCCTTGGCATTGTTTACACTCTCTGAGTGTTTTCTCGCTAGCGTGTTTAATACTTTCGCAGATATGCAAATATTCCGAGTCTTGGACATGAATCAGATTGTGTGATGTGTACCATTTACTGTGTACCTGTACTTTGACTACCGGCAAATGGTCGTCTTTGTTTAGTTACTTTCTGAGTCTGCTGAGAACTCTACATTGTAACAAAGACGACGCATGCGACGTATTAGTGTTTCGTAGTAAATCAGTGTTGCACAAAGTCCGGCCTGCAGGCCACATCCGGCCCACAAAGAATTGTTATCTGGCCGACATACCAGAGAAAACCGACAAAAATGCAATAGACATTTACTGCTTTTCAACTATGTGCAGCTGAAGCCATCACACTCATAGTTTGGCTATAACCAACTCTGACTCTGACAGTATTTTTATTGTTTGTGTATTATAGTATGAATGCAAACGATGGTAAAAGTGAACCCCTGATCTAGTTTCGTCTCCTGTTGGAGTCTAAACTACTGTCTTCTGCTCCGTGTTAGGTTAAAATAGCAGATAAGATTATTACGTCTGTATGTCGCTTCCTGGAGTATGTCCCACAAAAATTTGGAAAACTTGCGGTTTCTGGATATGTCATTTTGCTGATAAAAGTTCAGTTGTCACTGACCTGGCACGGAGAGACTTTAAGTAATGGCCCTTGGCTGAAAAAGTTTGTGCACCACTGTAGTAAATGGACAGGTTATTAACACTCTTCAGTGCATTGAAACTGTTGGTTGAGCGATAGCAGTGGCATCCGATCTGTAAAAGTCCTGCTTCAACAATTTCCAAAGGTTGAGAGTTTAGGGAGATCCAACGTAACCTGGAGTAACTGGAAACATTAGTTAAACAGAAATCAAGGTCGGTGAAGATGATTAACGACAGTAACAGGACTGGTCTTTGTCTGAAAGCATCTGTCTGTTTACAACCTCAGTGAGCGAACTGTTGATGACCAGTAGGAAGTTGCGTATGCGCCTTAGATGGTACCGAAATCAATGGCCTTGGATGACCTTGAACGGCCGTTTTGCACTCTGACTCAAAATACGTGTTTTTGGAGCCCACCACGAAAATTTGAGTGAAGATAGTAACAAGACAGGTCAACTGAGGTCATTGTCTGAAAGCATATCATACTGATGCAGTACCTTTGTCTCTCTCTCTTCAGTCTTCTGCTGTAGAGCAGGTTCTGGATATCCCTCTACTGTGTCTCCACATCATCCTTTCTGCAGCTGTTTGCTTGAGTGTTGCATAGTCACTGTTCATGGTCAAATCATGAAGCATCTGCATTCTCCTTCTGCCTCTAGTCCTTTTACCCAACATTCTTCCTTCAAAAATCCATTGTAGAAAACTGTCGTGCCTTAGCACGTGTCCTATCCATCTGTGTTTTCGTTTCCATATTTTATTCAGTAGACTTCTTTCTTCATCCACTCTCTTCGGTACATCCTCATTGGTTATTTTGTCTCTCCAGCTGATCTTCTCCAGCCGTCTCCAGATCCACATCTCAAAGGCTTCTATCTTCATCCTGTCTGCTTCTCTTAAAGTCCATGTTTCCACTGCGTACGTTGCTACAGACTTTATGTAACTACCAGCAATTTTTATCAGCTCCATGTCTTGTGTTCTTTTTGTAAAGGCAGCTAATTATTCTAATGATGTTAACTGGCTGTTGTTATATCACTTTCTTCACCGAGAAGCTGACTGGAATGAAGGTCAACGAACTCTTGGAGGTGTCTCAAGACCGTGAAGCCTGGCGCGAACTTGTGGTCGCGTGTGTTGATCTACAACCGCCCGACTAGAGAGAGAGAGAGAGTTGCAGTGTAGCACGAGGCTGTAGAACTGAACGAATGCTGGCAAACTGGTATTGACAAGCTGCTAATGCCGGCATTGACAGCATTGAAGATGATATGATGAACTGCAGTCTGTCGTACATGAACAACATCTGCATGTGTCTGCTGTGCTGTGTTTTGCTGTACACAGAGAGGACCTTGCCAAGCCAGCACAGACCCTCTTCCTACACAACTTGACTGGAATCTTGGAGTCGGCAATCAGGGCAACAAATGCCCAGTATGATGATGCTGACATACTGAGAAGACTTGACGTCCGACTGCTTGAGGTACATCACAGCTTTGTCTCTGACAGAGTTCTGTTTAGGTCTTGTCTTGTACGTATTGATCTTTGCTACATGACCTTAAATTTGTAGCAGAAGCATGTAAGTAGCCACTGTTTTGTCCCAGTGTCTTCAGGTGTGTGTTGATGCTAGTTCTTGATCCTGTACTTTTGAACAGACGTAACTGAAATTCTGCTAGCATTCATTATCATCGTTTATTTCGTTTTTCGTTTATTTAAAGTTTTAGTTCTTATGCGCTAGACTAAACTGGCAGGTCCTGTCAGTTTTTGAGTGCAATCTCTGAATCGTATCGTGTCGTGTAATATATATATACACTGCGAGTCATGAAAAGGTGCCACTTTTATTTTTACAGTAACTTTGGCTGATGTTGGCTGATATTAATAATTTTTCAGGTTTGCATTCTTTGATGAACTGTAGAAGTAGCAGCGTAGTATATTGTATACTGGTGAACTTGTAGGTGTCTCCAGGTAATACAAGTTGGGACGTGTTCAATGTACAGTTATATGTGCACATTGTACAGGTGTCTCCAGGTAATACAGATGGATGTGTTCAGTGTACGGTTATATGTGCACATTGTACAGGTGTCTCCGGGTGACACAGGTTGGGATGTGTTCAGTCTGGAGTATCATGTCTCTGGCCACATCCGTACGGTCTTCACCAGCGAGTGTATGATGATGTACCTCCGAGTGTTCAACTTCCTGTGGAGAGCCAAGCGCATGGAGTACATCTTGGCAGTGATCTGGAAGGAACAGATGGCTAATGCCAAGCTGCTGCGCTCGCTGCCTGGTGACTTATTAACTGTCTGTTATAGCAACGTGTAATTTAATCTTAAATGAGGTGATATTGTCCGCCACATTGATGCCTAGTTTTAGAAAAGAAGGATGAACCTCGGGTTAATTTTTGGCGTTTTAGCAACGCTTCCTATTCTCAGAATAACTTCTCGGGATAACTCGGTGGTGTTTGTAAACAAGCATCTGATTGGTCATCATGGCCACGTGACTTGGCACAGGTTGTTTATACATCATGACTAGCGAGCTTAGCATAGACGACATGAATATTCATGTCTATGTTGTTTCATTGTCATGGATACCAAATTGTTTACAGAACACCACAGTCTCGAAATCGTGTGCGAAACTCACCTTCATCCAAATCTGTTAATGGATTAGCACAATGCCTTGATGGAAATAAGTCCACATATTACTCAGCCAATTCTCACAAATCATCGTTGTCGTAGTGAGTAGCCATTTTTCTTCTTCCGAGTTTATTCTGAGTTTACCCCGCTGATAATGCCGGAATAACTTTGGGCGAGTTATACCGAGGATAACCGTAGATTTGGTGTTGCTAAAACGTTGCTGTTTCTTGTTCCAAGAATAACTCAAGATTATCGGGGTAACTTGAGTTTTAAAAACCGGGCATAAGTGTTATAGATAGTTCTGTGGAACATATCATTAAAAAAATTTTGTCCGTCTTATTCAACCAGTTTGTCATGATGGCTGTAATTATTATTGTATGTAATACTGTTGTCTCTGAGATTTGTCCATCATTGCATGACAGCATGTGTACTGACAGGTCAAGCTGCACCCATTGTCTGCGCTGTCATGTGGCAACCTTGTGTGGAGTGTGTTCGCACATGAAAGTCAGACCTGTAATTAGCCATGGTGATTACACACAATGTAAAACAGTTTAGGACACTGTTAAATAGTGTTACGTGGACGAGTACTTTCTTTGTTTCATCGTGTTGGTAAGTGGATTACAGCATCATGGTGAAGTTTCATGAAGAACACCACCTGTAGTGTTTACCTGTGCCGCTGCTGTGAGTGATAATGTGATGACTGTGATACTCTGCCTGTATTGTTTTACCTGTGCGGCTGAGTGTGGATGTTGTGTGTGCAGAACTGGGTCCGGCGCTGCTACAGTGTCAGCTGATTGTCAGTGAGATGCAGCACTTTGTGCAGCAGATCCAGTACTACATCAACTTTGAGGTGCGACGCAGGCAGCCGTGTATCATTCATCAAAACATTGACTCACAGTCATTGAGTTTGTATCACTATGTTCTGATCAGATGTTTGCTCACAGGTCCTGGCAGCGTCACTAGATATATTACTGGCTGTTGTCATAATCAGGATAACCGCTTGTCTGGAAAACTGGAAAAGTCAGGGAAATGTCGGGAAAAATCATGGCAAGGAAAACTGTTTATTGTAAACTTTATGTATGTGGCGACACCAGCGTTTAGTAGCATAGTAGTAGCATAATATTCCTGACGGTACGTTTTTGTGGTGCATTGCATTGTATAAATTATTGCTACGATTCGTTGTTATACTGTTAGTATGCATGACGTGAGAAGAGTTCCGTGAAGAGTCAGAGATATGTTAGGGAGTTTGAAATAACCCGAGAATGATAATGTGAATAATGTAGAGGTGGGGCGGGTATCCGGTGACTACCCGGTTCCGGCCGGGTATTGCACTACCCGGATCCGGTCGGATATTACTTTAAAATGTGGCCGGATCCGGGTATTTGTCACAATTTTTGCAACTCTCAACTATATGTAACGTAGTGAAACGCAAAGCGGGAATTTGTCTTGCAACCGTCTTTGATGCACGACACTGTGACGTCACACGTAACCGATAATTGCCCACTTGTTGCTTCACGGGGGATGGGAGATGGCAATCTACCGCGGGACGGTTTAATCAGTCAGCTGACACGGCATATAGCGA
>Ga0209679_1001116_pt1 | contig 11001 bp, 3 predicted proteins | sample WorMetHEROISLAND_4_FD_187408 | JGI IMG/M metagenome (GOLD analysis project Ga0209679, IMG submission 187408) | Marine gutless worms symbiont microbial communities from Max Planck institute for Marine Microbiology, Germany - Olavius sp. 2 HERON... ...
CGGTGATTGGTTGCAGTTCAAGTCTGAGCCAGTGAAAATGACGTCAATCAGTGGTTGGCTGGTGACGTTATGCAACGATTCAGACAAGCTGGCGACATTCACGCTGACTGATCCAGTCCGCGGTACGTGTTGCACTGTCAGAACTGTTTAATATGAACCAAAATTAATGAAGGATGTGAGACGGCGGACCAGAACTGAAGAATTTAGCAAAGACAAGGACTGTATTATACACACAGATTTGTCAAGATGGCAAACATCAAGATAGTGAAGTGTTGTTGGAAAAAAAGTAGCTACAGCACTTATTGGCTATGATATCATCTCGTGGAAAGATCACAGACCACCAGCTGATGATATGTTATGAGAAACTTCAGTGCCGAGGCGGAGAAAGATTGCTAATTACTGGTTTCTGATAGTTGACATTTGATTCGGATACCGTCGTGTACTCCTTATCCAGCCAGAATTACTCGCATATGCCAGCAAAGCCTCACTTTGCATGTGTGTATTGTGGGAGCTACGGAGTTGGGGGAGGGGTGTTCAAAATGTTAAAAGGCATGTGAGATCCATCCTGGTGATATGTACTTCTCTGTTGAGCAGGATGTGAGTTTCTGTGTTCATGACGTTGCTGCTTGTGTAGGTAACACGTACAAACTGCGTGCTGATAGTCACACGAAGGCTATTGAATGGTGTCGATCACTGGACGTGGCTAGTCGCATAAGTTCTGCCGACCAGGTTTGTGTCAGTTGTGAGTGATGTGGTCTCGAAGTGGTGACTTTGGTCTTGTACCGTGTGGTTTTGGCCTTAGTTTACTCTTGGTGCGGTAAATCTTGCAGCAGTTTTGAAGTTGCATCATTCATTGCAAGTTAAGTTGATTGGCATTACTATCGTATAAAGCTCATAACGCACTAGCGAAAGGATGTGATTATTTCCCGGGTGACCAAATGCAAAACAGGCGTCTAATTATTTCATAGCAGTACCAACAAATAAAAAGATGTTTGTGTGATAATGGTTATGCGTGTTCTCAAAACTCGTGTGTGCAGAATTAATATATATTTATCCATCAAATCTGTGAGCACTTTACCTTGTAATGACGCAATTTTGACGTAAATAAATGACATTGCGTTTTCTGTTGAGTATAAGCTGAAGTTATAGTATGACCTATATTTTTACTTAAGTTTTTTTCAGAGAATAGGTTTGGCAGATAATTTTAAAAAAATGGATTCTTGCTTTTGTAGTGGTCATCTAGGTGCCAGAAATCATCCAAATAACGTTTTTGAGGACAAAACCCTATGCTTTTTTATTTAGACACGTTGTACTTACATTTTACTTACTGCGTTCAGAAAAACAATGCATAATTTATTATTTTTATTAGGTTCCAGATATTCTTTGCTTTTCATGGTTGGAAGTGGTGTTCTTGTTGCTGAGATTTTGGACTAGCTCACCTCACTGGTGTCTGCCATTGTTAGTCCAACTGTCCTGCCATGTCACCCCTTATTTCCATTACTGTTTATGATTTGCAGTCATACGTATTTTGACGAGTAGCTGTAGCATAGTTTTTAAGGAGAAGTCCTACCTAGGCAGCCCAGGTTTTATTCACATACATGTGTGTGTGTGTGTGTTGCGGAGGGCATGTGGCCAGAACTATTTGAACATTCCAGGAAAAGTCCCTTCTTAGAAGTGGGCATTTCCGAGCCCTCGAACATCAAACTACTACTTTCACTTTTTGTTTAGCCACAGAGTTTTTCAGGAGTTTGTCTGGTTTAGCTGACTGACATAAAAATGAACTTTTGGGAATTGATGTAGCGGGATTTCTTCACAGGCAGATCCTGTTACTGTTGCTCAACCGATAGTGTCAGAGCACGGAACGGTTTAAAGGGCATCTTCATTATTGTCCAGCATTCTCACACTACTGTGCCGACTGGAATTTCAAAGAACGTGGCAATAATTTAGTTTAAAACTGTGCTGATGTTATTCTCATTTTATTGTCTAATTGAAGACACTCAGTGAGTATATAAAAACGTGAAGTCCTTCCTGAGCCACAAGCCCTATATGGTGGCACTGATCTCTGTTTCCTTAGCCCTCAGCCAGACACCATCTTACACTGCGAGACCACGGATATGGGGCTAGTGTATCGTGCAGTGTGCCTGTTTACTCCCCATCTTTCGCTGGTACTCATTGCGCCTGCCCACAGAGGGATGGCCAGGCTGAGTTTACCTGGGTGGCTGGTTACATATCGAGATGGTTTACCCGTCGGCAGGTGGTCACCCATCCAAGTAGTAACCGGGCCCGACGTAGAGTAACTTCGTTGATCACGACCAACGCATTAACCACTTCACCACGCCACCACCCAGTGAGTAAAAGTTGTCCTAAGTTTACATTGTGTGAGCGTGTGAAGTATGCCGGACATTGTCGTCAGTTGCCAACTGTGTGTGTGTCATTGCAGTCTCCTGTCAACTTGATGACATTCGAGTGATGCAGCGGCAATGTGATTGTGGTACTAACATCTCTAGTCAGGCTTCATTCAGTCGAGGGTGCTGAGCACAGTGACGATGCTGCACTGAAAGTCGTTCCTATGACTTCAGCTTTGGCTTTCATTCCAGTCTGCTGTGCGTCATTCCTAATTACACTTCAGCCGTTATTGCTGGCCGACCTCAGTAGTGTTGGTCGCGTATGCTGGTCGGAGATGTATTTGTACTTGTTTCTTTTATCAGACATCAAGTAGTGAACGGTTATTTGTGTTGTGTGGCTAGTGGGGTATGTTACGTTTAACTCCTTTACTTACTTATTATGTGCCGGTCCTGTAGGCTGTATTATGCGTCTTGCCCATCTGTCCTGTATAGGCTCATAACTCAAAAACAAGAAATATACAAAAATCAAAATCAGTATAATCACCAGTGGTGTAGCCAGGCTCTGAAGTCAGGGCGGGCCCAGGGGATCTGTGGGGTCCAGGGGCGGAGCCCTGGTAGGGGTCTGGGGCAAAGTCCCCAGAAGCCAGATAAATACAGACAGTTGGCAGCTGGCAAATGCTTTTCTGCACAGGTTTGTTGCAAAGTCTGTCCCCATCTCCACCGTAACCTACCCCCCAAATGTCTGGATTTGTGCAAATCCCATGACCTAACACGGCCGGGGAAGTGTTGGCACGTGCCCACCCGTGGCTATGCTACTGATAATCAGAAGTAAGTGGAGTGCCAATTTTCAGTTGAAAAGGTCACGGTCACTGGATGTCAAAAACCTCCACAGCAATCTGGCCTTTACATACGGGTGGCGGATCAAGCTCTGACGGCTCAGGCGCCGACTGCAAACTAGCTCTAACCGTTGTTAGACCTAATTTACCGTCAGCACCTGAGATTCTTGGCAATGGACGGACTGGTGCATATCGTGTCGGCACTCGGTGCCATCATCTTTTGTTGTTTAGTTTGTATTGTAAGCTGTTAAGTGCACTGTAGTTAATGAATGATCTGGTGAGACTCTGAACTGGTAATCCTTTGTAATCAGTGTATGTATTACTTACTCATAGTGTTTCATTAGTTGCAAATGCCAACTGCGTACGACAGTGTCATCATGTCAGTGTTTAATGGCTGTGTTGTGTGCGGAATTCAAAGTCGCGCTTAGTTAATCAAAATAATGTTGTCTAAGTAAGCAGTTGATGTTGTTCTTTTTTATTAAAACTGATAACTGGCATCAATCGTGTCTAAAAGCGACGCCATTTCTTAACGATGCAGGTACGCGTTCTCAGTCATTGGCATCTTTTGAGTGTGTTGAGATGTACATGAGTATGTAGACTTTGTCATATGCGCCTGCCAGTTACGTTTGACTCTCTGTCGGTAGATGTTATGTGATATTGACACATCTGATAAAATTTCAGGTCAGTAGTGCCATCTTTGGTGACACCTCAGCCTCCTCTCCCCCGCAAGATTTTACTTGTGGTCCTTGCAGTCTTATAAATGTACAGTTGATTGTTTGCAGCTCAGCAGCTCCCACAACTTTGCGTCGCCAAACACGTCTCTGTTTAAGACTGCTTCTAAGTTCTGTTACTCTGACTCGTTTTGTTAAGAATCGTTGACAAAGATCGTATGCGTGTATATGTGTCCTTTTACAGCAGATTAAGTAGAATCAATGATAGTGGTGCATTGTTCTTGGGCATAGACGTGTCTGATCATTCTGATGTCTGTAAGAGTATTACTTGACAACGAGCAACGGCTGACGACAGTTAAAGAATTTCTAGTTGGCTAGTTGTCTGATGTTTGTGGTTTAATCACGGTTTCTCCGCGGTATAGCTTGCCGAGCATTTTCTGGTATATTATTATTTGTTGTGATAAGTGCAGGGGCATGGTATTTATTGTTTATTTTTCTATTTATCCTACACATTGATATCTGTACTAGTTCTGTTTGTCATCTGTTGTAGCTGGTTTAGTGATTTTCATGTCCCACATTGACCTTCTGTGTTCTAGTATGAATCTTCCTAGTGAGTGCCAATCTCTTCATTCCTTAATCAACTCAAACCTTTCCGTGCATCCAGCCTGTTAGATGAATTTACCTATGGTGCAGATTACATGGGTTCTTGCTACGCAGTGTGCTGATGTGTCTGTGTAACGCATTGGTAGCAGTTTGACTGCTCAGTGTATTGGTTAATTTTGATAATTATGCGCTGCACAGTCCTCAGACAATTGCATCCCAGTTGCATTTACTGAACGTGAAAACTGAGAAAATGTGAGAGCCACTCGGCGAGTAGGTAAAGATCTTTATTATTATTATTATAACGATATGCTACGCAACGTTCACAGCGCGACTGAACACTGGCGCGACGACCGTTACAAGCGCTCAGTTCTGATGCCAGTGTTCCAGTACACGATAAGCGCGCTATTATATACATTTCTTGCAAACAAAGCTCATGTGACGAGGGTCCACTAGGGTCGTCCCCAAGTCGTCCCGGATGCCGTCACTTTGATGATTTACTATGGCCATGTGCAACAAAGACAATGCATCTAGGTCGACCCCTATGACCACGCCACGATACACAGCTCATTACGGTAGCTTTCCAAGCCAATAGTACTATCAGCAAAGTCTCAGGCATAATGTAGGCCTACATGTATATTCATGCCACGCTCATAGTACACCTCGGTACTATACGGTAGATTTCCAAGTAGGTCGACGCGGCCTACTTCCAGCCCCAACAAAAACGTTATCTTAACTGGCCGGTCTCGGGACTCTTGCGGTTAGTAGTTTAGCAGTGCTTCTTAACTTGACCGGCCGGGTAGTAGCTTACCATAGTTAACTGGCCGGTTAAGACGAGAACCAGCCCTTAGTTAATTAATTGGACTTAAGTTTAGTTTAACCAGCCCATGGTCCCAGTGTTACTCCAAGTTAAGCTGGGTCACCATTGGAGAACTTTGAGCTTAGCTAATCTACTGAAACCTAATATTTTTGAGTAATATTTTTTAACTTTCTATCCATACTAAATATCTTCAGCACAGCTGAGGCTGCGTGGTGTCAAGTTGAGCTGGTGGCTGGTTGATTGGTTGGCTGATGTGTGATTATAAGTAACAGTTTTTTGTTAAATGATTTCTCACCAACAAGTACAGTAGATGTGAAATTGAAACTGAAACATTTGCATGTAGGTAGAATGTGGTGGTAAGTTGGTGCCCATCCTTGACTCAGATGCTGATCTGGACCCAGGAACCCTGGATCCTGATCCTGATACGGATTGCCGTCAGACTGCCTTCATTCACCAGTTTTCGGCTGCTGTTGAAGCTGCACTGAGAATGCCAGTGATGAAGGAATGTTGCTTGTCTGAAACAGAATTACCGTAACGTAATTGCACTTTGTGCTGTTGGTCAGATGACGGGAAGGGCACCTGGTCTGTAGAGAAGCTGCCACTGCAGTTGCCATAGGTTGTTGCCTGACGTAACCTATAGTAATAGACCACTTCAGATGAACAAATGCTGAATGCAGTAGGCATAATCTAACCATAATAATTAACAAGCTTATATATCATTATCAAGCATTTATGCCCCTAATGGCAGTTGTGTGATGCAGTTGTCATGTCATTTATTCGGATTTTTGTAGAATTATGCTGTAAATATTCTTTATTTTATTTTTCTAAGCCATTGTTATGCTGACGTTGATTTTTCTTCATACGTATATATCTGTGGCGGTATGTACGTTGTGCTGGTTTGCAGCTTCATGTAGTTGATAGTAGTCTGCAAGTGCCTTAGTCTGTGCAGCACTGCTGGCTGATATTTTCTGTCGTTTGCTCATGACAGTACAATTGAAGAGCAGCGGTTTGCTGTTGAATGCTACGCTGTGCTGTGAACAGTGCATAGATCTGGCAGTAACTGGGATTTTCATTTTGTCTCGTTCATCGTTCAACGCGTTGTGTTATTATTGTGTGTTTTGCCATACATCGATGAAATGCGTGCGTAGCCTGTTCGCGATATATTTTTTTATCATGCCATTTGCCGCATGCTGTCTGTAGTTTATGTTGTCGTGTAAAAATATATTTGTTCAGTTTCGGTAAATTATGTGCTCGTACGGTGTTACGACTGTTTTGCTTTTTAGTGTATGCATGTGTGTGCATCTGTCATGTATGCATCTAGTAGGTAAGAAATTTATAGTAATTTGCAGAGTCTGCTAAAGATATAGGTTACAACCAGTTGGCTGTGTCCAAGACTACCACATATCATCTTGGCTGCAGTTGTTGATTTGTCTGTCATGTATTTGTATGTGTATGTATGTGTGTACTTACTTACTTGTAATCAGGCCGTCACTATTGACGTCCAGTCCTGAGTCCAGGGGCGAGTTAAGTTGCTCAGCGCTGCCGGCAGCAAAAAGTTTTTTACTAGTAATGTGTTACCAAAAACATTTAGAAACCACAACAACCTGAACTGTGACATAATTTTCCGTGCTAAGTGCCAAGTTTCATTAATTCCGTTAAATAGAACGGCAGCGCTACCGGCAGCGCTGAGCTACTTAACTCGCCCCAGTTATAAATGCACGTGCTAAGTCGATTTCCGAAACTGTCTCTTGGTTTTCCCTGTTAGTGTGTCATTTAACTTTTTCATGTTACTTTTTGCATGAAATCTTTTACGATTGAAAGTGGAGTTAAGGAGAGACAGTTTTGGATGGTTAGCCGTGCTAAATATGATCCTGTGATATGGAAACTGGTTCACCATAGCAGCAGTTGCGAGTAAACTGTCTTTGTTGTCTGTTACGTTAGTCAAGTCTCCGACAGCCTATGTCCAGTGTGTGTATGTTATTTTGATATATTTGGAGCACCAACCTGTGGCAGTGGCAGATCCAGAGTTATTAGATAGGGGGCAAATAGGTCGAGCGCGAGGGCTGAGACACTGCAAGGGGGAAGGGTGTGCCCTCTCCAGAAAAGAATTGCAAATTGACATACAGAAAAGGTTAAGTTTGGTGCATATTTTTAGTGCATATTTTTGTCGCACTTTTGTACATTTTGTTATTTATTAACAACCGCAAGATGGTGAGATGTTTATGTTCTTTCGTGTGTTATAATATTTACAACGGCCAGCTGCTCTACATGTGACAAACATATAATATGTGTGTTAACTATAAACATAGGCAACAAGACAAGCCAATGCAAAAATATCTCAGAATATTAGTAATAGGCGTACATACATAGGCTGTATATATAAAAGAACACCGGCTGTGGGGGCGGGGAGGCGATCGCCCCCATTGCCCCCTCCTATGGATCCACCACTGCTTATACTGCTGTATGTAGTTGTTAAACGTGACTGAATGAACTGTCAATTTGCTTATGATATATGGTGACATGTGACACACGGTGTATTTTGATTTTGAAATGTGTCTTTGACTTGAGGTTCTCTACATTATTCATTAGATCAGTTAACAGTGGTGCATTCTGCCATTTTCTAGCATTGCTGTGCAGTGTTGCTTAATGTAGAGGTGTCTGAAATCAAAAATCTGTATTTTTCAGTATTTTATTCAATTAAAAATAATATTCAGATAGTCTAGACATTGCGTGAGATCAAGTTCCGCTAAGCGAAAAGTCCAAGACAAAAGTCTAAGACCAACTTTGGTCTAAGACCAAACTTAAGACTGAACTTGACCTCGTGACAGAGACTGGGTCTAAGAATATTCTTAGACCGAATTTTGTCTTAGACTTTTGTCTTAGTCGTGACTTAAGTCAAGAAAATTGCCAAGACCAAAGTTAAGCTGAATTCGGCAGCAATTTGTTGGGAATTCGTAATGATAATGTAGTGCATTTTGGTGTTAAGTCTTAGTGCTTAACTTCGGTCTAAGACCAAACAGAGGTGAAGTTAGGGTCTTAAGTGTCTTAAATTAATACTGTCCACAGTAACAACACAGATTACCGCTAAGACTGAAGTCTAATCTGAGCTCCGACTTAAGTCGGAACTTTAGAGTTCAGCTAAGACTTTTGTCTAAGCATTTAGTCTTAAGACTTTTTGCTTAGCGGAACTTGACCTCACCCATTGTCTTTGATAAATTCCGTTGATGTGGATGAGTCAACGTGAGCTTAAAATTTTGCCAGTTTCAGAATAACTTGTGTGTTTGATGACACGCCAGACAACTTCTTGTGCACCGATCGACGATCAGACTGTTGCGTCAGACTGTTGCATATTGTGCCTCATTCATATTAAGCTGAAGTTACTGCAGCATGCTGTTGCATGCGGCTAAATTATGTTGCATTTTATGCACTTTCAAGTCTCATACTTATAGTTACCATTACGTCACAAATTGGACAAGGGAGTTGAAAAGATACGTGGAACTGAGGTATATTGGGTTGAAGCTCACCATTAACCAGGCTTTTGTTATGTTTGCATTTTATGCTTGTTGGTTTGTCTGCAGTGTGTACAAATAGAAGAGGTATCTAATCTTTTCATTGTAGTATTAACAAATAAAAAGCTATTTGTGTGATAATGAGTACATGCGTTTTACAAAACTTGTGCAGACCAAATAAGTATAAATTTATCCACTACCACTGTGCAAACTTTACTTTGAGATGACGTAATTTTGATGTAAGTAAGTTACAGTGCGGTTGTCTATTGAGTGTAAGCTGAATTTTTAGTGTGACATTATTTTTAACATGATATTTTCAAGGGTTAAAAATAATAATAATTATTGACATAGTTGTAAAATGCCATGAACCTATAGCTTCAGAGACATTAAGTGTGGAAGTTGTATGACATGACTGAAAGGTGGTTTGTTAGCTCCTGTTTGCTTGGTATTGTGGTCTTTACTTTGGTTTTTCAGTGGTACAATCATATTACAGCAGCGATCTTCCCAATGACAGATATAGCAGTTTGAGGACATTATCTCGAGTATGAATGAATGGACATGTTTTTTGATACTTCTGTTGTATTTTGATATCAGTGCATTGTTTATTGGGTTTATTAATATTATCTGTATTGAGTGCGTTACAATTACTAGCTGTCACTAAACGAACACTAGCCAGTCATTTCAGAACGTTCTGTCTGTGGTGTCAATGAGATGTGCTTCCATTGCCTGTGTTAATGTGTACCGTTAAGTGTTTATTTTATGAGAGTCTGATTCTGCCGCTTTTTATATTTTGTTGTTTGTCTGTGTTTGAGTGGCTAACGATAACGTGTTCGTGTGTCCACGTTTGAAAGTAACATTTTGCTGTAAGGTTCGTTAAGTTACCGCTGTGTCTCACAGATCATGAATTGCCGTCTAACAGTTATTGTATACAAAAGTGAATCAGTGTTGATGCGTGCGAGTGAAAAGTTTGAAATACCAACACCACAAAATCAGTCATTTGAGTTCACAGTCTGTAGTGTGCAGTATGCTTGTAAGATTTGGGGTCCATCGTAGTTAGGGTTGTTTTCTAGTTGAGCTTTTTACTGCGCCATATAAGTAGCATTAATGATATTAACTATGATTAATCATAGATTAAGATTTTCCAGATTTGTCAGGACGATAGAATAAGTTGGCTATATATTAACTTTTTAGTATAAACAACAATGCAAATTCTAGCAAAACTATTCAGATTACATGAGTAATGAAAACCAAAGGCCAAAGTAATTTGTTACTAGGCGCCGTCGCTGCATACTGATGATTCTGAACCCCAAATCTCCCTTCTGCCATAGGGGACCGGGTCCCTATGTTACTTGGGACCACACGAGTGTTCCTGCCAAATGGCATCTCATTCCGTCCAACAGCTTTAGCAGGTGCTCGATTTTTTTGTGAAAGTGCTTTTGCCATTAAATTACAATAACGCTTACTTTGCAAGTATTGGGCTGGATGAATCGATGTAAGCTTAAAATTTTGCCAGTTTCAAAATTTGTTTTACGACACCCAAACAAAGTGCACCTCTGAATAGAGGTTTTAGTGATGCGAAAACCGAGCCGGGGGCATTTTTACCCCAAGCGAAATACGATCGAGGGTAAACCTTTTTAGAGTGCGCCCTGACTGCAACATGGTATTATTATACCATGCCAATGGCAGCAAAACGGTTACGGACAAGAGTGGTGGTGAATACAGAATCAAACTATCACTGTTGTGCATTTTTCTAAAATATGTCAGAGGCAGCGTGTGACAGAATAAGGTTTAACGCTGTCACGCCAGCAACAGTTGGAAATATGCCGAAAGCAATTATTCTAAAGGACATTTATTTTGTTTAGTATTTTCACTAAAGACTGGATTCTTAAGGCCATAAGTTATTAAAAACAAGAAAGCCGTGCTGTCGCAAGGAAACCGCGCGATGCCGCAGCTGTTCTTTTCGGTCTAAAGTTCGCCGACAACATTCACTACAAGTTTTAAGAGTAGACATGCAAGCTTCGAAAGCCTTTTGTAGTGGTCATCTAGGTGCCAGAAATCATCCAAATAACGTTTTTGAGGACAAAACCCTATGCTTTTTTATTTAGACACATTGTACTTACATTTTACTTACTGCGTTCAGAAAAACAATGCATAATTTATTATTTTTATTAGGTTCCAGATATTCTTTGCTTTTCATGGTTGGAAGTGGTGTTCTTGTTG
>Ga0209679_1001117_pt1 | contig 11000 bp, 6 predicted proteins | sample WorMetHEROISLAND_4_FD_187408 | JGI IMG/M metagenome (GOLD analysis project Ga0209679, IMG submission 187408) | Marine gutless worms symbiont microbial communities from Max Planck institute for Marine Microbiology, Germany - Olavius sp. 2 HERON... ...
CTGTTGTGAGTTTATACTGTAAGACTTCAGCTACACCAGTATTGTAATTTGCAGCTAGTGAAATAATTGCAATGACTTACATGTGTATTGATCTTTACAGCGTTTTAACAGTAAACTGTGTATGCTGTAGCTTTGTGGAACACGGCTTTCAGGAAGGATTACAAGTGGGAAATGTCACTGGATATGAAAAAGGATTTGAATTTGGTGTGAAACACGGAGCAGAGATTAACCAAGAGGTACAGGCTATGTAACTTAGTCAAGTTTATGTGCATATAGAAAGTTCTGTTGTGGTTAATTTTGTGCTGGTTTTGTGAAGTTGCCTGTGGAATCGCCTGTGATATGATATTATATCTTGTATAGAATTGTGACATTGTTATTGTCATAGATATATGTGTAACTGGTATGTGCAACTGCAAGTTGTGTTGTAATGTGAATATTAAGTCATAGTAACCAAGTGAATAATGTAAATGATTTGTTATGCCTCCGGCCCTCCGCCCAACATAATGTGGCCAGAGAGGCATAATGACTTTGTCCTGTTCGCCCATGCGTGCATGCATGCGTCTGTGTGTGCGTCCTGAAACATTGTTAACATGGTATCTTGTGGAGTATTTGACACATTTTCACCAAACTTACATCAGTGATGCATTATGGGACACGGATGAATGCTTCACACTTTGGGGTCAAAAAGTCAAAGGTCAAAGTCACGGTGGAATAAAGTATGCTGGATACATCACTTTTTGGGCTTGTTAACAAAATGTCTTGAAAAGTATTAGTCAGATTTTCACAAAAGTTACAACGATGTATGATAGGACAGAGATGACTGCGTTAAATTTTGAGGTCAAAAGGTCACAGTTCAAGGTCACGGTGGAATAACATATGCTGGAACCATCACTGTACAGGCAGACTGGCAGAGGCATACAGTACTTGACGTCTCGTGTCAAGTTAAGACTTTCTAGTTACACATGCAGTGGATGTAATGTAATGTAGTGATATACTGTAGCATTGGTGACCTACAAGTTACAACAGGTATGATTCATAGATACAACTGTGTGTTGTAGCTAGGATTCTACAATGGATTTGCACAGACATGGCTGAAGTTGTTAGGTAACAGTGTAAGAGGGTATTCAAGTTCTAGGTGAGTTTCATCAAGGCTGTTTTTCTTGATGTAGCAATTAGCACATTTATTAGTACTGTAACTTCGAAGCAACTTCCTTGGTACATATCTTTGTCTCCTATTGTTGAATTGTGGTATTGACAATTTATGATATTTGATGTGATACAAAAAATATAATATGCACTTGGGAATTTGTGGGCAACGAACTGCTAACTAGCTTAGTTTACTGTACAGAGTCAATGACACAATCAGTGAATAAAAGAACTAAAGAAAAAGAAATAAATGTATAAGAAGTAAAATTGTTTTGTATACAGTTACATAAATTTTTTGTTAGTGGACGTTAAGAGTCTGTCATTAAGAGAGTTAATTTTTTTGCTGTTATATAATACAGAGTATATCAAAAGTTTGCATCCCAGCATAATCACTCTGTCAGTGTACTGTGTATTTATTTACGGCCGCCCGCCCGCCAGCTAGCTGGCCACCAGGCTGCCATTATGTTTTACTGCTGTCGTTTATTTCTTTTTTTGCCGCCTAATCTCTGAAGTCCTGGCTGATCGTCACCAAACTTTGGCACGTTTGATGGTGACCCAGATTTATGAAATTCGATCAGAAATTTGGGGGCCCCTTCCGCCCAAAATTTGGCCATAAACATGAAATTTTGGCACGATTTCAGACAAGTTTACAACTTGATCGCAATTATCTCCGGAATGCAACAAGACTTCGTCAGTTGGAAAATGACGTTGCAAACTACGGACAGTCAAGACTTAATTTGGTGTACTTTGGTACACAAGTGGTGAAAAATAGGACTGGAGTTCTGACCCATCCACTGGCGATAGTTCAGAGGACTGGCATTAACAAGTCAGTGGCATTCGCTGGGTGGCAGCAACGGGCAGCCATCAGGCTGGGCAGTGCCACGCATTCTAATCTAGATGATATTTCATATCATGTCGTTATACTGTAATGTATGAAAAATAAAAATGCCTGTGGTAAGGACCAGTGAGTTGCAGTTTTGCGTCAGTGTTGGCAGGTCTAGTATGTCAAATTCAGTACATGATGCTATGTGTTTACTGTTTAGCAGTTGTAGAATGTACATGTATACTTAATATAACGGCATTGTGTATGTGTGCCAGCAATGTTAAGTCAGTGCTACATGCATTAGTGCAGCTTACTGATAATTTTCCACGTCACGAACCACAGAATGCTGACCTTCAGCAGCAGTTGCTGTTGGTCCGATCTAAGTTTAAGCAGGTCGGTAGCTTCTGCTGTGATTGTTTTTAAACAGCAAGTCACCAGTGCACTCACCACTGGTGCCCTATGGTAAACCTGTAGGTTTAGTAGTTTGAGGCTTTATTTAGCTTGTGATATACAGTGTGCGGCAATAAAAAAGACCCCCGTAAACAAATATCATTATTTTCGGTATAGTTCAATTTTTTGCACAAAATTTTCAGAGATTATTTTTGACACAATTTGCCATTATTGTTGCAAATTCTATTGTCTTATCTTTCGTTGTTTAGAAGTAACACAGGTTTGAATATAAAAGACGATTTTTTCAACTGCGCAGACAAATAAATCAGACTACAACCAACTTTCAGGCATATTTTAAACATATGACACGTTCGAAGTGCAGAAAAAACACCAGTTATTAGTCGTTAAAAACAGAAATGTCAATCACCAAGTTCACTAGACCGTTTTACAGTGTATGCTCAAAAGTGTCCGCCTTTTGCGTTGATGCAAGCGTTGAAGTGCGCCGACACTTGCAGAAGCCGGGGATTGATTTTCTGATCGCTTCTTGCTACAGCTCGTCCGATATCATCAGAAGCGCTGTCTTCGGCTGTTCTTTGGTTGCGGATTCAGACTATTATTTACGCAATATTATGACGTGTAATACGACGTCATTATTAAGCTAGTACTCGGTTGTTTTGCAGTTTTAATTTAAACAGAAAACAGGGCACGTTCACTTGAAAATAAAGCATTGAAAACCAAAAGTCGCATCATTTCTGCAAACTTGCACAATATTGCACAAAACTTGTACCGTCTATAGAAAATTTTCTCCGTAATAATCACTGAAAATTTCGTACAAAAATATTACGCCGTTTTGAAGATATTGAAATTTTTGTAGAGGGGTCTTTTTTATTGCTGCACACTGTATGAGAAAAATGGTATTTGCTGTCATTTCCTTGCAGGTGCATAAGCTATAGTAGCTTGCACCATTAAAACTAAAAAGATAATCATAATCATAATCATGACAGTACCAAAAACACAAGGTTACAGTGCCAGCAGTCTGAATCTGACTCTGTTTTTTTATGCTGACTGTTCTTTTTATGCAACTGTCAATTACTGTTGTTTACTTTCCACAAGTTACATAATCTGTTGCTATGTATTAATACTGTGTGATTTGATTTTGATGGTTTATATTGTAAATGTGTATTTTCCAACTTACATTTGCGTCATAAATATGCTGTGTATATTGAAACAGACACAAAAGTTTTCTAATATCATATACGTGTGTAAAAGAGAGCTGGCCTGAAGGGTAAGACTGGAGGTGACAGACAATACGTTTATTGTCTGTCATCTCCAGTCTTACCGTTCAGGCCAGTTCTGTTTTACACACGTATATGATATTAGAAAACTTTTGTGTCTGTTTCAGTGTCAGAGATACAGCCAGTTTTTATATTTGTTGTTGGCTGCAGGCATGCTCTCAGCTGAAGGTCAACGTCAGTGTAGATTGTCATTCAGCAGCTGAAGGAATATCATTCTGAACGAACGAGTTCACTGTATTGAGTGGTTTCCGTCGGGATACAGAATGTGTGTGCAGTTGAGAGGCAGACCAGATCGGAGGTTACAGTTAACAAGTGCTTGTACCTGACACAGAGGCAGGCTTACTGGGCAAGTGTGCACTACTTGCTCTGAATCATAATGTGCATTGCACACTGAGACTATACAAGCATAGTGCTGGATTCCGACATCAAAATTGTTAGAAGACAATCATCGAGAATCTGTTGCATAGTCTGTAACTGCAGGAATGGTCCAAGGTCTTGTTTCCATTGAACGAGGTTGACTGCACATCAGAACAATTTCTGAAATGTTTTAGAATAATCTTTTGACTGTTGTGAGGCGTTCAACTGGCTGCACATGGTGACTGCAGCTTTAACTTGATAGCAGACATGTTTCAGCTAACTTTGTATTCTGACATCGCTAAAATAAGTTCATTCTGACAAGGTAACTGTGTGACCACTGCATCTCTGGTAAAGGATCGACATCAGCATCAGTTTCTGAGACAGGCAAAAAAGACTGTAGAAATTACATGATTGTGTTATTTTAGTAGACTGAGAGCTTGGCACAGGAGAATGAAAAGTCATACAGTGTACATCTGTATACAAGATTTACTGACGTTTCACCACTTTGCTGGTTCGTCCCTAGACGTTTCGCCCTTTGGATGATTCGCCGCCAAGACGTTTCTTCACCTGGGCGTTTTGCCTCCTGGGTGATTTACCACCGGGACAATTCACCCTCACACAATGGAATGGATGATTCACCTTTGTCAATGCTGAACGTAAAAAAATAAGCCGTTTGTGAACATTAAACTAAACTGTCTGAGGAAAGTTTGACAGGTGAATGTGCTGGTCTGTAGTGAAGTGAAATTGTTGTAAAAATTGCATATTAATTAGAATTTGGATTAGTAATTTTAAAATTAATTATAATTAGATCCAATTAGAACTGGAATTAGCTTAAGTTGATTGTTCTATGATATAAAATTTAACAGAGACAACTGGGACATGCAAATGTTTTATATAGGCCTACAAGTACAATGTGCATTTAAAACTTCACATATCAGAATACACATACAGTAAAAAAATTTGTCCCTTGTGAGACTGACGGTCGACTCTCCTGCAAGCCAAGTTCTTCCAAGTTCAAAGTCACGTGACACAAAAACTAGGACAGATATCAGAAATCTGGCCCGATCAAATTTAGATATTGTCCTCTAGTTTAAGAATCAGCAGTCATTTGCCAGCTCCCGTGGAAAATGGCAGAGATGGAAGAATTTCTAACCTTCAACGCCACGTGACCTTGACCTTGGATCGGTCCATATGGCATACCATCCTGCAACACTCGTCGACCTCTAACTACATAAAAAGAGGAGTGGATCTAAAAATGCAAATCGTTTTTCAGACTCCCGCTCCGCTCGTCAGACTTTTTGGCCCACTCCACTCCATTTTCTGCTCTGCTCACGCTCCACTCCATTACACAGAATAAGATTAATTAACTGTAATTATAATTATCTAAAAAGTTTTCAATTACTTACGATTACACTGGCAGATTTAATACTTAATTATTGATCTAATTAATTACAGTAAGTGCTTCAGCTTAGTTTAGTGTTCCTTTGCATACAAGACATCACAATCAGACTTGTCAGTTGATTTTTTTTGTGTTTAGCATCGTTGGAGGCAAATCATCCTGAGGGTGAACTGGCAAAGTGGCGAAAACGTCCAATCTACAAGTGACACACTTTGACACCTTAAGGGTATAATGTGGTAGACAACCATACAATACAATGCAATAGTTTTTATTCGCCAAGAATTTGCTGACAGAGTAGCGAGACAGAGACGCCTAATACTAGTCACAGGTGGTTAGTTAAAAGCTTGGTAAAACAAATGATTTTTCAGTCGACATTTAAACACATCACAAGACAAATTTGATTTGACAAATGACGGTAAATTGTTGCACTTATGAACAGTGGCTCGGAATGCACAATTAGCAATGACACTCTTAATGTCGGAGGGTGTGCATATAGACCCAGTGGAATTTTTTTACAGCCATTCGGCCGGCCAATGAATTTTTCGGCGGATATTCTGCCGGTCGAATATTTTGTGGCAGATCTGTGACTGACTTGTTTCTGGCGGATTTTCGGCACATTACAATAGAAATAACATTACCGTATAATATTTACAATATTATAATTACAGATTAATAACACCAACAATAGAAAGTTACGCTAAACTCGTCATATTATCGCTCACTCGAACAAATATAGTTTTTCAATATTTCCATAGTTTAGATATCGGTGTACTTTTGACTTCATCTTTTAACAGTTGTACTTAACATAAGATAAGTTTCGTTTGTATTGCAATTATGTCTACCCCTGCTGCTGTCAAAAAATTTTAGCGATCTGCCTATACCGCCTACCAGCATTTACTTCAACGTCACATAACAGATAAACGAAACCAACAAAACTGCATAGATGTAAAATTGCAAATGCATTTTCAAAACTCAGCTAACTAAGATTAATGCTCAGTTCTAATTCCAATCCCATTTCTTGTGGCCTAAGACCGTCTTGTCTCCTGCTGTAGCTGAACAAGTACCTAACTAGACCTACCAGTACCAAATTTTACAGTGTCAAATTCAACCACTGGACAAAAATCGGGTGGCTGTCGAGTTATTTTTTACAGTCGGATTGTGGCTGGTCGCATTTTTTCAGTGGCTGTCATTTTTTCGGCGGTGGTGGCCAAATTCGGTGGGGGGGGGGTCTGTGTGCATAGTAGGTCATTATGACATGATCGCAGGGTTCTGACTGGTGTACAGTCAGTTAGGAGGTCGAGAAGATACCTAGGTCGACACGGTAAACAATGGTTAAATCTTATAGTCGATGCAGTGGGAGACGGGTAGCCAATGAAACTGATGAAGTAGGCCGCTGGCACTACAGCGATACAGCGCATTACAGACTATACGAGCAACGTGACAGATAGCAACAGACAGATTGCAACTTTATTTGTTACAGCAAACGATTCTTCCACTGAGCACTTTTTTATGCAGACTGTTTTAGTTCACCTTTGTACTAAACGTTGAGCAAAATACGGGTAATTACTTGTTACAAAGATAATATGATTATTGATTAATTAATCCTTAATTTTCTCAAAATTAACTATTAAAGTTATCTAACCATTACTTTAACAGCCACAACGTGCATGACATGCATTTTTACAATCAAGACCAGATACACTGTACAATTATAATTAATCACAAATAGTGATACAAGCTCAATGCACACTTATGTACACACATGCAAGCATAAAAATAGGTTGTCACTCATGTAACTTTGTGTTTGGTTCGAGTTGCATAGACATTAATTCTAGGCAAGACCTAACAAAATTAAACAGTCCAACATCCTATACATCCTATATCACTAGTGTTGTGATCTCGAGACCAAGGTCTCGACGATCTGTTGCACTCAAGTTCACTTCACAGAGATCTTGGTCTTGGTGTAGAGACCAGTGCATGAAGGTCTCGAACTTGCTCTCGAGTTTTCCAACAGGTCCTGACTATAATGTGACTGTTTACATTAATTTCGTACACTTGTACAAACATGTGAAAAAAGATGTGGCAAGACTGCAAATACATCACGTGGCCCTTATTTGCAGCTGACAAAAGATTTCTTAAAATGCATAAGCATCAGGAAAAAGTTCTCGGTGTTCCCGTGACGTCTGTAGCAGTACAGCAGATCTTTAGCCATGGGGGCATTTTTATGCGTCTACACAGGGCTCGTATGGGAAACAAAGTTCTTTCTGACCTTGTGTAACAAGCACTTAAGGTGGAGTAGGCAGGGTAGTAATGCTTGTTTGTGAAGTATGATGTGTTTGCACTTTGAGACTGAAATACATTGTTGCACTTGCTCTAATAACTGTTCTGTAAAAACTTTTGATGGTAAACATGTAGTGATGCAGGTCTGGTCTTGAGACCACAGCATGAAGGTCTTGCTCTTGGTCTTGAGTTTTTTCAAAAGGTCTTGACAACAACACTGTCCTGTGTAGAACAAAAAGCTCAGCTGACACAGTTGCCCCATTTTAGTCACCATGAAACAACTGTGTTCTGCACACACTCTGCAGTCACAACATACAGACATCAATGCATTCTACTACAACAAAGACACGGACTGTATTGCCAATACAAAAGCAATGAAATCAGGAATGTGTGACCATCAACATCAGTTGTTTACTGCAATCAAAACAGTGCTAGCTAGATCCCAAACCATTTTACAATTTTGAAACATACATACAAAGACATTTCATGGCCACTCACCAGTGGCAGTGACGTTAGGCCTTGGCTGTGAAATCCAAATCATCTTGTCATTATATGTTAATTCCACGTTTAGTTTAAGTTGTAGCAGTTTAATTAATTAGCACAATGGGCGACTTCACTTTTTGACTTAAGTCTCGAAGGCTCAGCGAAAGGCTAAGTCAAAAAGTGAAGTTGTTCAATGTCTGGTCAGTGTAACGAAAACGCTCATCACAGTGTCGTAACTTGCACTTTTATTTTTGCATATTTTGAGGGTGGATATGGGCTTTTTAAGCAGACATAATGAAAAAATTCAGAGCAACTTGGAGCGTCATAGGGAGTTATTGGACCTCCTGCAGAAACTTTAGTAAACTGTGCAATTTTAGGCTACTGAAGCATTACACTTTCGTGCCTTTGAGTGTGTCAAAGATTGCTGTGGAGTGTCGTATCAACTAAAACAAAATACTCTGACTCACTTTTATGACTATCATCTGAAAAGATTGTATTGTAAAACAAACAAAACATTCTGCACTAACTTACACACTACAACAGACAAGGAAAAAGCACACTGACAACAGTCTTCGCATGCTTGCTCTCTCTCCGACAAATTTTACTTGAACGCTGGCAGAGTTCTTAGGGTATTGTTAGCATCTTTTTTGGCCGCCAGCAATCCGTTGAGTTCCCAGTTAGACAAAATGACAGCCATCCACACACAGAATGCAGCATGTACAACAAGGATTACACGAGCGATGGAAACAATGACGTTAAGACCATATGGGAGGGACAGGTTGCTAGTGAACACGAGAGCCGTGACGCAAAGCAGGAAAGCAACGGCATAGAATACTTGGCTTGACTGGACCTTCTTCACTCCACGATCAACAACAGGAATCAAGTCAGACAAGGATTTCTCCAGCTCGCCGGAGTCACACCGGTTGCCAATTGCTACAATGAATCACAACAGCACACTAATGCTGTAATTACAATTGCGATACGACTATGATCCGACTATGATGTATCGCACGTGCCTGCTTCCATTCGACGCGAGCAGAAAATGAACGTGTCAATTTTTCGTTGTAGTTGTATCGCAGTCGAATCGAACGCATGTTGTAATTTCGATCACATTCGTCGTAGTCGAATGGGTCATGGTATCATCGTATCGTTTTTGTATCGTAGTGGAATCGCAATTGTGATGTAGGCTTATGCTGCTACATGCTTCTACCATAGCCTACATTAATCATCAGACAAAGAGATTTCTTCACACTGTTCACAATATCACTGGACTTGATACACTTAACACTCCTTTCAAACATTGTACGCCATTTCAGAAAATACTGCAACAAATTGAAAATGGTATGGCGACACAATGCCAAAGCTAGACCAAGAAATCCTTGCAAAACAGCCTAGTTTAGCAATATCATATAACACATGGTCATGAAACCTACGGTGAGCATGTTTGTAAGATATGTGGTATTCTTACACGTCAAACAAAAATATAGAAGAAAAAATGACAAAGTTATGAAATACCGGTGACATTTCGCCTGACTGTGAAGACAGCTGCAACTCCTTCATGATCAGAATAATGATATGATGTCTCGGGGATCTTCCGCATCGTAAGCTGACATTGGTCACATAACATGTCAACACCTAGAACACCGCACAGTCCCACAGAGCTGTTATTTTCAAACGGTAACTTCGTAAACACCACCAACCGCAGCCAGTGGTGTAATGAATACTGGCAGTTTGCCTCAATGATGCTTAGCTGTTTTCCTACTGGAAGACAATTTCTTTTCAGCGTCAAAATATACTCAGTGAAATCTTTCCACTTTAGCCGGCTAGTCAGACAGCAGATCTCTTAAGCCAGCCGACTGAGACCTCAGAAGTTGGCTTAGTGTCTACAGTAGAGCTTCACAAGAGATGATTAAGATCAGTAAAACTAGATAGCACTGGGTACAGTGCATTACCTTCACTGCTGAGACTCAAAGAATCGGATTTTTTTATTTAAATCAGATTTTTTTTGATTTAAATCAGATTTTTATGATTTTCTTCAAACAATTTGTATTTTCACATTTTTCAGTTTATATTATACTGTAAAGCATCATATATATATATATAGCCAAGATTGCGGAAAATGTCTCAAGCATTGTGAGTTGCACGTTGCACAGAATTAAAGTTCCTGAACCAGTGACTGTAAAATCAGTCATCGAAGAGTTGAATAAGTTGAATAAAAGAATAAATAAGTTGAATAAAAGAATAAAACCCTGCAAAATACGAGCGCCAAGTGCCACAATACCTTCTCAGCTCACTATGTGATGCATCGAAGGTAATAAATAAGTCTTAATAATAATTAACAATTTTACAAACATTTGGCAAAAACATACATAACTTATCACTGCTATTACACAGTTGGTTAGGCATCTCGCCTGTTAAATGTATTGCTTTAACAATTCCATAAAGTTCACTTTTAGGGGATGTGACGGTGACCTAGTGTGGGATAACAATGGAAAATTGGCTGGTTAAATAAAGTTGAAAGAAGTAGATTTCATAATCATCTATCACACAAACAGAATCCAGATTTAGAAGCAGAAATTCACCGGCATTGGCTCTGTACATGATGTAGTCCAGACGGACGCCGTTTGGTTGTCGTGCCAGAACTGCAGACACTGTGTATGGATTGTCCGGACGGTCGCAGGTTGTCTCATTATCTTCCGTCTCATTCTTTGCTCGCTGCCACCAAAATAAGATCACAACGATCTAGCTTGCACCAAAACTCATTTATACAGTTTATAACCCATCAACTAATGTAAGATTAACAACAGACAGCCTTTGAATCTGCGAC
>Ga0209679_1001118_pt1 | contig 10999 bp, 6 predicted proteins | sample WorMetHEROISLAND_4_FD_187408 | JGI IMG/M metagenome (GOLD analysis project Ga0209679, IMG submission 187408) | Marine gutless worms symbiont microbial communities from Max Planck institute for Marine Microbiology, Germany - Olavius sp. 2 HERON... ...
GCTCATGGACCATCCCTGCATTCTGGAGGTCAGCGTACGTCATTTCCGGTTGACCCAATTTCGGCAAAGGGGAAAACAAACTGCGTCGTAACTTGTATTTGCGTTGGAAATTAGCCTGTATTGTTCAATAAAACAATAGTTATGTCTTACGACTATATTGATACGCTGCCTTCGGATGCGGCGAGACGTTACAGAGAGAAACTGAGCGCTGTCGGCCTGAGTGAATGTGTATTTAGGAGTCCTGCCGACCAGTGGTCTGATGATCCCAAGCAGTGGCCGGATGTTCACTATCATGATGTATACCACTACTTGATCAACTTCCCAGGTTTGTAGCTGATGATACATTTTTAACACTATACGCTCCACAGAGCGCAGCATTGCTATGGGAAGTCGTCTGTCTGTCTGTCTCTCTATCTGTCTACCTGTCCATCTGTTAAGTTGATGCTGTAATAATGCACCTGTATCCACATCTAGCCCTTTACTGAGATGGCAACCGTATGTTTACATGCTGTGAAGATTACACTAATATTTGCATGTTGAAAGTGTTGGATATGACATGGACAGTGTTGTAAAGGGACACAGAGAGTAGGGCCGCATTAGGGGAGTGACTGCAGTGGGGCTGCCAGTAGACCCGTAAGCCGCCAGCTTAATGATTTTCCGGCTGGACATGGTTTCAAGAACGTGTCAACGTGTCCAGTGTCCACTATTACTATTTACGTCATCGTGCAGCTGAGCTCCATAGAGATGCTGCACCATAGGCCTGTGCTATTTTGCATAATATTTTTTTATTTAGGAATGATGTAACACTTGCACTGGTATTGTGCTATTCTTGGAATCTTGTTTTGGGGTGTTTTGAGCTTATTTCATTTATTTTGTGACATTGTGTAGAAACCATGACAAGAAGTTAACAAATAAGCCGCAATTAAGCCGCATTTTTCTGGCGGCTAAGCCGCATTTTTTCGGCTGGCTTAAATCCGGCTAAGCCGGATTTTTCCGGCTGGCTGCGGCTTAGCAAAATTGCGGCTGGATAGCCGGCTTAAATTTTGCGGCTTACGGGTCTAGCTGCCAGACCAATCAACACATTCTGTGGGAACAAAGTTTTGTAGTATTGTACTTAAATACAAATGTGCAGTGATGTAGTTCTCGAGACCAAAGTCTTGGTCTCGAGGTGCCTCGAGGACAAAAATAAAGTCTTAGTCTTGGTCTTGACAAAAAAGTCTTGAGAATTTTCAGGACTTTTCCATTACGGTTTTGGCTAATAGGCCTAGTACTAGCATGATTACTACTTGCATATGTGTAAATAGAAAAGTAGCTCTTGTCTCTAATATTTTGAAATATAATCTATACTTTATTGGTTTCCTAGGTGTAGATTCATCGCAGCACTGTTGTATAAGTATTTTAGTTTTTGTTGTGTGATGAAAGTACTAAGTAGATGTGTTAGTTCGTTCAATCATCAGCATAAAGTACTGATTTGTATAAGTCATTTTTGCCACTTAAAATTAGATAGAGTTACATTTGTAAAGAAAAAATTAATAAAAGTGACTTTTGTAAACTGGATCCTTGCGGCCGCTTGTGACATAAAGCTTGGCGGCATACCAGCTCTAGCCGCAGACAGTGATATTAGGCCTACTGTGTTTATGTAATGTGTATACTGTTGTGTTCATTTTGTGACCATTATATGTTAAGCAGTTCAGTGATCCGAGAAAAGTCTTGGTCTTGATCTTGGTCTTGACAAAAAAGTCTTATTTACATCACTGCAAATGTGTCATCTGTATGCTGCTGTAGGTGTGTTCACACAAGAAAGAATGAAGAACTTCAGGTCACTGGAGGCCTACCACTTCTTCCAATCCGGTTGGGTCCAGACAGTGTACCACCACAAAACCACCACTGGGAACTTTGTGTTTAAGGCTGCTGTTCGCCCGTCATGGAGAGTTACGGAAGAGCCACATCACTGTTGGGTGGCAGTGAATGACAGTGGAAGTGTGCTTGCTGGTCACTGTGACTGTATGGCAGGGCTGGGTGAGTCCTGTTCACACGTTGCTGCTGTATTGTTTAAACTGGAAGCAGCAGTCAGACTTGGTTATACCTCGAATGTGTCGACCGATGTGCTCTGCCAATGGAATCAGCGTTTTGTATCTAACATTGAGCCATCCACCATCTCGAACATCAAATTTTACAAGGAAGAAGCGAAGGAGAAATACAGATGTGGAACATTTCTGGCAGTGCAGTCAGTGCAGCAGTCTGATGGGGGCGAACTTGATGATAATCAGCAGCAATTTCTGGCATCACTCGACACCCTTCAGCATAAACCTGTTATACTCAGTACTTTTGCTCAGCATTGTGCAGGATTTGCAGATTCAACAAAAGTCAGTACCGTGAAGCTGCCAACACCACTACCAGATCTGTACAGACCAGAATACTCCACTTTGAGCCCATCTGACTTTTCTTCATTGCTAACAACTACTGCCGATAGCTTTTCTGTGACTCCGGACCAGGTGGATTATGTTGATAGTGTTACGGTGGGGCAATCGGCATCACCAGCGTGGTATAAGCAACGTGCTGGCCGCATTACGGCTTCAGTAGCGCACGCAGTTCTGCGAGCTGCTGATGCGGACCAGTTGCCACCGTCGTTACTCACTCAAATTTGCAGTTCCGAGCCAAAAACGATTAATGTACCATCTGTCCAGTGGGGTCGTTCACATGAATCGCTTGCCATTAAGCTGTACACAGCTCTACTTACAGGTATGGCTTTGCCTGCAGGAGTTAGTTTTCCCGGTAACATTGTCATTAACTCACCAGCGCCTCATGCTAATTGTTCCGTTCATGCAGCTGGCTTCCGTATATGTCTGACAAAACCTTTTCTCGGTGCTTCTCCCGACAGCTACATCATGTGCGATTGTCATGGGAAAGGAGTGGTCGAAGTAAAATGTCCGTACACGAACCGCGACACAGCTCTGTCAGAATTATTGCCTCGCACTGACTTTGTGGTCGATGAAAATTACAGTATCCGTTCCAGTCACCAGTATAGCACGCAGATGCAGCTGCAGATGTACGTGTGCGATGTGCATTACTGCGATTTGGTTATATGGCAACCACAGAGCTTACTGATTGTCCGCGTACTTCGTGACGATAAACTGATTCAGACAATGTTGCCAAAACTGTGTGATGCGTGGAGAAAGCACATTTTGCCGTTCCTGCTTAGACACGGTAATGTCGCCGCACCTACTGCTGTTGACGTTTTGCCCTCTTCTTCTGCATCAGCTCCCATTGCTGGCAATGTTCCATCTTCCAGTGCTGCTTCCTCCAGTGCAACGTATGCATATTGCATTTGTAAGCAGGACATTGGAGGTCGAATGATTGGTTGTGACAACTCAAACTGTGTGTACAAGTGGTTTCATTTGCAGTGTCTACAAATGAAACGTGTTCCTCGCAAATCGCCCTGGTTTTGTAAGTACTGCGTACCTGGCAAAGTGCCACAGACGAGGAAGAAATCTTCTTAAGTACTGAACTGAAATATTCATGCATATACATGTACTGTTGTACCTGCCATAAAAATTTTTGACAAGGACAGGCTGGCTGTATGTAGGCCTATTTCATGGTGGGTTCTCGGGTAACCTGCAGAAGCTCGTACCGATAAATCTACGGGTAGGAATTTCCACAGAAATATTCCATTTTAGGCTCAGTCAGGAATATTGTCTTGTGTTGTAATGTATGGGGCATTTTCATTTATGGAAGGTTTTATACTGCATAACATCTACTGCTTTAAATTATGTGACGAAATACCATTTGGCACATGCATGCATGGATCTAACAGTCAGCACAGTAGGCTGCATCCCTCTGCTTGAATACTGTTCGAGTTGGTTTCAAATTTGGATGTTCAGTGATGCCTTTACCCAGCATAAAGATATAGCTCTGTCGAGGGACATAGGCGTAAGAGCTTAGTCAACTTTGGGGGGCAAGACATTTTTGCCCGAAAATATATGCATGAAAAATTAACAAAATGCCCGAATTTTAATGATATTTGCCCGAAAATAACAAAATTCCCGAATTTTACATAATATATGCCCGAAAAAAGTTAACAAAATGCCCAAATTTTACACGATTTTTTGCCCGAAAATTAACAAAATTCTCGAATTTTACATGATATATGCCCGAAAAAAATTAACAAAATGCCCGAATTTTACACGATTTTTGCCCCCAAAAATAGTTTTTACCCGAATTTGGGGGCAGCTGCCCCCTGTCTCCTACGCCTATGTTCTGGACCTTGTAGTATGCTCTCTGTGTGTGCTTTCAATTCTGTTGCCACTTACAACGCTTACATGTTGAAAAGATTAGTATGCACGTATTTGTTGAACAGTGTTGAAAGATGTAAACAGCTGAATAATAATTGTGTATACTGCATTAACAAAATCTTGTACACTTTCATAGAATATCAATGTGTCATATACATGGACTAGTCACACATGCAGAATTACAGAACACAAGAAAAAACAAAAAGCACAGCTTTTGGACCCGGAAGTGAGTGCCTAAAAGCCAACACAGCTGTTGTTGTTCTTGCTGGTATTAGATTTTCAGATCCATCACTGCATCCGAATACGTGAACTTTTCACCTCTATTTACCACCGTCTTTCCCAGACATCTGCAGTTTGACATTTTTATTCTGAACTTCTAATTAATTAGCACGCATGTGCCTTACCTTAATGACAGAAGTGCTTAACGTATCCAAATTACAATCCAAGCTGCTTCCGGGTCCATAGCACATTTTATACTAATTGCACAGCAGTGAACTACTGCTTAACAACAATACTTGGACTTAAGTTCACAAGTGCGGAACATACGTGCACTACTTTATCACAAGTAGATAACGAGGCACCAGTTGCTTCATTGCTTAGCGACTGGATGGTGTTAATGGGGATTGGCCCATTCAAAATTGTGTATCGATTTTTCAGGACACCAATAACTCGTTCAATGTGAATGCGTACTGCTGACAACTGTCGAGATAATTCTACCTCTCCAGCACTAAGTTGCTTTTTCCCCTTAGTGAATGCAGGAGTGATCAATTCTGCACTGCACACAGTTGCAAAGTCGTCGTGCAAAGTAAAGCCGCGATCGGCTAATATCTGATCCCCGGGCATATGGTACTTGGAGCTGATGAAGCCGGACTCCCTTACAATTTTCACATCTGACGCACGTCCACCCCAAGCAGGCGACAGAAAAGTTATAGCTCCAACAGGGTTGCAACATATAAACACCTTTACAGTGCAGTGCTTCTTGTAATTGCTCCAACACTGAGCACGAGCATGTAAGTTTTTTGGTGCATCAATAAAGATTTCGAAACAATCAATAATAGATGTTAGTCGTGGAAACTTTTCTTTGAAAACTGCAGGAATGACTGAAAAAATGCTTTCGCGATCTGGCCATCGTACTAGAAACCCAATGTACTTAAACAAAGCATCAATCCATTTTCCAAATACAGAAATTATGGTGGCTTTAGACATTCCAGTAGTGTGTGCTAAGAGATTGAAAGATGGATTGTGACGGAGTTTAACGAGAGTTACAAATAACTGGTCAATCAGAAAAAGGCTACTACTGCCCATCACAACAAGCGTAGACATGAAGGAAAACAAACACATAAAAGTGTTCCACCTCAGTCCAGTCATATCATGACATTTGACATCATTATTCGCCACAGATGCTGCTGACATTGGAGGTGGTTTTCGTCGCATCTCATGGTAATGCAGACGTACATAGGCTGCATCACGTTCATGCTGCACATGACGTAGTTCAGATACCGGAACAGTAACAGATGGCAGTGGCTCGGGATCTAACGGCACTTCCGGCAATTCCGTTAATGTATCCAGTCTACGTCGCTTGCTTGAATACTGACCCTGAGGTTTTGTCGGACGAGTTTTAGCACGGCGATAACGTGCTAAAATGCGGGCAACCTTGCTTGGAGAACTAGCCGGTTTGTGTGGAAACACAGACGGGACATAATCGGGATGGTTGACGTCGTTGCTCTTTTTTCCTGCACACATTGCAACCACCTACTTGGAGTCTCATCTAGGCAATTGCTGCAAAACAATGCATAAGTGGCGATTTCCATTGCACAATGGTGGCAAGAGCCCAATGAAAATAACTCATCATAGGGCACCCCAAAAAGAGAAATTGGATCTGAGCTACAATTTCTTTCTTGTTTGTGCAATCAAGGAAAACTGCTTCCACCAGAGCAGCACTTTTCGACTGAAGTATTCACTAATCATCATTTGTCGGCTGGGACTTCGCCCAAGACCCATGTGTGGGAGCTTACAGCACTACTCCGTTCCATGTAGATAGATTTTATGGGGCCCTGCTTCAAAGGAAAGAGGAGGGTGAGTGGAAAGTACAGGAAGCTAGGGAGGGAGGGAGGGGAGAGGAAGGAGGAAGTTCGTCCCTTGGCCTAGAAAGGAACAGGAAAAATTGGCACCTTAGGAAGACTAGCACTAGCAATGCACAGTGAAATGCTCCAGAACGTCTTTACGTCTTTTGGACAATATATGACAGTATATATAGCATATTATGACTATTGCCTAAGTTGCAAATGCTTGTATGAACAAGTATATAAGCATCACAGCGTTAAGACAAGCTACGCTATATTGCTGATATATTCAACACACCTTGCAAAATCTCACACTGCATCATATACTGGGACAAAAAGTAGGTTACCAGATGTGAAATGCCTTGAGCAGACGTAAGTAAACACTGACGTAGGTCGCCATTGCTTTCCTTGATCATCCCCTGCAGCACGATGAATGGCCGCAATCCACAGCTGTCGACGCTGCGGTTCGGTTCGTTCATTCGGTATTAGGTAGAATGACAGCTGCGGGTTCTTCTGTCGATGTGCAGTACATCCCACAACGCAACAGCTCTTCACCATTTTTCCTAGTTATTCTTCTTCTTTTATGTTTTAAACAGCAATTATAACGTGACAATCTACAATAAACAATGTTCTGTTTTCCCCTTTGCCGAAATTGGGTCAACCGGAAATGACGTACGCTGACCTCCAGAATAATGTTTTATGTCTGCATTACATTGATCTGCACTTTATTACATTTTTTGTGTGGTTTTAAGTAAGTAAATGAATTTGTAAGACGCAGAATGTCGGCGATTGACCGTCTGCTTTATGTCTGTATTCCAATGATCTGCGGTTTTTTATGTTTGGTGTGTGTTGCTACAGAAGTGGTCTCGTTTCAATTGTTGCTTTTAAGACACTGACATTTCACAAGGTAATGTAGCGACACACTTGAGGTGTGATTGGATCTGTGGTGCTTTGCGGTGATTTGCGGTTTTCAGGCAGGATTACATTATGCTGATTTGCGGTTTTCAGGCAGACCTGTTAGGGCTGGGTCAATATCGCATTTTCAGTTTCGCTGTTATATCGATATAGTGTTGACAAGATATCGCAATATCAATACGATATAAAATTTAACTGGAAAGCCAACCTAACTGGTGCCGGAAGACGTAGTTAAAGTTTATTCTAGTTTATTCACATTTTTAGTTAAGTTTAGTTTTGGAGTATAGAGGCCCGTATGGCCTGAGCCCATTTCCATGTTGTTCTTGTTCTTGTTCTAGTACCGGGTAATTAAAGTCACACGTCGTTCTGACACACTGCACCAACTGCAGAACACGTAGTAGAGCTCATATACCTCAGCCAAGGACTGTTGTATTGTTTTGTCATTATAGTCCTGCCATCTGGCATACAGCAAGAAACACTGCTATGACATAGAAAAAGCATTATGGGGGTGAACAATTGGGGGCAAACAAAAAGAAAGGGTCACTGAATCGCCACCAAAATTTAATGGATTGGTCCCCAGGCCACGCTCCACCCTCCAAAAACTTTCATCAAAATTCGTTCACATTTTGCACACAGACACAAACACACACACAGAGAATCCGATGAAAGCATAACCTCCTTGATGGAACTCCAAACAATCCACTGAATCACACGTTACTCAAAGTCCAAACAACTTTTAAAAAGACATGAAATGCAGCAACTAGATAATGAAATATTACTGGTAAGTGTCAGGGCTGCGTTGTTTAATTCATCGATGAATCACACCGATGCACCGGATTGGTTAAGCCGTTGCTGCGGTGATGAGATCAACCGATGAACGAATAAATCAACACCTTTCACCGCATGTGAAGTCACAATATTCATAGCCACTTCGAATTTCGAAATACGAAACAGTTTAGGCTACAACATATCAGTTGAAAATGCATGCCTCAACTACCGCACGACAAATATTTGTCACTTCGTCAACAAAAACTGCTTAAAATTACACTTTTACAATTATTTCAATGAAAAAACGCACCTATCGTCTGCTACGCCAAAGGTGGGTGTGTCACTTTGTTTACTTTTTTTAGTACACCGGAGGGCTGAGCCTGGTTGAATCGGTGAATCACCGGTGAAAGACTGATGAATTTAACAACAGTTTCGGTGACATCAACGGGTGAATAAAACAACAGTTCAGTGCATCAGTGGAATTCACCGATGAATAAAACAACACAGCCCAGCTAATTCAACACTTCCAGCCATGTATGCTTGCAGTTACGATGCACTGTAGTGACCTTGCCGCATTAAAAGTTATGATTAGTTAGTCTACACTGGAACGTTAATTCTTAATTTAATACCAATCATAAACATAATCATAACACTACACCTAACCAAAATTACAACCTACCCTAAGCCTGACATTTGGTGAGGTCAGGTTTCGCTAAGACAAAAGTCCAAGACCAATGTTTGGTATCAGACAAAACTTAAGACCGAATTTGACGTCACGACAATGGCTGAGTTCCTGTTTCGTTTAGAAAAAAAGATAACACTTTTTCTAATCTATATTTCTTAATACGAACCTCACTAAGAACCGAGTTGGATTAACTTCGCGATTAGAAAACTACTTATCTGAAATAAAAAAATAAACTTGAAAAAATAAACTTTACATCTTCATTTTGCCAAAGTTTATCTAAATTATTTTTAAAGCTATTAATACGACTACTGTATACTAGGAGTATATAGTATTGCAAATGTAATATTGTAGCATGTAATATTATTGATGTCCGAGTCATTTTTTTCTTTGTCTATATTACTGTTATTTGTGTTGTCTTTGTTGCAGTGCTGATATGGCTCATTTTAAGAAGATTACGTCACAGACTAAAAATCCTGGTGAGGGTTGATTGCATTGCCTGTTGTATTTGTGTGCAAACTAATGATATATTTGATGACTGACAGTTAGGGTTAATAAGAATGCATCTGTACCAGACATATAATTCAGCAAATAATTTGGGCAAAAAACCCTGCAAAAAAATGGTGATAGAGATTGATTTTGATTAAAATATGCTTCGTGACCAGTTTGCTGTATTGTGCTTGATAAAATTGCAGTATTCCCCGGTTACTTATAACGTGCTGTTCATACACGTTTATCTTTATAACTAAAACGTCTTTTAGACCTTGAAGGAACGGACCTTGAAGGAGTACACAAGGCAGTGTGGGCAATTGATGAAATTGGTCATCGCGGCTTTATTTGTTGTTAAATTTTGTAAACAAATTAATTGCGTAATAAATCTTGAATAGCTGTAGTTTAATGTACAGTTGCGAGTTGTCGAATGTACTGTAACTTGAGATGTGCTGTTTTGTTGCTGATTGGCACAAAGGTAAAATGAATGCAGTTGTAATGGGGCGCAAGACGTGGGATTCAATTCCCGACAGATTTAAACCGTTGTCTCGTCGCATCAACATCGTCGTATCTTCATCACTGCAGTAAGTCTTTGCTCAGCTTTGGTTTCTGCTGACACTTACAGCTGCTGCATTGACAACTAAAGCCATGGTTACATGCCGAGCAAAAATGTTGCACAAATCTGCCAAAAAAAATTTGGTATGTCGAACACGTGTTGAAGATAGATCATTGTTACACGTAAAATAAAACATTTTTAGTTTACGTGTAACCACAGCCTAACATATATTCATTAAATGTGAACTTACTGTAACTGTCTATGCACAAGCACAACTGTTAGCAGCATGCTACATTAATAAGGTGAGTTTAACAATATTGCAAAGATGATAATGTCAAATCTGTTTTCTGTAAGTACCTTACTTTGATTATTTCATTCATTTCCACCTACAGTTTGTTTTCAGTTTCATGATATAGTCTAACGAACTATTGCTACAATTTTTCACTAACGCTGATGCAAATTTGACAGAGAAACAGCAAAAAATTTAAGTGGGTGTTTTTGAGCCACCCAGTATATGATTGTCATAATGGTTTGTTTATCGTATCTGTCTACAGACTGTCTCCTCTGTCTAATGTCTATGTTGCTCGGTCGTTTGCTCAAGTCATTCAACTGCTGACGTCACATCAACTCCGTGCTGATCTGGAGCGAGCGTTTGTCATTGGTGGTGAATCAGTGTACCAGGTGTGTAATAAACTACGCAGTCATTCACCAGGTGTCTCTAGCACTCAGCATTGTGTCTAATATATTTGTTCTAGTGACAGTTCTTTGCAGCGCTGTAGAGTTGGGTTTTAAAAGCCGAGGTTTTTTTAGATTTCTTTGTAAACCTGAAAACCTCAAAAGTCCAAATTTTAAGTTTTTTTAGGTTTTCTTTTTTGTGTAAATATAATTTGATTGTAATTTGTAATTAAGGATGCTACTTTTGAATTTTTTTCCGTAACCATTGGGGTTATGTTGGTCTCAACATCAATTTTAAGAAGACGAAAGCTTGGTTTCTTGGCTGTGAAGCAGCACCACTGGTTGTACTGGAGCAGGAGGTGGCCCCAGTGGAGGACTTCTGCTACCTTGGATCTATGATATCTTCTCCTCTGGATGGCTTGAGACGTAGGTGAGGCATGGCATGGAGTGTTTTCTGGAAGCTGGAAACAGTCTGGCGCTCACAGTCTCTCAACCTGGAAACAAAACTCAGTCTATTTGACAGTCTTGTACTCTCAGCAGTGCTCTATGGGGCCGAGAC
>Ga0209679_1001119_pt1 | contig 10996 bp, 13 predicted proteins | sample WorMetHEROISLAND_4_FD_187408 | JGI IMG/M metagenome (GOLD analysis project Ga0209679, IMG submission 187408) | Marine gutless worms symbiont microbial communities from Max Planck institute for Marine Microbiology, Germany - Olavius sp. 2 HERON... ...
GCAGCGGGGATTTAACTACCTGGCCAAGGTGATAACGGGAGTGAAGTTTAAAGATGGAATCGAGGTGACGACGGGCAATCAGGTAGCAGCTGGATCAATATCCAAACACCAGATTTGACGAGAACTCCCTCCTCCTGCTGCTTTGGCTCTAGGCGAAAACCCAATATCGGCTACACAACCACCGGTAACATTGAGTGATTTATTTTCAGTGAGCCAGTACTCTAAAGCAATTAGTTGCTGCGATAATTCCCATTCATCACTACAAAGCCACGCAATTTCATTGTTGTTGTTATCCGTGATCTTGATTGGCATGGAACAGTCCTTATGCGCCTCAACAGTTTATTCTACGGAATAGGTGTATATGCCAACAATTTGTACCTATGAGTTTAGTATTTATACACCTATAAACTAGATATCCAAATATAGAAACTAGAAACCCAGCTCTTCGTCAACAATCCGCTTCTCGAGTCCTAACTCCGATATTTTCTGGAATTTGACTCGCTACACTTTATTGTCAGCATCCCAATAAGCACCCGTCTGCTTATTTCGATTTCTGAGCTCTATTTCACCGTAATCGATTTGAACTGAAACAAGCTCTTCTGCAGGAGTTCTGATACCTGAAATCCAATCCTTTTCGTCAACGATCAGCTCGGCGGTTTTAGTCGCTTTTACTGGATTTTGTCATAACGATAGCGGACGCAAACCAACCGATCCCCATACTCTTTGAGGAGTTGTTTGGTTCCATTCTCACCGGGTTGAAATACGCTTTTGACATCCATGAAAACACCCTTCCTTGTTCAATGGTGGCAATACGATCATCGCGATTTCTGCTTCCCTACCCTATCAAGCGTTCCCCGCTTCCGCCTGCTTGGCGGCTTTAGCCTTTGCTTGCTTGTCCGGATCTGGAATCATTCCCGGTAGATGCAGTATTTCGGTGGGACACACTTCAACGCAGATTTCGTTGCACTCCGGGCCGTAGTGTTTACACATGAAGTGATTGACATCGATGGCGCCATCGCGATAGGCGATGGCTTGAGCGGGACACTTTTTGATGCAGAGCTGGCACTGGATACAGCCCACCATGCAGGAGTCTTTGACCGTTTTACCCTTCTCTTGCGTCAGACAAGAGAGCACCACGCGATGGGAGCGTGGATACATCAGCAGTACGTCTTTCGGGCAAGCGTCGATGCAGACCGCGCAACCCGTGCATTTGGTGACGTCAATTTCAACGATACCGAGATCGTTTATCACCATCGCGTCGAATTGGCAAACGCGCACGCAATCACCGAGACCCAAACAGCCGAACTTGCAACTTTTGGGACCGCCGAACGAGAGCATTGCCGCAACACAGGTACTGATACCTTCGTACTCCGCCTGCTGTTTGGCCATGGAGTTGGTACCGTAGCAACGCAGCCGCGCCACCTCGTCGCGAATCTCACCCACCTCTTTACCTGTTAAGTGGCCTATTTCGACCGCGATCTCTTCACCACCCGGGGCACACAAGGTCGGCGCTACGTCCGAGTTTACCACCACCTCTTCGGCGTACGCTGCGCAACCGCCGTAACCGCATGCACCGCAGTTGGCCGAGGGTAGATTCTCGTTGACCTCTTCGACGACAGGGTTGGCGGGAACGTGGAACTTTCGTGCAGCGGCAGCCAGGGCGACACCGAAGAACATCCCCATCAACGTGAAGACCATAACGCCCCAGAGAGCAACGGAAAGGAGATCGTTCATGATGTTGGCTCGGCGTATTTAGGTTCGCAAATCATGGGTGACGATTCTTCCCTCACCCTAACTCTCTCCCTGAGGGAGAAGGAATCGATGCAATGAATTGGCTCCTCGCGCACTGATTCACTTCGCGCCCAATTGCGTTGCAGAAACTCAACCTCTCTAACGTTCATTGAATACTCCGATTACATCACTTTCATGCCGGAGAAACCGAGAAAACTCAGCGCGAACAACCCCGCGATAATGAAGGCGATGGGTAATCCGCGGAACAGTCTGGGCACGGGTGCCATGTCCACTTTCTCGCGCGCGCAACTCATGAGGAACAGCGCCAGCGCAAATCCCAGGCAAGCGCCCAACGAGAGCCCTACCGCCTCTACAAACGAAGCACCCGCCGTCGCGTTCAACAGTGGTATGGCGAGAATGACGCAGTTGGTGGTGATCAGCATCAGGAAAATGCCGAACTTTTTGTGCAGCGCCGGTGCCAGTTTCTTGACGATAAGATCCGTAGCCTGCACCAGGCACGCCACGATGCCGATGAAGACGATGATCTGTAGGAAATCGAGGTTGAGCGGTTCCAGTGCGGAGTTGTGGATCAACCAGGAGAGCGTTCCACTGAGCACGCCGACGACACCAAAAGTGACACCCATGCCGATCGCCGTCTCGCGTTTGCGGCTGACGCCGAAGAACACGCACAATCCGAGATACTTGGTGAAGACAAAGTTGCTGATCAGTGCAGCGCCGATCACGACCGAGACCAGCACTGCGAAGACCGAGGGCTCGATGGTCCAGACACCTTCCAAACCGCTGGCGCTCAACAGATAGGTATCGGCCGCGTTGAGCGGTTCGGCGGTGGTGAGTATATAAGTACCGGGATCGGCGCCCGCCTCCATACCGGTGATTTCGATGGGAATATCGGCATCCTGACCCCGCACCAAGCGAATCAGCGACGGATCGTCGGGTAATGCACCCTCAACGCTCAGTTTATAGTCGGAGACAACCGCAGCATCAATGGCCATGACCTGCTCCTCCCACTTTCTCCTCGGGAAGTTTATTGCCCATCTTCAGGTCTACCCAGTTGTAGAGCATCATGATGAGCCCGATGGTAAAGAAGCCGCCCGCCGGCAGCACGATCAGCAGCAGCGGTCCCGAATCAAGTATGGCGATTCCGAATATGCTGCCGCTACCCACCAGTTCACGAAACGCACCCGCCATGATCATGGCGACCAGAAAACCCAATCCCATGCCGAAGCCGTCCCAGAACGAGGGCACAACGCTGTGCTTCATGGAGAAGAGCTCCATGCGCGAGATGATGATGGCGAAGGCGACGATCAGTTTGACGTAGAGCCCCACCTCCTCGTAGATCACGGGAAAGTTCGCCGCCAAGGTCATGTCCATCACCGTCACCCAGATAGCGATAATAATGGTGAAGACCGGGATGCGAATCTTGGGATTGATGATGTGTTTCACCAGCGATGCTGAAACGCTGGAGAGCACCTGCACCACGAAGACGGCAACACCCAGCATCAAGCCATTCTTAACGGTGGTGGTAACGGCAACCGCCGGGCAGAGGCTAAGCGCCAGGCGGTAGACGGGATTCTCCTCGAAGATCCCGCGCATGATCATGGTGGAAATGGGCGGAGCGGTTTTGGTGCTCATAGATAACTCTCCACAACGCGCATACGTTTGACAAAATTTCGCAACGAACGTTTAACGCCGTTGGTCACCGCCTCGCTGCTGATGGTGGAACCGGTGATAGCGTGAATCTGCGGGTGAGCATCGATCGTCGAACGATGTTGCTTCACCCAGGCGTGGAAATCGGTATCACCCAACTCCTCCAGCACCGTACGCCAGTCGCCGGGCAGCGGATCTTTGGTGACGCTGATACCGGCGATCTGTTCTGATGAACGGCCGGCAAACTGATTCTTGAAGTAGCGTTGCGTGATCTCCGCACCCAGGCCGGGATCCTCTTCGTGCTCGATCACCTCTAGTCCCTGGACGCCGTACTGCGAATCGATGGCCAGAAAATAGCGTATCCAGGTCTTGTAACCCGGCGTCACTCCCTCCACCACATAACCCAAGGTTTTCTCGCCCTGCGCGGCGAGGAAGAAGCGACCCACGTAGTTGAACTCATCACCCTCGGCGATCTTCGCCTGCTCCCGCACCCACTCGTCCTTGGCATCGGGCGATTCCGCGTTGGCGATCTCGTCGGGAATATCTGCCGTATCCAGCGCCTTGCCATTCTCATCCACGCGCGCCAGGGTATCGGGCGCCAGATAGAGCACCTCCAGAGCACCCCCGCGCCACAACAGATAGCGACGGATTTCGTGCACCCGGGCCGACGGTGCGAGATTGAGCAGGCCCTGGATCATGCGCTGCTCTCGCGCCTGGATATTGCGAACCTTGGCAGGTTCGGTGAGAAAGTAGACGCCACCCAGAATAATGGCGGCGACAAGACAGACCGCGGTCAGCCCAATGGCGATACTGATCATCTCGCGAAGATCGGGTGGCGCCTGGACTTGCTCTTGCGGTGTGCTCATGACGGCGTCCCCTTCTCCGCCACCCGCGTCGGTCGAAACCACTCCTCAAGGGCCGGCGTCAGCAGGTTCATCAATAGGATCGCGTAGCAGATACCCTCCGGGTATCCACCCCAATTGCGAATGATGCCGGTGAGCAGACCGATCCCAAGACCGAAGACGATCTGCCCTTTCGGTGTGGAGGGGCTGGTGACGTAGTCGGTGGCCATGAAAAAGGCACCCAACCACAAACCACCGGAGAGCATGTAGAGCAGCGGTACATCGGAAAACGGCGCCATCAACGCCGCGCCCGCGATGACACTCAACGGGATGTAGAGTTTGATGATCCGGTGCCACAGCAGGAACACCGCACCTAACATGATGAAGAGCACCGACACTTCGCCGATGCTGCCCGGCCGCATGCCGATGATGAACGAAGAGATGTGATCCCACGCCTCGGGTACACCGGCGAGTATCACGGTTCCATCCTCCTGCAGCGCCTCTTTGAACTGCATCAGCGGCGTAGCGCCGGTGAAGGCATCCAATCCCGAAAGCCCGCCCAGTTCGGGCGCGCGCCAACGCGTGGTCATCTCCACAGGGAAGGTGGCCATCATGATGGCCCGGGCGATCAGCGCGATGTTGAAGATATTGAAACCCAATCCGCCGAATACGCTCTTGGCGAGAAACACGCCCAGCGCCCCGCCGACGAACGGCATCCAGATGGGCAGATCGGGCGGCAGGGTAAAGGCGAGTAGCAGACCGGTACAGACCACCGAACCGTCGAATACCGTGTTGGCCGTCTTGGTCATGCGACACGCCAGGTACTCCGCCACCATGCAACCCAATACCGACGAGACGGTGATGGCGACCACCTGCCACCCGAATACCAACCAGGCCCAGACCAACGCCGGTGCCAACGACAGATTCACCAGCCACATGATCTCCGCCGTGGTGCGGCCACGCCGAATGTGCGGTCCGTAGGAGAGATGCAGCGGTTGCGGATCTTGGCTCATTAGCTCGCCTTCGCTTGGTTGCGGTAGGCGGTCTTCGCCACCTGCATGAACTGAACGAGGGGTCGGTTGGCGGGACAGACATAGGAGCAGCAACCGCATTCGAAGCAATCCACCGCACCGAACACCTCAGTCTCCAAGGGACGCCCATACTCCACATATTGCGAAACCTTGTTAGGCTCGAGACCCAGCGGGCAGACATCGAGGCATTCGCCACAGCCGATGCAGGGGCCGTAGCGATCGAGATTGGTCTCCTCACGGGTGAGAAAGAGCAGGCCGCTGGACCCCTTCACCAACGGCACGTCCATGTTCGCCAGTGCGCGACCCATCATGGGGCCACCGGCGAGGATCTTCACCACCTCTTCCTTATAGCCACCGCAGTGGGTAACGATGTCGGAGACGTGGGTACCCAAGGGAACACGCAGGTTTTTCGGCTCGCTGATCCCTTTGCCCGACACGGTCACCACGCGATCCAGCACCGGCTGGTCGTTACGGATCGCCTCTAAACAGGCGTAAGCCGTCGCCACGTTCTGCACCACCACGCCGACCTGCATGGGCAGACCCCGGCGCGGAACCACCCGTCCGGTCAAGGCCTCGATCAATTGCCGTTCGGCACCCTGAGGATATTTGGTCTCCATCATCACCACCTGCATATCGACCGGCGCTGGCATGCCGTCGATGTCGAGACGTTCGATGGACTCGCGCACCGCTTCGGCCGCGTCGCGTTTGTTGTCCTCGATACCGATCAGACATTTGTCGACACCCACCATCTTGGTGATGGTCCAGGCGCCCAGCACCACCTTATCGCTCTCCTCCAGCATCAGGCGGTAGTCGCAGGTGAGGTAGGGTTCGCACTCGGAACCGTTAATCAGCAGGGTATCCACCTTGGCACCCGGTGGCAGTTGCAGTTTTCGATAGGTGGGAAACGCCGCGCCACCCAAACCCACCAATCCGCCCAGCTTGATCTTCTCCAGCATCTCGGCGGACGAAAGCTCCTGCCAACCGGGTTGCTCCGGATACTCCCGCTCCTCCTCTTCCGGCTTGGCGAGAATCGTGATCGCCACGTCGAAGACCAGCACGGGATGAGGCTCGCGCTGCACATTTTTGACGATGCCGCTGATCGGCGCGTGGATCGGCAGACCGCCATCGGCGGCACGGGCGATCACATCCCCGCGCCGCACCATATCCTTCTTCTTCACCATGGGTTCCGCCGCAGGCCCCAAAGCCTGGCTCACGGGTACGGTAACGCTGGGTGGAACGAAGGATTCGATGGGACAATTGGCGGTGAGCTCTTTGTGCTCGTCGGGATGAATTCCACCCTTGGCGAAGGTGGGTTCGCCCGGTTTAAGAAAAGAGAGAATACCCATACCTGAAACCATGGATGTGTAGAAGGTGATTGTGAGGGAAAAACCATCTTGTCCAGGCGCGAGAGGCGCTCCGGGGAGTGTAGGGTTTCGCGCCCAAGGCAGGCGCGTTATCTATCGCTTCAGCGATAACCTCCTGAATAAACATGTACTTAGACCACTCCTAGCCGTTCTTTTTGTTGTTTTATACGGGTATTACATATCTCGAAGTGGGGACAGTCTGCTCCCGAAATAGGCATAGATCAAGTGGGGGTTCACTTATCGCAATCCATTCGCATTGACGTAACGTCAATTAGGCCTGTTTGAAGGGCCTATTTTGGGTCAAAAGAGAGTATCAACGCGCTCTGAAAACCTGGATCAATCCGATCACGATCGCTACCGCACCGCCCAGATACATGAGGCGCACCTCTTCGACGGGCACGCCGGTCAGAAACTCGTTGAATTTGGAACTCCAGGAGCGTCCGACACTGTATCCCCAACCCAGCAGAAAGGCACCGAGAACCAGCAGCGCGACACCGCTGAAGAGAGTCATGTTGTTATTGCGTCGTGCCATGGGCGGTCAATGTAGTATCGGTCTGCTGATTCCGTCCGGCGACGAAACGGTCGATGATTTCGGTCACTGGGCAGTATGCCTAACGTTGTAATCGCGTCAACAGGCCACGAGTGGAGCCATCGTGCCCGTCTCCGCGGGAACCCTCCGTCAGCTCCTCCAGTAGACCACCCGCCAGTCGCTTACCCAACTCGACACCCCATTGGTCGAAGGGGTTGATATTCCAGATCACGCTCTGCACGAACACCTTATGTTCGTAGAGCGCAATCAACTGCCCCAAGGTGAAGGGATCGAGTTTGCGATAAAGAATAGTGTTGGTGGGCTGGTTGCCGAGGAAGATCTTATAAGGTAGCAGCGCCTCGAGCCGCTCATCGGAAAGTCCGGACCGCATCAACGCTTCGCGAACCTCTGCTTCGTTGTTGCCCCGCATCAACGCCTCGGCCTGCGCCAGACAGTTGGCTTGGAGCTTCTTGTGATGATCGCCCAGTTCGTAGTGGCTCTCGCTCGCCAACAGGAAGTCAGCCGGAATGAGATGCGTGCCCTGGTGTATCAGCTGAAAAAAGGCGTGTTGACCATTGGTGCCGGGCTCACCCCAAATGACCGGACCGGTTGCATAGTCCACCGCTTTACCCTCGCGATCGACCCGTTTGCCGTTGCTCTCCATATCCAATTGCTGGAGATAGGCCGGGAAACGCGCCAACAGTTGATCGTAGGGCAGCACCGCATGCGTTTCCGCTGCAAAGAAATTGGTGTACCAGACCCCGAGCAATCCCAGGATCACCGGCATGTTGCGTTCCAGCGGCTGTGCCCGAAAGTGTTCGTCCATGCAGTATGCGCCCTCAAGCAGCGCCTCGAAAAACGAACCGCCGATGGCGAGCGCGATGGGCAGACCAATGGCCGACCACAGGGAGTATCGTCCGCCGACCCAATCCCAGAACTCGAACATGTTCTCCCTATCGATGCCGAAAGCTTCCACGCCCGCGGCATTCGTCGAAACCGCCACGAAATGCTTAGCGACTGCCGCCTCATCTCCCAACGCGTCGATCAACCACCCGCGCGCGGTATGGGCGTTGGTCAATGTCTCTTGGGTGGTGAACGTTTTAGAGGCGACAACAAACAGCGTGCGTTGCGGATCGAGGTGCTTCAGTGTGGCGCCCACATGGGCGCCATCGACATTGGAGACGAAGTGGCAGCGCAGGCCTGCCTTGGCATACGGCTCCAGTGCATTGCAGACCATTTGCGGTCCGAGGTCGGAGCCCCCGATACCGATATTGACCACATCGGTCACACGCTGACCGGTATGTCCGCGCCATTCGCCGCTACGTACACGTTCCACGAACTGTGCGACTTTTTCGAGAACCCGCCGCACCTCCGGCATCACGTCAACGCCATCGACACACTGGGATTGCGTGCCTCGATAGCGCAGCGCCGGGTGAAACGCCGCCCTCCCCTCGGTGTGATTGACGCGTTCGCCGTTGAAGAGCCGTTCGATCCACCGCGGCAGACCACAGGTCTGCGCAAGATCCACCAGTAGCGGCAAGGTATCTGTGGTGATGCAGTTCTTGGAGTAGTCGAGCAGTAGTTCGCCCGATTCCAGCGAGAAGGTATCGAAACGCTGCGGATCGCGCGCGAAAAGCTCGCGCATATGCAGCGCCTTCACTTTGTCGTGGTGATCGAGCAGTGCCTTCCAACTCGCGGACTGGGTCAGGGCCGACATCCATTGCGCCTCGGTTTTATCCGGGAGCCATCCTAGCATCGAATCGTTGCCAGGATCACCACAAGAACACCTCTTTAAAAATAGATCGCGATGCCGATCCTTCGTCTATAGTGAGCGTACTCGAAACAACCACCTGAACCATGAAAACGCTTTTCGTCACCAGCGAAGCACACCCACTCATCAAAACCGGCGGTCTCGGTGATGTCGCCGGTGCGCTGCCGGTCGCGTTGCGGCAACTCCGTCATGATGTGCGGCTGTTACTGCCCGCCTATCCGCAAGCCAAAGAACAGGTTAAGTCGCTGCAGACCGCGGCAGAGCTTGAGCTCGAGGACCACCCGGAAAAAGTGACTCTGCTCCAAGGTAAACTTCCCGGCACCTCGTTACCGGTCTACCTTGTCGACGCACCCGGCCTCTTCGATCGGCCGGGCAATCTCTACACGGCCTCTGACGGTACCGGGTGGTCCGATAATCCCCAACGATTCGCCCTCCTTAGTCATGTTGCGACGGCTATAGGCCTCGACCGGGCAACGCTCGATTGGCAACCCGATATCGTGCACTGTAACGATTGGCAATCCGGTCTGACACCGGTCTTGCTCCACCAGTACGCGGTGCGACCGAAAACGGTTTTCACCATCCATAACCTGGCCTATCAGGGTATTTTCAGTCGCGAAACCTTCGAGCAGCTGCAGCTACCCGAAGCGTTGTGGTCCTTCGACGGATTGGAGTTCCACGGCAATTTCAGCTTCATCAAGGGCGGTATCTGCCGACGCCGTCACCACGGTCAGCCCCACCTATGCCCGTGAGATCTGCCACAACCAACTGGGCTACGGCCTGGAAGGGTTATTGCGCAGCCGCGCCGACCGGCTGCACGGCATTTTGAATGGCGTCGACTACAAGGCCTGGAACCCGCAGAACGATCCGAACCTGATCGAGCCTTATTCGAAGGAGCGCCTGCAGGGAAAAGCGAAAAACAACGCCGCCCTGCAATCAGAGTTTGGCTTGCCGGTAGACGGCGATATCCCCTTGATGGTTCATGCAGGGCGGCTAGTGGAGCAGAAAGGGGCCGATCTGATTCTCAAAGCCTTGGAGGAGATCCCGCAACAGACCCGCTATCAATTAGCGATCATCGGCAGTGGTAAGACCTGGCTGGAGCGCGCGCTGAAAAACTTCGCCAAGAGTCGCCCGGACTCCGTATCCATCAAGATCGGCTACGACGAAGCGCTGGCACGTCGACTGGAGGCGGGAGGAGACATCTTTCTGATGCCCTCACGCTTCGAGCCTTGCGGACTTAACCAGATTTACAGCCTCAAATACGGCACGGTCCCCATCGTCCATCGCGTGGGCGGCCTGGCCGATACTGTCGTGGATACCATCGATCACACACTGAACGCCGGGATCGCAACCGGATTCGTTTTTGATCATCCCGACCCCTTCGACCTGCGTGTCGCAATACAGAAAGCTATCGAACTCTATCAAAACCGCAAGGCATGGCGTATGTTGATGCGCACCGGGATGGCGCAGGACTTTAGTTGGGCCACCAGCGCACGCCAATATATCAAGCTCTATCGACACGTCATCGAAACATAGTACTTACGCCACAGAATAGGCTCAGAGAAGGAGCGACACATGAAGATCCAAGCGATACGGGCGATCGCCCGCGAGCACCACATCAAACCACTACCCCCCTCGAAACTGGAATTGGTGAGGGCGATACAGAGTCGCGAGGGCAACTTTCCCTGCTTCGGTACCGCCGTTGATGGGGAGTGTGACCGGGTGGACTGCATATGGCGCGAGGATTGTTTGGGGATTTATATACTTGACTCCCCGCTGATCCAGTCGTGAAAACTCTCCACAAGTCTGCCGATTTGATCGTCCCTGATTCTGTTGCTGTTGCTGTCGATCATTTCCTGGCCGTCTGGTTGCCGGAGGTAGATCGGCTTCGCCCGTTGGTCTATTCCTGCGGTGCGGGGCGTGCGCATGAAGACGTTGTAGGTGGTCTCTAAAATGCCGGCATCGGCTTGTTTGGCCTCTGCTGGAGACAACTTCTGGACGATCAGGACCGTGGGGTTCTTGATGCCCTTGCTGGCTGCGAAAGTCGTCTTTGGGAGATCGAC
>Ga0209679_1001120_pt1 | contig 10995 bp, 6 predicted proteins | sample WorMetHEROISLAND_4_FD_187408 | JGI IMG/M metagenome (GOLD analysis project Ga0209679, IMG submission 187408) | Marine gutless worms symbiont microbial communities from Max Planck institute for Marine Microbiology, Germany - Olavius sp. 2 HERON... ...
AAAACATTTACACTAAACACTTTACATATGTTTTATTTTACACGTACACCGCGGTCTAAAGCCGGCGCTGACAGTGTCAGCCGACAATGTTGCAAAGTATCTCAGTGTAACAAGTAAGCTTGTCTCTTGGCGATATGCTTGTTTTCATCTGCGTGTTCTTTTTACAAATCTACATGGTGCAACCGTACCAAGAAGCTTCTCAAAAGAAACCATATCCATCCGAAATGTTGCTCAGAACTCCACACAATCTTCGTTTGTCAGCTTCTGGATGAGAGTCGTTGAAAAGCCAAGTGTTTGACGCCGGACAATCCATGCCCTGGTCCAACACGAGTGTCTTTTTTTCGACGATACGTTTCCCGTAATTATAAGCATGTAATTTTTATCTGCGAAAATCTGTTGCGTTTGTTATTTTTCACTGTAGCAAAAGATAATGTACAATGACGCGATAATGGTGTAAAGATGAATATTCTGTTGTCGCTGGACTTCGCACAGTGAGGGGGTTCAAAGTTCCACTCCTTTCCCGGATCTGGGGGGAGTTCTGGAGTACGGCAAGCAGCAACTGCAATAATTTTACATAAAACCTATTTATTACGACATCTTTTACTAACTTACTATTATTTTTTTCGGTAACCGGTCAGTAGTTCTTACAGTTACGACGAAAACCTCACGGCGTATAAAACACTTGGCTACGCTTGAATTTCAGCAGCTTGCACAGACCTCAATGGGGCAAATTTTGTTTAGATCATACAGAGGATCATATTGGACAGTATACACATGGGGGGTATACCGACCTTTGATATTTTTACCCATTTTAAAGTAACTCTGGGCGGCTACAATTCGGTCAGTAAGTGAGTCGAAGCGCATTTATGTGTGTATGTTAAACCACTGTCTGGAGTGGGATAAGTTCATTCGTTTACACGTAAAATAAAACATTTGCAAAACATTTGCAAAAAATGTTTTAGTGTTTTATTTTATATGTAACCACCCTAAAACATTTGCAAAACATTTCCAAAAATGTTTTAGAGGTGGGTACATGTAAAATAAAACATTTTTACAACATTTTTATGCCCACGGCATAGTCGCGGGAAGTCGGCGGCTCTAAAACATTTTTGCTAATGTTTTATTTTACATGTAACCACGGTCTAACACTCACTTATCCCACTCCAGAGAGTAGTGTATCACAGTAGTGTATCAGTGTATCACACTTATTCGACGGTCGGTAGTATAGCCTACACTCTGTTCGTTTGGTCACGCCTGACTGCACCTGCGGGGTTATCGACCCGTTATATACCACTCCAGACACATCGGTAGAGATAGGCAGTACGAGTGCGACCGTGGAATAATACACCGTAATATATATCGCGAGCGGATAAGAAGCCACTGGCCACCTGGAGCTGCCACTGATTAGCAACCACCAGCGTCTGCTGCTGAATCGTCTTCAGCATCTGCTGCGCTCATCTGCAGCCGCGGTGAACCGTTTGATCTCAACTCTCAGAGATGCACGTGCATGCACAGTGGGAGACGGACTGGTGCCGGGGCTCGGCTTGGAGTCGGATGTTGTGGTACCTAGCCTCGAAGTGAGTAAGTAAAAACTAAATAGTGAACTGATATAGCGCATTATCGCCAAAAAGCTCCCAGTATGTACCCGAAGTCCGCAGCAAGAAGCTTCTCAAAAGAAACCATATCCATCCGAAATATTGCCACATTATTCGTGATGGTCAAATAAAAAGTAAGTCACTAATGCCGTGATTGCGAGTCGACTACGATACGACTACGATCCGACTATACGACGTATCGCACACGCTTGCACTGCTTGAGTGACCTTGTTGTGTATCGCGCACGCCTGCTTCCAATTCGACGCAAGCAAAAAATGAACAATGTCAATTTTTCGTCGTAGTCGTATCGTAGTCTAATCACAAAATTGCGATATAGGCTTAAGTTTTCGTAATAACGGTGTCAGATATTGACTGATTTTCAAAGTTCTTTTACTGACACACTGAACAATAAATTTGCAATAAAGTGAACACTAAAGATCCGCCACACCTTAAGTGCTTCACTACACTTACGTTGTGATATATTCATGGCAGCTTTTAAATACTAATATTGACAAGGTACTCGTAGTCTAGCGACAAATTTACAAAATTAGGATCTCTGATAACCATTGCATATTTACATGCTGAGTGTGATAGTGAATGAATTTCGAAAATCGGTTAATGTTTGACGAGGTTATGAATTTTGGTTGCTTACTTTTTCTGGACTACCTTGTAGAACAGTGTGCTACAAGACACGGCTAACGAACTTAACTTTTCTAAACCTTCAAGCGACTTCCACGTCTCATATTGATTCCGTCAGCGTCCGCAAGGTGTCACTCCTATGACCACACGTGACTTATTAACACCAACTATCACCAAAAGAGGGTTAGAGGCCCTTATGTCCTTACTTTAGGCGTGGCCTCATTGTTGCCTCAACAGACATTAGGGGAAAGTAATGTGCAAGTGCAGCGCAATGAAAAGTTCCCCACGGCAAATGTTTTGCTCACCAAAATCTGGCGCCGTCATTGTTGACAGCTGGTTGATTGCTTGATTGATTGATTGATTGATCTAAACGCTGCTCCGTATTATGCGCACCTGCGCGCTGTATCCATCAATCGTCATAACATCCCTCGTCTTCCGCTAAGTAGGCCTACACAGCAGATAGACGAAGATTGGAAGCTTTTAAAATGTGGATTTAGAGAAGAATAGAGAGGATCGTTTGGCCAGATAAATTAATATATGAGGAAGTGTGCGATGAAAGATATTTACCGCAGGCAATACGGTAACGTAAGCATCAATCGATACGCCACGTGTTCAAACTGCAAAATGGAAATGTTACGCCAAGTAGTCGGACCGCGGAAAGATCAAAGGAAGATAGTGAAGCGTCTTAGAGCCTCAGTCTATCTACCTTGCAACAGTTGCAAGCGAGTTGTTTTGCATCCAATTATTGCCTTGTTTATACGACGTGGTGCCATGAAATGCTGGTGATGGAAGGGTTCGTCGTGCTGCCTCTGACACTGTTCTGACGCAGTCCATGACGTCGGATGCAGAGCCACGTTGAATGACCTTGCGGCCCAATCCGCAAGATTTTTGGACCCGGAAGGCGGGTCCCAAAAAGCCGCTGTAGTTGTTGTTGTTGTTGTTCTTGTTCTTGGAATCACTTCTCTATGGGTCTAAAAATCCCTAAGGCTTTCTTAATACACAGCGAAGCGCAATGAAACTTTGCATACACATTCGTGCCGACATTGCTCACAGATCTACCGGCTCAGATTTTCCACTTATTTTCTAATTAATGAGTAATTAGCTAGTTAATTAGCATAGACCGCGGGAGTGCACGCAACAGCTGTAACAGCTAGCCGAAGCATGCCCGCTGCCGCTGGTCAGCTCAGCGTATGTACAATGGCCAGCTGTTACAACTGTTGCGCGCACTTCCTTCCGGGTCCAATAGTATCTTTCGTACTTGTTTTTAACAGTTTTGCAGTGATAGGCCTTGGCCTTGCACTCAAAGCCTATAGGCCAGGCTGCGTGATATGTGGTTTTCTTTAACGCGGTTGTTTGTATGTTTTCTGCAAAAGACATCCGTGCACCACTCGCATCCCAGAAATGAAATCTGGTAACATGCGGTCATTAGTTATGACATATTTTAGTTCAAAAATTACCGCTCCAGCCAGTGATGTTAGGGCTCGGCCTTGGCCTTGTATCTTGGGGCCGTGTTAGCATCACTACCAGGGCGGATCTACGTTGGGGCAGGGGGTACGTGCCTTCCCCCAGATTCACTTGTTGCCCCCCCCCCCCCAGATTCAAAAGCTAGCTGACCGTTCTCACGTGATTTCTGGGGTCCCAAAATGTTCCAAAAGGACCAAAATGCAAATTTTCCTGGGCTCCGCTCTGGACCCCGCTGGTGGAGCTTACAGCGCCCCCAGACCTCATAGCTGATGGGGAGGGACTCGCTGCTCCCCTCCCAAGAACCTCACCCCGCTCTAGGCCCTTAGGGCCTCGCCTCGTTTCTACAGGTCTCGGGGGTCTAACCAATTACAGAGTTGGCAACCCTACTAATGATAGATTTCAAATGTAGGCCTCTATGAAGTTCGTATTTTTTTCGGTTTCGGAGAACGGAGAAAACGGACTCAGTGATGACGGAGCTGAGTGAGGGTGGCAATGCCCCTAGAATTTTTGGGCTAGAACCGCCCCTGATCACTACTGTTTTGTACCGTACAGCAGCGGTAACTAGAAGGCACTCAGAGAGTTTAAACCTTCGTCCAGGATTTCATGTTTGATTTTTGTTTCTCCATAGGAATCGTGGATAAAGATTCTTTTTAAAAGATTCCCAGCTGCTGATCGTGATCCGAGTCACTATCACAAAATTTAATCGATCGGTTCTTGGGCCACGCCCACTCTTTCAAACATTTCATCAAAATCCGTTTACAACTTTCTGAGTAATCTGGCGGACAGACAGACAGACAGACAGACAGACAGACAGGTAAACAGACACAGGTAAATCTCAAATTAGCGTAATGCGTTTATTAACAGATAAGCGTGTCGCCCGTGTACGATGGTTGTAATAAATGCTGCATCGTAAACTTCAGACGTAACACCTGCAGTTATATTCTAAAGTCATTCTATTCGCCACTAAAACAGTATTTCCACTACGGCTGCGCTGCGCGTTGCGAGCGATAGTGAGCGATAGTGAACGATAGTGAACGATATGTAGCGATGTCGAGCTATATATGTACAGTAGTGCGTTCACTATCGTTCACTATCGCTCGCAACGCGCAGCGCAGCCGTAGTGGAAACAGGCCTTAATTCCTTTCGTTAGTCGACTAGTCGTAGAATTATTAATTGGCTGCAGTTGTTATAGATCAGTCAAAAGCCTCGTTGAGTGCACACGCCTCATTCTCTGCATGGACATCAATGATCGTTTACTGTGTCGATACAGGTGCCGTTTGGTGCGTGGAACCGCGTGACCTCGGCGTGACATCTGCCGTCATTATTGTACGACAAATTTGACGATCTCTTGGCTCGTTCGCTGGCGCGGTCCGACGACGACACAATAGACGTACGGCGTTGTCAATGCAGATGCCCGTATGATCGTCCGGTCGCGATACCAGTGTTTCAATTCATCAGCGATTTGTTGGACGCTGCCCGCTTTCAGAATTGCACACAGTACGACGGAGTTACAATTGTGATACCTAACGACACAGAAGCGTTTTTAAAGCAAACAAACCATTACAGAGACACAGAAAGACGTTACTAACTTGCACAGGAGGATCTTTCAGGTGAATAGTTGCTGTATGCACATTTCTAACTTGTTTTAGCATTAGTATGATTTACTTATGTAGATATAATAATAATAACAGTAATAGCGCCGACAATTTCTAACGCGCCGTAACGTGAAAGTCATTACAAGGGCGCGTCCTGTCCAAACAATTTGCAGCATCTACAGGATGGAGTGAAGATAAAGCCTTCTGTAGATGTTCTACTGTTTTCTGTAATCTTGTATTTCGTACCATTTTGTCGTAGATATATATGCAAATATATGCAGATCATTATGCATTCTTGTGTTATATGTATGAATTTGCCTATTAAATATAAAATAGTCATGAAATGCAGATGGAACCAGTTGGCTATAATACACACGCTTGAATACAAATATAAGAAGTTGATGATTATGCAGAGAAACTAAAGGCAACAGATTATAATTGTTATATAAATCAAAAACATGAGAACGTTTGAGTTGGTTTTGCATAATTCTTAAAATTTTAGTGTACTTTGCTGCTATTGAAATAATAAACTTACTTACTAGTGAAGTGTCGTGAGTCAAATTATACCGAAACATCCTGCCACGATATTTTGTCTGAACTTCATACGGGCGCAGGCTTCGGCGCAGAATATATTTGCAAGAAACGGAACAAGAGCGTCGACCTACCTTTAACCTTTGACCTTTCGACGCTGGGTCAAGGCCACGATGGGTTCGGCGGGAGTTGCTATGGAAACGTTGCTGATCTTGTCGGTTGCCTGCATAGTCAGCTGGTTGACACCAATCGTCACGGCGGCAGTCAGCGAAGGTATAGTTATCCGCTCAAATTGTTTTCATTTTTCCCCATTTATATACTGATATTTGTCACTGTATTTGTTGGCCGACAGCTGGATGAATTTTGATGTTTTTTTTCGGTAGACTGTCACTTTATATAGACATTGGTTAAAGCGACGGGGGGTCGGGAGCTGAGACCCCCACTCTGGTTTGGGCCACCCTCGCTGAAATGTGAGCTTCCCTGTTCAGTGATGGAGAAATTCTTACTGTTTCTTGTTAGACTGTTCAGCTCCGCTGTAAGTCGTTTTTGTCAGATATGGTGATGATGATGATGATTATTATGATGATAATAATTATTATTATTACCTTCTCCGCCGCTTACCGAGGGGGAACGTATTGTGTCGCTCGGCATCCGTCTGTCGCGCTGTCGCGCACTGTGTGTGTGTCCGCCAAGCCGCGGCTGCACGCGGCATTAGACTCGGCGGCGAAGGTAATGCACTGTATGCAGTGCTCTCTAGTATAAAGAGTGGTTCGAAAAAGTAATCCGCCGTGTTTCTGTCACAAGTACACCAAATACTGACGGATTTTTAGAATTCTTTAACTCGCACACTCCGCAGTAAATCTGCAATAAAATGATCAAAGGTAATAATCGGACTAACTTAAAAACTTACTTTTTGTTTGATTCGTGTATTGTAGCACCGCACATTCATGATCAGCCGAGGTTGAACGAGACAGCTTACAAACCAAATGAAGACGTCAAACTGCTTTGTGTCGCAGACGGCGACCCAGAGTTTGTCATAGTCATTATTTCTGTGTTCAGCTAGAGTTTCTTAACAGTGTTTCTAAAAATGGAAACGACGTTATGTTCAAAAATAACTCCAAAATTCCGGTTTAACAAGAAAGCACCCAGAGAGTTCAAACCTCCGCCGAGGATTTGTGTTTTACTCTTGGATGTCTGTAGCAATTGCATTAGAAAAATAAAGAATCATTTTAAAATCCTGCATTGGATAACTCTGTTGTCGGATCGCGAATTTCTTTATATTACAATTACAATTACAGTTACAAATTACAATTCAACATTTCGGGCCATTTCGGGCCCGTGTGTTTAGCATGGGTACTATCCTGTGGCTTTTGGAGACAAGTGCGTGAAACTGGTTGCACGTAGGTGGACTTGCTGTGATGACGTGACAGCCCTAAAGTACGTATTAGTAATATGTTACCTAGACTGTCAGTTGGCATTTACTGTATATACAGGTACGTCTGGAAGAAAGACGGACAGCGATTGGACACAGGTAGCGGGCAGTCTAAGTACATTGTTCAGCCACCAGGTGGCACCATCATCATCAAGTCTCCATCAACAGAGGACGATGGCGTATACCAATGCTTTGCGCACAATGAATTCGGCACAGCTGTCAGCATCAGGACTAGAGTCCAGAGAGCAGGTGCGACGACTATTTTACGAATTATTATTAAAAACAGTTTGAAATTTAGAATGTTAGGAAGTTTCTGGGTTAACGGCAGTTTAGTTTAGCCTAGATCTAGCTACGTAACAATTTTGCGCGCAGATCTGTCCATAAGAACTTTGAAATTTGCACTCAATTTGATTTCAAGCCGTTTAGTAATAGGAAATTGCTACAAATTCGTTTTTAGTGTTTTCGAAGGCCCACGCAGACTGTTAGGCCATAACGCCGTTGCTTAACGTAGTATTTGTAAAGGAAAAATGCGTAGTCTTATAGATTCATTTCATAAGCGCTGGGCTGGAGCTGATTCCAATCTCTAAACAGTCAGCTCGTATGCAGGTGACGACCCGGCGTTAGATTGCCGTTACCTTCCGCCAGGCTCGCGGTTACCTTTCTATCCGTATACATAAAGCATCACTAAGTGTCAAGTTATAGTGCTTGGTGAGAATTACCGCTATTCTCATGGGAATTAATTCCCACTGACGACTGTATATTATAGTGTTGCGATGTGTCGACAGAAATACATTCGTTTCCTACAGTTCGTGATCCCATCGTCCACACTCCGGTTGTCGGATATTCTCAGACACTGCGCTGCTCACCTCCTCACAGTTATCCGTCAGGGAACGTCTACTGGGGCTACAGTCATCCACGGTCTAGCAAACTCAACGCCGTCGAGACGAACGACCGCGTACTACTCGACTACGACGGTTGGTTTATTTTTACCGCGCGATGCACGTAGTGCTAGCGCGGTATTGCTATCGTAAGTCGTCCGTCCGTCTGTCTGTCTGTCTGTGACGTTGATATACCGTGGGAGTAATAGTTGGGTTAGTTCGAAACTAATTACACAAATAAATAGCTTAGGGACTTCGCTTGTTGGAGCCACAACATCGGCAGTCTAGTCCAAGGGGAACACCCCAAAAATTCGAGGGGGGACACGTGCCCCAGTGCCCCATAGCTGGGGTGGGATAGCGATAGGGATGGGGTCGCTGTTCTGAACAGAAAACCTGCAATATCTCTGAAACGGTGCAAAATAGGACCAAGGTTACTATTGATGACCAATAGGAAATTGCATAAGCGCTTTCAGTTGGTACCGATTGGCGTAGGCGCAAACTGCAGATGAAAAGGGATTGGTAAAGATAATAACTCTTCCTAAAGCGATGCTTACTAGAGTTGCGACTCGTGACCGGCAGCGGTTTGCAGTCTCGGTGATTGCATGAGCTAATGACACCGCAGCTATATTTTTATGTTGTCATTGATGCATTGTCAACGATATCGGATAATAACTGGACCCACGGTGCAGTTAGCAGACATGCCACCGTCCCAGTTTGCCGCTGTACTGGTTATGGCATTATTTTTCTCGCTGAGGATAGGAGGCTGAGTTGAATAACCTTACGTTGAGTCCTGATGTGGCACGCAGATAATGTTGGCATGGTGGTCCTATGACTTCTGTAAGCAGAGCTGTGATGCAGATCTCTAGTACAAGCGTTAAGAATAGTTTGCAAACCGATCGTCATGTGTAAACGCGCGCCATATATATCGATACAACGGATGTGGGGTAGGATAGTGTTATGGCAGGAATAACTTCACGGCTGTAGTAAAAGCTGTGTACTCGCAGCCTTTGCGTCTCAGGAAGGTATTGTCTCTGAGTCTGTAGTGTAGGGAGACACGATTTAACTGATAGTGGAGTCATCATAATCATAATCATCATCATCATCATCATCATCATCATCATCACCATCATCACCATCATCATCATCATCATTGTCGTCGTCGTCGTCGTCGTCTCATCTTTTCATCAACCGAAGTAGCATAATATGAAACGTTAGACACAACAGAGCCATAACAGGAAATTTTCCAAGAAGGGAGCAAAGCTTCTTCACGTCTTTACCCTTACCTTCTGTTTTACTCTGTTATTTTTTCACATCTGTGATCTGTCTTATCTAATCTTCCCTCGATTTATCGCGTTTTACACACGTCTATATGGCAGCTTGTTCCAGTTGTTCGGATAAATCATAGCGCACTACCTATTTGCGCCTTTCCGCGAGGGACATGTCCCATGCTTGCAAGCACCCATGTAAGGGACAGACACACACAGCGTGTAGTATCGCCTTAACAATAACAGTGGTTTAATAGGTGAAGGTTCGTTCTTGGAGACACACATAGACACTGTTATATTCACTGTTTCAGTATGATAGCCATTCGCAAGTACTCGCCTATCGGTACTTGTTGTATCATCACTTTGAGTACCTGTACTCGCACCTGCTTTGTGAGTATTTGAAACAGCCCTAATACCTGCTGGACGCAGGCAACTTGTATTTTGCTAACGTGTTACCGGGCGACGAGAACCAGCGCGGCTGGCGCTACGTTTGTGCGTCCTTCAACAGCGTGGTGCGAGGCAATGTCCAGGGCGATGACCAGGTGGTCAAGCCTGTCCATTCTGCAGGTATAGTGACCACTGACCAGAGACAACCCATCTGTAGCTGTCCCTCGCCGCCGGCTAACTACACTGAGCATCATGCGTTACGTGTACACTATCGTCATCACACTGATTGCTATCTGCTCCTGTGTTTTATAATTCTATGACTAAGAATTGCAGAATTGGGATTTCTGCTAGAGGCGCGGAGCCATTGATGATTGAAGACTTGGTAGGAGAGTCCACGTGAGACGGTTTGGACGAACACAAGGAAAGACATCGGTGATTGGATAAGAAAGTGACCAGGGTTGGGCGTACAAGGCATTAGACAGATGGAAAACCTGGGATGTAAAGTCACATAATCTAGACTGATGATAAAGGAGGTTTTTTTGCTAATGACGGGTTTGATAAAAAGATGCATGGGAGTTAAAATGGGGAAAAGTATCCTGTAATGTAATAATGCGACTGTTGTAATGCATTTTCCAAACGAACAAAGACAGACAATAACCTGACCTAAATTTTGGGAGCCAAGAATGTAGTCATTTAAACAGAAGACGTACGACAGAGGCGATGATAATTATGACGTTTATGCTAATGTCTGTGTGATGATGATATTGTTCTATTGTGACGTCGTTTCCGGTGTTGTTCTACGCCATTGGCTGCCAGTGTGTCACGTGGTCATTGGCTGGCAATGTGGTAACAATTGTTCATTTTTCGCGTGGCCAGACAGAAGTGCATGGATGACTGACTGGTTTACAGTTTTAACAGCCGAACCGACCATTGCACGGTTAATGACCACAGTCCGAAACTAGAAATGCACTCTTGAGGCGCAGAACCAACCCCAAGTCGAAGGTCATCTGAACGTCACCAGAGTAGTTTGCGAAATTTGGTGTATTAAAGGTTTTTTTTGTTTTAAAAGAGCCAAAAGAGGCTGGTGTACCGTTTCACTGATAACTGCGCTGGTCCTGACAATCAAACCTAAATTCGATGCATTTTATAATGCGGTTTATCCGCTAATGAATTACGTCACCACCATGATCATCGTTATCAAACACGCAG
>Ga0209679_1001121_pt1 | contig 10991 bp, 6 predicted proteins | sample WorMetHEROISLAND_4_FD_187408 | JGI IMG/M metagenome (GOLD analysis project Ga0209679, IMG submission 187408) | Marine gutless worms symbiont microbial communities from Max Planck institute for Marine Microbiology, Germany - Olavius sp. 2 HERON... ...
GGATGGTGGGCCCACGGCGCAGTGCACTGCACGGTGCACCAGCAGTATACTGAGCAGTATCGACAGCATTTGATTAGATAATTACTCATTAATTAGAAAATAAGTGGAAAATCTGAGACAGTGGGTCTGCGGGGATGTCAGCACGAATGTGTGTGCAAAGGTTCATTGCACTCCACTGCGTATTAAGAAAGCTTTAAGGATTTTTAGAGAACTGACAACAACAACAAGAAAAAGAACTTCTGGGTTAAAAAATCATAGAATACCTGTGCTTTGGTAACTAGTATTGTAACGAATTGCAGCAATGTGTTGCATGTGAACGGTGCTCGAGGTCACAGTTTTTGCTGTGTTGTAGCAATTTCTCAAACTACAAGGCGCGCTTTACGATGCCTGGAGACGAAGCTGGCAGGAACATGTTCTACAGGTTTGTTCACTAAACTTTGTTACCTGTCACCAGGGCCAGCAGTATTCTGCGGCGGCACGTGGATTTTCACGCCGTGCTGTGGAATTCACCGTTTGCCGCAGATTTTGCTGGTTGCTGCAAAAAAAGTGGTATTGTCCGTTTTTTGCTACGTATGTATCTAATTCAAGGTTTTTCGGACTCCTTTTTAATTTTACTGTTTATATAATGCAACAAAATCTAGTCATTGTAAGCTATGGTTCTGTGCTCTTGCCCCTTCATCAAAGCTTGGCACAAGATAATCTGCATGCTTTTTTGACATTATGACGATATTTTCATCATTAATGGCCTAGTGTAATGTCTTGTGATGTTACAGGTTACAATAAATTCCTTATTTATACTTTGAAGTTTAATACAACAACGCCTAGTGGCCGCTGAATATAGAGTATTTGGGGATAATAATGCTGCAGAATTTCACAAATTGCGATGTGAAATTTGGCAAAATTTGCTGCAGAAAAACGATAGCCGTGCCAGTCACTGGTTTGATGTTGTTGGTTAAGCGACACGAAGGGCAAATTCAGTACAGATTACTGTTGTATTCATGGCTGATATTTGCAGCGTTAACATTGGTCCTGTGCACCTGATATCGTTCTCGTCAGAGTACTACTACTACGTGCAGTACGGCTGGCAGCAGATCATTCGTCAGTATGAATGGATGGAGCGTGATCTCATCGTTAGTACACTGACTGCTCTGTTACCGTGTACTGATTGCTATGTGTCAGTATGAATGGATGGAGCGTGATCTCATCGTTAGTACACTGACTGCTCTGTTACCGTGTATTGATTGCTACGTGTTATCATATCTGCTCACCTTTGTCTTGATTTCACACAAAATCTAGCATGTCTGCTGCAAATCCCAAAATATTTTCCTTTACCTCTTATCTCAACCCCACAGAAGATGGGAAACAGTGAAATCAGAGTGGAATATGTAGTTACTTGTTTTGTCATTATTTTATATTTCTGCAGTTTTGGGTCTTCTGCGGTGTGACGTGTTAAAATATGTTCAACTGTTTTTGCCACAGATGGAAAATATCATGATATTTTCGAAAATATCGGATATTTTTTATATTTTTGATATCTATCGGATATTTTCAATATTTTCATTTTGCAGCATTGGATTGGATGATGTCATTGAAAGGCTTGTGTTTAAGTTGTGTATTTCAGAATGGGGCTACTAAGAACAATAACAATAGCAATAACGCGCTTTGCACTACGTGCATCGCACGGTAAATATGTTTAAAATTAAATAATAAGCAGTATTGAAAATTTGAAATGTCTATTTTCACATTTTAGTGATGTTTTTATATCAAATAATAAAGTAATGTTGAAAAAATATGGAAAGTATCCAATTTTGAAAATATTGAAAGTATCTGATATTTTCAAACTATCCGATATATATCCAATATATATCACCGATATATGTCGCTGATATATCGTGCCAACCCTGGTTTTTGCATCACAGTAAGCATCATTTGTACTGAGGCGTGCAGAAGGTTATTCTCAGAGAAGCTGAGGTGATGTGATGTGAAGTGACGTGACGTGACGTGACGTGACGTGACGTGACGTGATCACTTGACGGCAGTACAGTGTATAGATGTTAGTGTGATGTGTGATTGACAGGAGGCAAACAGACCTGAGAACAGAGCAAAGCAGCCGTGGATCATCACAATGTGTCATCGTCCGATGTATTGTGATAACAGCAATGACGATGAACACTGCGTTCACCTACAAGACAACCTGGTATCAATCAACTTGTGGCCTGCTGCTGCTGCTGCTGCTGCTGCTGCTCTGTAAAGCACTTGTGGATAATTGACTTCGTCGTCACTGACCTGTCACTGTCTAAGTATAGTAAGTAAGTAAGTAAGTAAGATTATCTCTAGATGGTGCAGTTAAAATAGTTCGCACTGCGCTGTGGCCACACTGTCCAAACAAAAATGTCTTTAGTGACCACCGGAACCGACTGTACGGTAAGTCAGTATCTCTGAGAAGTGGCGGTAAACTGTTCCATAGCCCGGGACCGGCAGCTGCAAAAGCTCTGTCGTGTATAGTATACCTTGTGATAGCATTGTTTCTTAGGAGAAATTCTGAGTGATTTGATTGATTGATTGATTGATTGATTGATTGATTGATTGATTGACTGACTGATTCATTGATTGATTGATTGATTGATTGATTGATTGATTGATTGATTGATTGATTGATTGATTGATTGATTGATTGATTGATACATCGTGTCATCATCCATTGTGCTCTGATAACAATAGCTGCAAGCATTAAGCACTGTCATATTCAAGACCATAGTGTCATTTTACTTACTGCAGAACCCCAGACACTGTGCCTAGCAGCTGTAGAAGATGTTTTAGAAAATTTAGTGACGAAATTTCCCAACAGAACCCAGAATGGGTCTGACTTTCAAAAAAAACATTTTAATTCTTGTCTAACAGGCCAGTTTTTCAGCATTGCACAGGTAGCCGGGTCTGAAATAAGCAAACTGATGGGAGTTGCTGAAACAGGACCATGTACTGGCCATGGCCACATGGCCACACTGTGTACTGGCCACATGGCTGCACTGTGTACTGGCCACATGGCCTTCGTGTCACCCATCTCAAAGCATCAATGCTCTGAATGGTTACTTACATGTACAACTTTTTGTGCATCTGAAACCTGTTTTAGCGTACCAGATAAAATTGTATAATAAGAAATTTTTTGACCACATGTAGTGTAAGTGGTCTAGTGGTTAGAGTATCGGACTCACAACTTTCAGGTCGCGGGTTCAAATCTCACTGCCAGCCATTTGCAAGCAACCTTGAGCAAGTTGCTAACCTCCGGTGTGCTCAGGTCAACTCAGCCTCCTACCCCTCGAGGGACATGAAATGAGTAGTAGCTTATGAGCTATACGGGTGAAGGCCTAGTGTGGCTGATTAGGGCAGTGGTATGTCTGTGTGCTGCACCGCGGGTCCCCGGTCCAATTGTTCGCTAGTGTGGGCAATGAATGGCTGCATAATGCACTGCGGTACCATTAGCTCATGCCAATCAGCTGCCACTTCCGAGATTGTAAAGCACTTCTGGTCACGAGTTCACATGTAAGCAGCGCTATAGCAAATGCTTGACCTTTACCTTTTGTTTAACTGATAGGACTGCTCAGCACTTCATGTACAAGCAAGATAAAGAGTTAATGTGAAGGCAAAGTCGGTGTGTTGTATGGACAGATCCGTGTTGGGATCCCAGTGGTGCATGCGTTTAGTATGGAAGATTTGTTGTACAAGCACGGCGTCGACATCCATCTCGAGGCTCATGAACATTCCTATGAACGCATGTGGCCTGTCTATAATCTTCAGGTTTGTCGGGTTTTCTTTCTTGCCACAACAAACACAAATGTTCAGAGTATGTTTCATAGAAATTCTCCGTCGACTATAATAGTGATTAGAACCTACTTGAAGTATACACGCTGAGGCATAATTACTGGACCCCCTAGTGCCAAATGGCAAAACTCTGTTTTTTGGCACAAAAATTCCCATGGCTAAGCACGAGATAATGCTGCATGCAGTGTTGCTAAATTTAGCCACCTTACTTACTGCCTTTACTGCGTAATGTCTGCGTCAGTGTGACGTCATTGGGACGAACTGGATCAGCGCGTTACTGATACGGCAGTCAGGCAGTGGTGCACGTGTCTTCGAGCGTGTGTTAAAGCGAAATGCGGACACTTTGTTGTGTTTATTGTTGTTTGTGTGTTGTGCATGTTTTTTATACGTTGTACTCTGAGTACATTTTCAGTGATATTAATACTAACTGTAATGATTTTCCACCATATACGTGTGTATCCTGTAAAAAATTCCTGGATCCATATCACAATCCACTTTGTCACCAAATTCTAATCAATTGTTCCTTGGGCCACGCCCACCCCTCCAAAAAATTTTATCTAAATCCTTTCATAACATTTTGAATAATCTTGCAAACAGACAGACAAACAGACAGAGGTAAAAGCATAACCTTCCTTTTGTGGAAGTTATAAAGTAACAGGTGTTGTTGGCGCAGAATTAAACCAGTTTGTGTTATTGAAAGATACGACACTGCATCAGAGAAATGTTGCCAGTGTAAATGGTAGCTGATGAGTCTGTTGTGTGGTGTTTGTATGGACTCGATGTGTCTGTATTGTGTTGTTAGGTTTGCAATGGAAGCCTCAGTGAGCCGTACCACAACCCAAGAGCACCTGTTCACATTGTCACTGGATCTGCTGTATGTTCTCTCTGTCGATAACTGTTATTGACTCAACATAATTTTAGACTAACCTAAGACTGTTAGTCGTAGGTTGATCAATTAATTTTGATTAAATTCAGACAGAAATTCTCGGAATATTTTTGACAGTAAATTATGCAGAAATTTTTTAAGAGTTCAGTGTTATTTTCTGTATCCGGTTATGAACATTTTGCAGTCAATTATGTCACTGAAATGCCTTCATTTCATGACGTGCCCCGTTTGGGTTTCAGGGCCCATGTGTGTTATCATTGTAGAATAAGCCCACCTCGTTTCCTGGCCGAGTGTCGTAAGAGGCGACTGAACCAGGGTAGTTTTGTTTTGCTGTTTTTTAGGTTGTTTGCTTTGTCTGATATGTATTTAGTTTTTGCATGTTTATTTTCCTGCACTGCTTTGTTTGTCAGTATCAGTCAAGTGACTGGCTGTGAAGACCGCCTCCAAAATGACCTATTGTGTGTCGGGTGGGGCGTTAAACTCTACTCACTCACTCACTCATGACAAAACTTGGTGACAATACATCGTTTTTGGTGATGTTAACTAAATTTGTTACACACTGCACAAGAATAAGCAATGTAAATGTAAATTAGTGAATGTAGTGGAAGACTGGAATGATTAAGTAGGTTTGAAGTTGGTTTTGCTGCTTTTTGAAGTGTCATATCGACTGTTTGCATTCTGAATCTTTGCTGTGTCGCAGTCAATGGTTTTAATTCTGTCTTTTATTTTTACATTTTATTTTTTTGTCTTTTTACTAGAGCTGTCGAATTAACGTGTTAATTAACACGTTAAAGAATTAATCGCATTTAAAAAAATTAACGCTGTTAAAAAAGTTAACGCACGTACATAAATTCTATAAAGCAGGAGTTCCAACATGAAATTGAACTGCAATTATTTGACGATCGAATAATATTCAATTAATTATTAACAACAAATGTCGGTTAATTTGTCAGTTGTGCGTCATTGTTTGATGGCAAGTTCGACAGTGGTCGCATCTTGTAGATGAGTCGTGAACAGCATGACGTGCAGTCGTTCGCTGACGGCAACTTACGACATAAACTATACCTGTCGAATTGACGCGTTAATTAACGCGTTAACGCGGATTAAAATAATTAATTGCGCGATTAACGCGATTAAAAAAATTAATCGTTTGACAGCTCTACTTTTTACTTCAAAATTGGCCACCGGTTGGGTTTTTTGTACATGATAACGTAGATTATTTGTTTGTCGGAAAATTAAAATGCGCGTTACTTACGGCTGATTTTCTGCCGTACATTTTGGCACTGATACCAGGGCTGTTCGGAAGGAGTTGATCCATTCTTGCGGATTCCTTTTCCGTGGTCGGCTTTCCACTCGGATGACTACGGCTACACTCGAATGACAGTCCACAATGCATCTCATGTCTACATGGAGCAGGTCTCCGATGACCAGGTTGGTTAATGCATCTCATGTCTACATGGAGCAGGTCTCTGATGACCAGGTAGGTTTTGTGCTCCACTTTTGTCTACATGGAGCAGGTCTCTGATGACCAGGTTGGTTTTATGCTGCACTTTTGTCTACATGGAGCAGGTCTCCGATGACCAGGTTGGTTTTATGCTCCAGTGGCTGATTTCTGTTTGAAACTTCGCATTATTCCAACTTCAGACTGCTTCACAACTCCCAAGTATTTTAGTGTAACCTTGTTTTGGTTACTAGTTCGCCGTCACCCTCAGAAGCTTAATATGGTTTAAGCTATTTACTTACCTACCAGTTGTGCTTGTTTTGATGCTATTCCTAGAAATACAAAAAATCTGTTTTCTGGGGTGGAGAAAAAAGTTTGAAGATAGGCTTAGATTTTTGAGAAAATCATTGATATTGTAGTTTATTTAGTTAAATTCAGTTGATACTTTAATGACATTTGCTGCCGGTTAGTGAGTGAAGGTATTGTGGCGCTCGGCGTCACGCTGTGTGTGTGTCCGCCGAGCCGCGGCGAAGGTATATTGCCCTCCACTAAGAGTGCTTCTAGTTAACTACTGCCTTACTGATGAATGTTATATTCAGTAATCTCAGACTGTTGTGGTGGAAAACGTTTCCAGTATAATTCTGTGACGTGGCACGAACTACCACATCTCAGTACCATACAGCCATGTATAAATCGTTCTTGTATAGTGTCCAATCTTTCCGGTATAATTCTGTGACGTAGCACAAACTACCACATCTCAGTACTGTACAGCCATGTATAAATGGTTCGTTCTTGTATAGTGTCCAATCTTTCCGGTATAATTCTGTGACGTAGCACAAACTACCACATCTCAGTACCGTACAGCCATGTATAAATCCACATCTCAGTACTGTACACTGTACAGCCATGTATAAATGGTTCGTTCTTGTATAATGTCTGAGCTTAACTGACAATCTGAGACTTTTCCGTCGTTGACTAAAAATGAGTTGTTGTCGCCACCGAGTTTACTGTACTGATTCCATTTTGGTTGCTAGTCACATTGGTGATACAAAGTTCAGTGACTCAACAAATAAACTTGGGTCATCTCTCAGTGTTAAACTATCTTGTGTGATCGACGTATATCAGCCCTGATACATCGCTTGTGGATGGGTTGTTATAACCTAACAATGGGCTGTTATAGATGGAAATTTCCTGGGCTGATATTAGTACGAGAGCGTAGCTTAGTTTGGAATTTCCCTATGTCATGGCCAGCAACGGGCATCTCTGATTGGTTGTTGCAGCTGGCGCTAATGCTGTATAAACACTGCAGCAGACGATCAGTCATTCATCAGTTACTTTCAGCTTATTCTAGTAGACTATTGAGGCAGATAAAGTAATTGATTCGTTGGCGAATAGCTAAGATCGATAATATGATAAACAGGTTATCACACGGTTGTTTTCATATCGGCCCTATATCAAGCCCTTGGTCGATAACTGCCCGCGGCTGTGCCTGGGGAAGTTATCAATGCTTGGGCTTGATATACGGGCCGATATGAAAACAGCCGTGTGATAACCTCTAAGTAAACGGACAGTGAGTGGTAAGATGTCTTCTGCTCTGTGACTTTGACTTTCATGACTTTTGACTTTCCACAGTTACTCCAGGTTACGCCCAGTATCCGAGAAGTTCGCTTTTGGGAATTGCTGCAGTGGAACCTGTACAGGCCAGATGCCGTTCCTGTCAGCCAGTCAATATTGTCAGTTCATTGAAGGACAGCGGAGAAGTGACTGCTGCTGTAATTAACCAGAGTGCACTGGATACAGCGCATTACCTTCGCTGCCGAGACTAACGTGGCATGCGGTCGATAAGTGATATAAACAACTCGGTGGAACGACTACGCTCCACAGAGAGCCGGACATGCGTCGTTACCCGGATCCACAGCACCTTTGGTGACAGAGCTTTTGCAGCTGCCGGTCCCGGGCTACGGAATGGTTTACCGCCACATCTCAGAGATACTGACTTACCATACAGTCAGTTCCGGCAGTCACTAAAGACATTTTTGTTTGGTTAATGGGGCCACGGCACAGTGTGAACAATTTTAACTGCGCCATCTAGAAATAATCTTACTTACAAATAATCAACTGTAAAACCATATAGCTCTCAGTGAGAGTGAGTGTTTGTGTCGGTAGGGTGGAGCGGTCATTGACAAAATAATGGTGATAAAGGACAAGCATGGAGCAGGTCTATATGATTGTCATCAACAACAGCCTCGTCAACAGCATCATCGTAGCTTCAAGCCAAGCTTGAATTACAACTCACCAGTTAAACCAGATAAATTGTAACCACCATCGGCATTTCCCGACGTCATCCTCCAGTGCTGCACGCTGTCTGACTTTAGTGATGCGATTTTGTTGTAATTCTGTCAGCAGTAGTGAAGTGAAACCGATATTCCGATGTGTGGAAATTTAAGCTGCATTTTGATGGGTTTGTAATGCCAGCACTAACGTACGGCCATATTTCTGTGGTGAATTGTGTTTACCAGCAACTAACAAATGATCAGAGAAAACATAAATGTTACTTCTAATAGTACGTCGAGAAAGCTACACCATTTTTTTCTGATATGTTTTCTAACTGGGGCCAATGTGCCAAACCTTGACATACCGTTACCAATGTGCCAAACCTTGACATACCGTTACCAATGTGCCAAACCTTGACATACCGTTACCAGAAGCACAAGCTGTGGTTATAGTGTAGTTCATAGTAGTAGCTAATCATTTGTATCATCACCAGCTGAGAGCTAGGGTTCTTTTTATTGGCGTTTTTATTGTGAGGCAGTGAGTATTGTTGCTGAGTGATGGCGTACTAACATTTGTTTTTAATTGTTATAAATTAATTGATATAAATTTGGCAGTAATCTACATCGAATCTTTCTGTCGTAATTCCTCTGCTCAACTCTCTGACAACACAGATGACATGCTATTAGTGGCGTCAGTTTCAGCATCTGTCTTGCATCACATATACATGCATTAGTATTAATTAACTGGTTACTTACTTACTTAATTAATGATCTGTTCCCGCATTATTGTATAGTGTTCTTTATTTTATGCTAGTCTAGTTGTTGTGTCATTTGATGTGACAGTTAATAATGCCTTTCTTGTGTGGCGCTTAGGCGTGAGGCACGTGTGCAATGAACACGCTATACAAATTACTTACTTACTTACTTCAAATGTTTTTAATGCTGTATTTTGTGGGATAAACATTAAACAGTCGTCCGTGCTTTATCATTCAGATTCTTTCCTTACACGTTTCTGGTCAGTTTGACTCCAGTCCGTCGTTGTTGCTGAGAATTAGATTGATACATTTCCTTGCTGATTGTCTGTCATACAGGATTACTCTACTAAACCACGTTTTACTGAGTGACTTCTTTCATTTTTTAACCAGTATTTTTCACAATTCACTCCAGTTCCTGCTACGTCCTGAAGTCTTCCTGGTGCCCAGCAGTTCGCTGGAAATAAACTCTGAAATGTATTTTGTTGGAAATTAAAAATGTTTAATGCTAATTGTATGCTTCAGGGGCCTCGGAACCAACTATTTGGTTGTACAATAGACATCTTAGTTATTTAAATAATACTGCTTCTAACCTTTACTAAGTTAAAAGACCAGCTCATTCTCATGGAAATGACACTTCACGGAGAAGTGTCGACAGACAGTTCTGATGAAGGTGTCAGCTGACGTCGAAACGTCAAAGTTTTTAACTTAGTAAAGGTTAGAAGCAGTATTATTTAAAAAGCAGTATTATTTAAATAATTAAGAGGCCTCGGAACCTGTAATGCAGGGACAGTAAATTCCATGTCACTTTTAAAAGTGGCATGCCACTTTTGATGACGTGCCATGTCATCGAATTGATCTCCCAAAATCAAAATTAAACACTGAGTTGTACATACTTCTGTTGCACTGGTCACCAAAAATGCATCAAATTGCACAGATTTGCACCTATATTTTCAGCAGGAATGTCACCCGCAGACTCCTATAACTCTCCCAGACCCCTCCGTTCACGTGCGACCACCATCCCACTTTTTCAGAGCTTCCGTGGCCGCTGGTATGCTTGCACTACTACATTCTGTTGCATTTTCCGATTTATCTTTTAATGAGTGTGAAGCTTGCAGACGTACATTATTGAGCTTTGGCCTGTGATTAGTCAGTATGAGGCTTTGTGTGCCGATGTACTGCCACTACCACGCATTACACTGCTTTGACCTTTCTACTGAATGTACAGATTCATCTGAGCACCTCGGATTGACTCGCTACACACGACGATATATAAACGTGTTTGATTGATTGATTGATTGATTGATTGATTGATTGATTGATTGATTGATTGTGTATGTATGTGTACTGGTGTGTGTGTGTTATATCTGTCTTTATTACGATGTTTTATGTTTAGTATTTTAAAGTTGCTAATGTTTCAAAACCAGACGTTTGCTTCATTCTCCGCTGATCAGTTTATGTCAGTGCAGTAAATTATTTCGACTGGAAATGGCCTTGTGCAGATCTTTGTAAAATGTGCCTGAGTGTAAGCAAGTAAGGTAGATTGGGTTTTAGGGACGTTACAGATCTGTAATTGTCGTGGTACACTGCTTGGTAATCAAAATATTTTCCTCGTTTTTATTTCAATTCCAAATTCTTGTAATATTCAACCAATTTAGTTTTTATCATTCATGTACAGGGTGGGCCAAAAAAACGGACCATTTTTGAGAGTTAATAACTTTGCGAGGGTTAGTGGTAGAAAGGCGTGTTATACGTCAAAATTTTGCAAATTTTGTCTAGAAGAAAGTGTAAAAGTTGCATGTCAGTGCATTAAATAGTCT
>Ga0209679_1001122_pt1 | contig 10991 bp, 5 predicted proteins | sample WorMetHEROISLAND_4_FD_187408 | JGI IMG/M metagenome (GOLD analysis project Ga0209679, IMG submission 187408) | Marine gutless worms symbiont microbial communities from Max Planck institute for Marine Microbiology, Germany - Olavius sp. 2 HERON... ...
ATAACGTAAATAAATTGGAATTATTTAGATCCTTCAAAACCACCACCAATGTTCAAAACTCAAGCCGATACCGCTGCAAAACAACTACGCGAATTAAACACAAGCATACGGCATGTTGCGGTGGTATAATGGTTAACGTGTTGGACTTGCAATCGAGAGGTTGATGCCATTTGATGGTTCAATTCCCAGCCGTTCCACACCCTCACAAGACTTCCGGTTGCACATAAAGTGGGATTGGTAGTACTAATTAGAAACATTAACGCGGCTTATTAAAAGTGTGATTTTTGCATATAATCTCCATTTAAAGTACATAAACGAATTGCACGTCTTAAATCTACATGCTGCATTTGTTCGAGCTGTGTCAAAACGTTGTGTTGTTATTGTACGACTTAACAGCTGAAATAAGTGAAACACCACTATTAGACAGGCTGCCATCTAGCGTCCTACTGGAAGCTGATTGTCGCCAGCTTCCTCATCAGACACTTCATCATCACCTCTACACCGGTAGGACCATGTAACGTAATGTAAGTAAGTAACGTAATGCAAAACAGGCAAGTTGGAGCAAGATATTGGTGAATTATCAATTATTCAACTGCGTAAATGATTAATTTTAATCTTGTGACTAAAAAATTTATCGTCTGAAAAATAAGTGCGTTAATCGCAATAGTTAACACGATTATTTCCCATCCCTACATTTAATAGAAGACAGTGTTTAGATGCAAATGGGTACTAATTGTCATTGTTGCTGTGTTCTGCTGCAGCGCCGGTGACGTGTGATAGTGCGACGCAGTTCACTTGTGAAAACGGTCGGTGTGTGGAGTCTGCGTGGCGGTGTGACGGCGACAACGACTGTCTCGACATGTCTGACGAAGTGAACTGTGACCACACTCCGGTAGCTGGCCGCAGCTGCCGGAGCTATGAGTTCCGATGCGTGCTGATTCCCGAGTGTATTCATAAAGCGTGGTTTTGTGACGGCGACTATGACTGCCAGGACCACAGCGACGAGAATATGACCGCTTGTGAGTAGCTTTTCTGTTTTTTTTAGTATTTTTATAGAAACGGTATCATTTTTATTAGAGCTGTCGAATTAACGCGTTAATTAACGCGTTAACGCGTTAAAGAATTAATCGCGATTAAAAAAATTAACGCCGTTAAAAAAATTATTCGCACACGCATAAATTCTATGAAACAGAAGTTCTAATATGCAATTGAACGGCGGCTATTTGACGATCGAATAATATTCAGTTAATTATTAACAACAAATGTCGGTTAATTGGTCAGTTGTGCATCATTGTTTGACGGCAAGTTCAACAGTGGTCGCATCTTGTGGATAAGTCGTGAACAGCAAGACGTGCAGTTGTTCACTGACGGCAACCTACAACATGAACTAGACCTGTCGAATTGATGCGTTAATTAACGCGTTAACGTGCGATTAAAATAATTAATCGCGCGATTAATGCGATTAAAAAATTAATCGTTCGACAGCTCTAATTTTTATAGAAACGGTATCATTTTTATGCCTCCGCCCAACGTAGTGTGGCCGGAGGCATACTGTTTTTGTCCCATGTGTGCATTCCGAAACATTTTTAATACGATATATTGCAGAGTATTGGACACATTTTCACCAAACTTGCATCAGTGTTGCATTGTGGGTCAGAGATGAACGCCTCACAATTTGGGTTCAATAGGTCAAAGGTCAAGGTCACGGTGGAATAAAGTATGCTGGAAACAGCACTTTATGAGCTTGTTAACACGATGTCTTGAAAAGTATTAGTCAGATTTTCACCAAACTTACAGTAATGATGTACTATGGGACAGAGATGAATGCAATAAATTTTGGGGTCAAAAGGTCACAGTTCAAGGTCACGGTGGAATAACATATGCTGTACAGGCGGATGCATACAGTACTGAACGTAGAATCAGTCGAATTTTTGGTATGTGTTCACAGTGTATTACAGAATAACGGCAGAAAATAATTGAACAAGTCTGTGCCAGAGAAGGTGTAAAAAATGGTAGTAGTCTGTCCATACGGTATGATACCACACATTCTTGTCTTTCTTGTCTTGGAACTCTCTGCCTCCTGCTGTCGTCAACTGTGACACTCTCTCTGTATTTAAATCTAGGCTAAAAACTCACTTGTTCAATATTGCATATAGCTAGCTTACCTGTTCTGCCAGCGCCTCTGAAGCTGTGGCACTATAGCGCTCTTCAAATGTTTTATTATTATTATTATTTTTATTGGGTGGTGGTGTGGCATAGTGGTTAACCCATTGATCAACGAAGTTACTGAGGTATGCCGGGCCCGGTTAGTACTTGGATGGGTGACCCTCTGCCGACAGGTAAACCATCTTGGTATGTAACCAGCCACTTAGGTCAACTCAGCCTGGTCATCCCTCCTTGGGTAGGCATGAGTATCAGCGAAAGCTGGGGAGTAAACAGGCAGACCGCGCGATACACTATCCCTATATCTGTGGTCTCGCAGTGTAAGCTGGTGTCTGGCTGAGGACTAAGGAAATGGAGATCAGTGCCGCGCTGTGGGCCTTGTGGCTCGGGAAGGACTTTACTGTTTTACATTATTATTATTTTTAAGCCTCCGCCGCCGGTAGACGCCGGCGGAGGCTATATGTTTTCAGGTCGTCCGTCCGTGGGTGCGTCCGTGCGTGCGTCCGCCCCTGATTCACGTGGTAGTTTTATGTTTCCGCGATATCTCCAGTATCTGTTGACGGATTTTTGCCAAACTTTTGTCGCTGGTGCATCTCGGGACAGAGATGACCTGATTACGTTTTTGGATCAAAATGTCAAAGTTCAAGGTCACGCCATCGCGGCGGAGGCGCACAGCACTCGACGCTACCGTCGAGTGCAACTTTTTCTAGTTATTATTATTATTATCCCTTCACCTGTCTGCAGTCGTGGATGGCCATTGTTTGACGACGCATGACCCTGTGACTGCGTGGGTCACATGGCCTAGGCCACCACGCCCAGGCGAGAGGCTGGGCTCAATGCTGATAAGACTTTCGTGTGTGTTTGCAAGGTTTGATTGCAATTGTTAACAGGTGGATTACGATCTTGTTCACCTAACGAGTTTCAGTGTGCTGATGGCTCGTGTATTGCATCTCAGCTACATTGCAATGGCCACCGTGATTGTGCTGATGGTTATGATGAACATTCGTGTGAGAGAGGTCTCGGCCGCATTCTTTAACTTCTATGTTTTGTTCATAGATAGGACCAAAATTCGGTGACCGTAGTTTCGCCGTTCAAGGACCTCGAGTCTGCTGAACTGCGAGATCCTGACATCGCTATGGACACGTACAGGAATAGTCTGAAAACTTTTCTGTTTGACATGCAACTGTGAACTCCAGTGCATTTGCGACGTTTTCTTCTGCAAACTTATGCTGTATAAATGTACTTAATAATAATGATGATGATAGTAATAATATTATTTTCTTCACTGGTGTTCTTACTTGGATAACATTTGGATAACAAGCTGATCATCAACCAATCTTCCTAGCATTTCGGAAGTGATGGAAAGCCAGTCGGTGCCTAATGCCAATGCTGATTGTGTCTGAATGTTCACAGTGTACCATATTTTTGGACCCAGAAGGCGGGTCCCAAAAAGCCACTCTAGTTGTTCTTCTTGTTCTTGGAATCAGTTCTCTAAAAATCCCTAAGGAGGCTTTCTTAATACGCAAAGGAGTGCAACGAAACTTTGCATATACATTCGTGCTCATATTTCCTACAGATCTACCGTGTCAGATTTTCAAATTAATTTCTAATTAATGAGTAATTAGCAAAGTTTGTTTCGTGTTATCGATTTAAAGCTTGTCATTGGACCTTCACTAATTCCGCACGGGCCTGCTGCAGCCAATGAGGTTGCAGCTCGATGCATGGCGCTGCACCCAATTAGTGGAGCGTAGTGATGAATATTTATGCACTGGCGGGGCTTACCATAATGACATAGGAGAGTAAGTAAGCAAGCATGTGCCTTCCAGGTCCAATAGTACCTTTCATACTTGTTTCCGTTGAGTAGAACAAGCTGCTACCTTTCAGTTTTTGGGTGCATATTAAATGTGTTCTTGTCGTATCCGTTATTTGCGAATCCAGCCTGTTTTCACAGAAATTACAACGGAGCAATTGTTGCATGTGTTCCACTAGTACACCGCTGCAATCCGCATACGGAATTTGACTGCACTGGAGCGGGCGAGCAGTGCATCTTGATAACACTGACTTGTGACGGACGCAACGACTGCGGAAACCGCGCCGACGAAGATCCATTGCTGTGTCGACACCTGAATGGTATTTCCGTTTTACTCTTTCGTCTGTACTTGCATTTGTACTGTTCGACAGTGTCCTTAATAATAATGATGATAACACGACGATTTGTAAGGCGCTGTAACATGTCCATAAAGTCACTACAAGGGCGCATTAGTTGACCGTTTTTACATTTTAAACTCCTTAACTAATTATCTTTATTCCGTGTTGAGTGACGCTGCAGTCACCACAAGTTCTTTCTTATGAACCTTACCTTGCATTGCCATTTTAAGGGTTGTTTCTGTTTTAGTCTTATAAAGATAACTTTTACTGTGCCTCCTCTACAGTTGTGGCTGCTGTGAGACTGTAAGCATGGTACTGGCATTCATTACGTAATCTTTACGGTGCTGTTCTGCGGAATACATATACACTGTTCTGATGTGGAAGACAAAAAGAAAAATACGGAATTTGTAGAGACTGGAAATTGGCCTGTCGATTAGAAGGGGCAGATTATGGTAGTTTGGACGTGTTGAATGTAAAGACGATGCAGACTGGGTCAAGTGATGTATGTTGATGGAGACTGAGAGAACTAGACAGAGGGGACACTCATAGAAGACCGGGTGGGATTGTGTCAGAGGGGATATTGAGATTTTTGGCCTGTCCCATGAGGACGCTCAGGATAAAAAAGGGTTAAATTACAATTACAATACGGGTATTTAGTGCCCCCCTATACACAAAACCGGACCGGGAGGCATTACAACAGTCATAGAGTGTGCGTAGGCTAAAAACTAGGTTAAAAACTGTAATGGCACTGTTAGGTAGGACAGAAATGCAACTGGAAATAGTGCGTTTTCAGTAATCGTCTGAACTGTCTCACAGTGTCTGCTGACCGAACCGACTGCGGGAGACGGTTCCACACTTCCGGTCCTGCTATTGAAAAGGCTCGACTGCCAAGCTTAAAGGAGCGTATAGCTCTTTATGAGACGAGTCCCATCACATATCATGGAATGTGAATTGTGAAATGAGTTTGTTGCTTGTTGGTACCTAACGCTAGAATTTATTGTTTCATTCTGTGCTGGTTCTAGAGCATCGTTGTCGAAACAACAATGGTGGTTGCTCACATTTGTGTGTTGATACGAGGATTTCTCATTACTGTGACTGTCACCCGGGCTTCCAACTTGCCAGCGACAATGTGACATGTGAAGGTATGTGATTTTGATAAGATTAATTTACTTCAGTCTTGTACTGTCTTGTGACTAAACGTCCTCAATCAATCAATCAATCAATTTATATAGCGCAAAGGCACAGAGTTTCTAATGCGCTATAGCGTCGTATTAATAAGAGCAAATAAGAAAGTTCTTAAATAGCTTTTGAAGACATCAGTGGGAAGAGTGGGATTTCTAAGGTAGTCAGGTAAAGCATTCCAAACAGTGGGGCGGGATACAGAGAAAGAGCGAGAGCCTATGGATAGTTTCACTGATGTTAGTTTACAAATTACTGCTGCAGCCAGTGGTGTTCGGCTTTGGCATTGAACTTAAGGCCAAAATTTTTGTGCCTCCACCTAATGTAGTGTGGCTGGAGGCATACTGTTTTTGTCCTGTTCGTCCGTGCGTGCGTGTGTGCTTGTGTGTGTGCGTCCGTGTGCAAGTTTGGTGAAAATGTGTCGAATACTGTGCAAGATATCATGTTAACAGCGTCTGGAAACATCACTTTCTGGGCTTGTTAACACGATGTCTTGATGAGCGTTAGTCGGATTTTCACCAAACTTACACCAATGATGTTTTATGGGACAGAGATGAATGTGTTAAATTTTGAGGTCAAAAGGTCATCAAAGTTCAAGGTCACAGTGGAATAACATATCCTGGAACCGTCACAGCACAGGGGGAGGCATACAGTACTTGATGTCTCGTGGTGAGTTAGACTTTCTAGTCTAACTAGACTAGACATGGCCCAAGTCCTTGGCCATGCAGTCCAGGTCCTCGTCCATGCAGTCCAAGGCCTCGGCCATGCAGTCCAAGTCCTCGGCCATACAGTCCAAGGCCTCGGCCATGCAGTCCAGGTCCTCATCCGTGCAGTCCAAGGCCTCGGCCATGCAGTCCAAGTCCTCGGCCATACAGTCCAAGGCCTCGACCATGCAGTCCAAGTCCTCGGCCATGCAGTCCAAGGCCTCGGCCTTGGTCTTGCTGTGCCTGGCCTTGGCCTTAGCCTTGTATTTTGTGGCATTGCTAACATCACTGCATTGGGTGCGTTGTTTTATTCATCGGTGAATGACACCGATGCACCGGATTGGTTAAGCCGTTGCTGCGGCGATGAGATCAACCAATGAAGGAATAAAACAACACCTTTCACCGCACATGACGTCACAATATTCATAGCCACTTCAAATTTCGAAATACAAAACAGTTACAATGTCAGTTGAAAACGCATGCCTCAACTACCGCACGACAAATATTTGTCGCTTTCATCAGCAAAAACTGTTTAAAATTACACTTTTACAATTATTTCAATGGAAAAAGCACGCATCGTCTGCTATGCCGAAGGTGGGTGTGTCACTTTGTTTACTTTTTTAGTACACCGGAGGGCTGAGCGTGGTTGAATCGGTGAGTCACTGGTGAAAGACTGATGAATTTAACAACAGTCTCGGTGACATCAACCGGTGAATAAAACAACAGTTCGGTGCATCGGTGTCATTCACCGATGAATAAAACAATGCAGCCATTCTGTGTTGGTGTACAGATGTCAACGAGTGTGACAGAGTGGGGATTAACATCACTGCATTCTGTGTTCGTGTACAGATATCGACGAGTGTGACAGAGTGGGGACATGCTCTCAGATCTGTGTGAACACTGCCGGCAGCTACCGATGCAAATGTCATGACGGCTATATAATGGAAGACGACACACAGCAATGCCGTGCTGCAGGTCAGAGGGCCGCAGCATTAATGGGACTGTGGTAATACTGTGGTAACTGTGGGATATCCATGGTGCATTGCTGGGTAGCCTAGGTCAACTCAGCCTTCCATCTTTCTGAGGTAGGTAAATCGAGTACCAGCTTACTGGCTGGGGTTAAGGCGGGGCGTGTTCACTTGTGTCGAGTGGCAGGTAACACTGTGTGATCCTATGAGGCAGGTGACGCCCTGCAGCTGTGTGATGGGACTCATCTCATGAAGAGCTATACGCTCCTTTAACCTTTTTAACCTTTTAATGGATAGAGAAAATGTGATAACACTGCAGAGATGGCATTAACCTGTCACAGTGTCCGTGGTTATTATGGAAATACCGACTGCTGACAGTGGAAATGCTGCAGTAATTTGCATTTTTGGAATATGAGGGATTTTGCACACGGATTTCCTTAACATTTAACACTACAGGTTGACTGCAGCTGCCCGATGTGTTAATGACCTCTAACAGTACTGGAACTAACGTAGATTTTTGATAAATTGAAGCACTTATCGTCAGACAAAACCATTTTCGGACAGGGTTGGCCGATTTAAATCAATGCGATTTAAATCACCGACTTAAATCGCGATTTAAATCTATTGATTTTTTTTGTCGAAAAAATCAAGCGATTTAAATCATACTGATGATTTCAGTTACCAATGAAAAATTACAATAGACTAGGCAAATGTATTGTTTTATTCTGTTATTCAACTTATTCAACTCTTCGACGACTGATTTTACAGTCACTGGTTCAGGAACTAATTCTGTGCAACGTGCAACTGACAATGCTTGAGAGATTTTCTGCAATCTGGGCTATATATTGATATTTTACCGCATAATATAAACTGAAAATCGTGAAAATACGAATTTTTTGAAAAAAAATCTGATTTAAATAAAAAAAAATCTGATTTTTTTTATTTTTTAAAATTGTGATTTTTGCCAACCCTTTTTCGGGCCACACCGAGTTGTAAGCAGTGACTCATTCTGGCTTTGATGTTGTTTTATGTTGATTCTCAAATCCAGCTCCGGTCGGATTTTAGTTCATAAATCTGGCCAAATCCGGCTCCAGCCAGGTTTGGAAAATTGGAATCCAGTACATCCATATTGTCCATAATCCATATATCCCATGGATGTCTTCTTGGTCTTCTCCGTCCTGAAATTTTTACCAACGGACTAACTACTAATTAATTTCTGACTGACGTCTGCCAATGGCTTATTGAATTTTTTATTGAGTAAAAAGTTGAATGAATTTACAAAGTTCAAAGTGTAAATTATTGTGCTTCAGGGGAGGAGCCACTGCTGCTGTTTGCGAATCGTCACGATGTACGACTGATGAGCCTTTACACTCATGATTTTAAGGAAGTCGTGTACCACCTGCACAGCGCCATTGCCGTCGACTACGATTATCGCAGGCGCAAGATCTTCTGGTCTGATGTCGGGTCTGAGAAGATTTTCTGGTTAGTTTGACTGATTCGACATCTGTGACCAGACTAATGTTTGCTGTTTTAATGGTTTTAATCAAACAGCGATCATTCTTCACTATTCCACCCATATTAAACCACGTAAAACGATTAAAACCATTAAAACAACCATGACACTGCAACCACAAGTGCATGTAAATGAAGCATTATACTTGTGTACACGTTGAGGCATAATTACGGGACCACCTTGGTTTTTATTGTATAGCCTTTGAACAAATACGCAAAAATTGATAAAGTTTAGCAGAAATTTCTGATAGACTGTTATAAGCAACAACAACATTCTAAACTGGCTCAGTTTGTGTGTTCAAAGTGTCCGACTTTTGCTTTAACACATGCACAAAGACATGTGCGCACTGCCTGACTGCCGTATCAATAACGCGCTGATCCAGTTTGTTCCAAGCTGTCAGGATACGTGAACGCAGTTTGTCGATGTCCTTGATCCGCCCTTTAGCGACACTGCGTGCTTAGTCGTGGAAATTTTTATGCCAAAAAAACAGCGCAGTAACGAAGTTTTGTCATTTAGCGCTAGGGGGTCTGGTAATTATGCCTCGCCGTGTATAATATATGTGTGTGTATGAAGGACTGCCATGCAAGACGATGGAACTGAACGCAATCCTCGAATCCTGGTGGACAGCAATATTCAGACTCCGGATGGACTGGCCTTCGACTGGATACACGAAAACCTTTACTGGACCGACACCGGAAAGAACTGCATCGAGGTGATGTCGATTCAGAATCCAGCGTGGAGGAAGGAGCTAATAACTGAGAACCTTGATGAGCCAAGAGCCATTGTGGTCGACCCGAGAGATAACCACGGGTTGGTTTCTGCTGCGTTAAGATTGTAGTAATTGTAGCTACTGTGATATTTATTGTTATATGGTAGTGATTTATTATTTGTGACGTCACGCCCAAGTTGTCGACTCACAGAACGTAGACGACGCAGATGAAACAAGTACGTGTTTGTATGTGTGTTGCTCGGCATCTGTCTGTCACGCCGTGTGTGTGTCCGCCGTATTATTCTCAACGGCGAAGGTAATGTGCTGTATCCAGTGCTGTCTAGTTTAGTACTGTGGTTGCTAGGTATCTGTTCTGGACTGACTGGGGCGAGGTTGCAAAAATAGAGAGAGCTGCATTGGATGGCACGGAGCGGTCAGTTATCGTCAACTCAAGTCTTGAGTGGCCCAACGGACTGACAATTGGTGTGTATTCACGTCGTTGTATTACTAAGAACTTCACTTTTTTGTGACGCATTACTTTTACCGTAGTTGTTTAGTCTTTTGCTTCGGTTGCCATTTACCAGTGAAGTAAGTGATCCACAGATCCGGATTTTTTTTTAAATGTTAAAGCCACGTATAGCTCTTCGTGAGAATCCATCTCAGAGCTGCGGGACGTCACTTGCCATATGGGATCACACAGTGTTACCTGCCACCCGACACAAGTGAACGCGCCCCGCCATAACCCCAGCCAGACAGGCCAGTACTTGATTTACCTAACCCGGAGGGATGGAAGGCTGAGTTGACCTAGGTAGCTTGATAGCGGCCCAACCGGGCATCAAACCCACGACCGCTTGATCGCATGTCCGATGCCCTAACCGTTATGCCAACAAGCCAGCAACAATTTACCACAGTATTTTAAAATATCACCTCTATGATGATCATGGTCATATGCGATGATCGATTAGATTTCGAAGTGATTTGTGTCCGTATCCAGCAATTTGTTTTTGCTTCCTTTTACATTGCAAAGATGTTCTGAATGTGTACCTGGTATGGGAAGTTGTGGGGAATATATTGCAGTGGGGAAAACCCACAACTATCATCCTTCAGCATCCAGCCTGTAAAAGTACTGTAACGACAGCTGAGTGTGTCTGTGTGTGTATGTTTGTGGGTGGGAAACCACGACAGGAAATCACATTATGGGATAACCCCGTTGTCGTCAGCGTGCTCAGTCAGTCTAGGCGGATATTTACTGTCTGAGTGTTTCCTAGTTTCTGAACTGATGTCAGTTGGAGGGAATGAGGCTGTTTTTGCAAAGAAACAGAGTGACCACTTGTCTGCAAAACCTGGAAATGTCAGGAAATTTAACGGCTGTCGGGGAAATGTCAGTAAGTTTACGAAAAGTCACCACACAGAAATTTTGTGCAAAAAACCTTGTCGGTTAAAGTTAGCTTCATGTTTGGGGCAACACTTGTAGTAGTAACACAGTGTAATAGTAACATAATAGTAGTAGTAACACAGGGCAATGCAGTGTAGTAGTAGCTTGGATGTAGTAGTAGTTTGGATGATGCATTTTTGCGGCGCACTGCGTTATTATGCTGTTATATTTC
>Ga0209679_1001123_pt1 | contig 10978 bp, 9 predicted proteins | sample WorMetHEROISLAND_4_FD_187408 | JGI IMG/M metagenome (GOLD analysis project Ga0209679, IMG submission 187408) | Marine gutless worms symbiont microbial communities from Max Planck institute for Marine Microbiology, Germany - Olavius sp. 2 HERON... ...
GTGGCACCTTCTAGGCAGCTGGGTCATGTTTCCTACTGTGCATTATTTTTTGTTCATATGGTCAGTTTCCTACTGGTTTCTTTTCCGCAACCGCCTAAAGTCATATTTATTTCTTTCCCCTCCTAAGTCCTAACTAGTCTTCTCCTACAGTGGTTTAGCAGTTTCTTAACATTAGGCCACTTTAAATAACTCGCATGTATGTATGCATGTACGCATGTAACTGCCAGTCATAGGTACATCGGCCATACGTTCCGGGTCTTTTCTTGTTGCCAGTGTACTGCGACACAGTAGCATAGCCACGTGTCCCACCCACCCTGCCCAGCCATGTTGGGTTATGGGATTCGTGCAGATCTGAAGAGATTTTTTCCGGGGTTAGGGGGAGATGGAGGACGAACTTGGCATCAAAACTGCATAGAGAAGCATCTGACAGCTGCAAACTGTTTGTATATATCTGGCTCTTGCCCCCAGACCCCAACCGGGGTTCCGCCACTGGACTCCGCTGGGGGACTTTCATCCCCCAAAACCCTGTGCCCACCCTGGCTATGCTGATGCCGGGACATTACTCAAGCCAATGCCTTAGTGTACAAGATACCTTCTGGCATTGTGGGCAGCTTATGCCGGCTGAAAGTAGCTACCACCTTGCCAATACCATACAATACAATAACAACATTTGTAAAGTTCTACTTATGTTTCAACGTAACACTTTACTGTCAAGCCGACAGAATTTTGCTCAAAGATTCTTACAAAATTGACAACTTAACAACAGAATTAATGCTTGTCCTTTCTGACACTACAAAAGATCATTACCATCTTGTTGAGCTCGGAGACCGGTACTCCAAGTATGAGGGCGAGCTGTGATGGTGGAAAGAGCGACTGAAGACAAGTGTTGAAGTAAGGAACCAAGTCTGCTGCGAACGCTCGACACATGCGAGTAAAATGATCTTGCTCCTGAGCTGTGAACGTTCCCTGATCAACTCTACCACGTCCAGACAAAACAACAATAACAGATAATACATTAACCGTTTAATGGTCACACCTAGAATCCGTTAAGCAAAAGCTCTCAGTATTTGAACATTTGATGACACTGACGGAGTGTAGATATATCCTAAGTTAGAATCTTATAGGCGCTGCCTATCTCTAGTTAGGCCTATGTTCGCGTACGCGAACGCTGACCACTTTACCGACGACAAATTATAATATGGGAACTAAGATTCGCCCATCATTTGCTATACATAAAGACGTGTCAAAGAACGGTCTTACAATAGCAGATGACTATAGAGAGCACTGGATACAGCTCATTACCTTCGCCGCCGAGACTAATGCGGCGGACACACACACACAGCGTGACGCCAAGCGTCACAATATATACGTACGCGAACGCTGACCACTTTACCGACGACAGACTATAATATAGAAACTAAGAATCGTGCATCAGTTCTTATACACACAGAGATGTCAACGTGTCAGACAACTGTCTTACAACAGATTACAAAAAATGAATGCGTGACATAAACATCATTGTACAGTGTCACATTAGTTCCAGCAAAAACCATAGGCCTACAGATCACAAAGTTCAGAAACGTGAGTGGTAGTTTTCAAAGCACTTCTTTCCACGATCACTGTGAAGACGAGCGTCACACTTCAGACAACCCTTCTTGGTATTTTTTCTGCAGACTCTGCATCGACCTTCAGGAATGGTAGTTGCAGTGTGACCAACACCATCAAAGCGGACGTCATCTGGAAGGTCGACACGGTGACCACCAGAGACAGCTGTCGCTGTTGGCGAATCAGTCTTCATCAGACACATGACGATGTCCCTGCGGAAGCTCAGGTGATCCATGTGTCCACCGTGCAGGTGATGATAAACTTTCCATGCAGCAACCACTGACATGTTGATGATATTCAGAAACAGTGGCCACCACCATTTCTTTCCTCTCAACGTCGGGCGGTATGACGACAGAAGGCGATCCATGACGTCAACGCCGCCCATACCAATGTTGTACTGGTGAATGATGTGTGGCTGAATAACAGAGTGGTTCGGATTTGGCTTCACATAACGACGAACGACGTGGGTGGGTTCGTGTGACAGTGAGTTACTGGCAATGCAGACTGTCGAGTTGTCCATCCATTTGACAATACAAATGCGACCATCACACACGGACTCATAATAGCCACGCTCTTTCTTTTTCATTTCCTTGGACGTCATTAGGACTCCATGCGCTCCAGCCGTACGATTTTCTCGGATGGTGCCTGTTGCACAGACACCTCTGTCTCGCAGTGCAGAAAGCAACTGGTAGCTCGTGAAAAAGTTATCGAAGTAGATATGATGTTTGTTCAGTGATGAGTTATGTTCAACCACATCCACCATCTTGGTAACAACCCGTTCACCCAGCGGCCCGACTACTTCTGAATCTTTGCCACAGTATATATCTAGATGGTATGGGTATCCACCACTGCTGCACAGTGCCCAAAGTTTGAAACCAAATCTTATTGGCTTACCACGTATGAATTGCTTCATAGAATTCTTTCCGTAGTACGGGACCATGCTCTCATCAATACTAAGGTTGTCGTGCCAGATTCCAAACTGCGTCAGATTTTCATTGAGATTCTTGTACAATGGAGAAACTTTACCTGTTTTGTCACCAGCCGGGAGCGACTCATTGTCAGCCAAATGCAGGTAAGCAGCCAGTTTTCGGTAGCGCCCACAGGTCATTGCCTGTGAAACAAATTGCACCCCAAGATCTGGCTGATTGCTCCAGTAATCACGATTGGATGGAACAGTGTGATAACCAGACAGCAAGGCTATACCTATAAAGCGCCTGATTTCGTCATCACTAGTTTCAAACTCTTTGTCATTTTTCTCACGGTGTGCATACAGCAGTGTCTGCTTAGCGACTTCCTGCAACATGGTATCGGTGAAGTATAGTTTCCAAATCTGGTACGGAGAAAGAGGTATGAGAAATGGATATTCATCGGCCATTTTCTTGACACTTACTCCTGTAGTGAAGCTTTGGTTGAATGTTCCCATGCGACTCCATTTCGGACTGTGGATGACCTTCCGCTTTTTTGTTGGACGCCTTTCAGAGGACTCTTCGATCTCCTTCTCACTTTCGCTCTCACTCGAAGCTTCCACATTTACCTCCATTTGACCAGCTGGTTCAAATGGTGTATCTTCAGCTACTCCATCAGGAACTTCCTCGGAATCAGAATCAATCATACAGTCGCCCGTCGCAGGTGGCAAAACTGTAACCGATTGAGCATGGTTTGACGTCTCCACTAATTCGACAGCTTCTCGAAGGCTAACCACTGGTATAGATCTAATGGCCCCACGCTTTCGGTAAAAGAATGATGGATTCATTGATTGAAATAATCTGAAAAATGTAACAAAAAGGAAACACTTACTATGCTGGTAAATATTTGTATAAAATTCTTCCATTTACTTACTTACAGCTCTAGTGTGTGCTCTTTTCTGCGTCATTTGACTGCGTCATTAGACGGTTGAGATTTGAAGATGGCTACGTCATGCTCGCCAATGGAGAAATTTGTGTGTGAAAAGGGGTACGTTCAGTAATTTAGTAATTATTCATTACTGTGTTACATACAAAAAATTCTTGGAGTCAGAATCAATCGCTCGACGCAGGTGGCTAAAGTATATAATGGTTTGACACATCCACTAATTTGTCAGCTTCTGTGCTGACTGCTGACCATTGGTATAGGCGTAATGTCCCCTGGCTTCGGGTAGAAACTGGATAGATTGATTTACAGCATAACAATACTGTATTTTACGTTCAGTGTGAAATAAAATTTGTGTACAAGCATGAAAATTTCAGGCGGAAGCTCCTTCATGGAAATGGGAGGGGAAGGATAAGGCAAGGAAATGAGAGTGCCTGGATATTTTGTCCAGGGGCCACCGAGTTTCTAGTTACGCCACTGTTCATTTACTCAAATAATCTGATAAATGCAACACAAATGAAACACTGTGTCAAATAAAAAAATAAGAAAAATAAACCTGTAGGCCACAGAAATAAACCAGAGCAAAATTTCTTGTAATTTTTTGTCTGCTGTAATATACGTATTACGTAATATGACGTCACTGCAACGCACTGCTTACCGTTCCAGTAAGTAAGTTACTATGTAGAACAGACTGCACTTTGGCCTACTGCAGTAACTGAAACGGTGCTGTTGTTTCAGCATCGATGACGATGGGCTGAAACACATTTTGTGTCATTTCGGCAAAACACGCGCTGAAGTCTACAGGAGACTATTCCAAGTACTTTGGTTTGGGGGAAAGGTGGGAGAGAGTGACAACGGTTTGACACCAACGTACGTCTACCCGCAAGACCTTCGCGAAGCAATCCGGAGACGGTTCAGTGACACACCTTCGAGTGGACATGATGACAAGTACGAAGTCACGGGCTACAAGGTTTCTTGGGCTGAATTGATGCAAGTGAAGTGGCCGCAGTCACCGAAGTCTTGCACGCTGTGTCGTCATAAAGACTCCAAGCCTTACTGACAATAATTGCATATAAATGTTGCATGACTTGTGTCACTGACAAAAATATACGAAGTGTTTTTGTTAGAATCGCTAAATAAGCACTTTTCAGCGCGTAATTGTTCGCACTTATACACGATACACAACTTCACGTTCACATGTTCGCGTATGCGAACGTTAGCCATCTCACGCTAACGTGAAATATGTTCGCGTATGCGAACACTCTACATTCCAAAGCCCGTAAATCGTCCCTTCTGTCGACAATCAATAGTTAGTAGCGAGCATCATGTGCCTCAATAAACCGCGCATGTGCACCATAATTTATCTGGTAGTTACGTGTACCCACTGATTTTATATGGAATTTATATCCAAAGGACTCCGAAGTTGGTAATTTAGGGGGTTTTGGAGGTCACTCCACAGACGGGGTGACAGCTTCAAAACGATGGCCATTACACATTTCACTTCGTGGACGTCAGAACTAGACAAAATAAAACACGCTGCGTGAAAATAATTCGTGTCCGGACTTCTGCGTGCGATGTTTTGACATGTTCGCGTAGGCGAACGTTGGCCGTTAAACGGTTAAAAGACGCTCAAGAGAGTGCATATCTCTGCCAAGTGAATTTTTACAGATGCCCGCGCTTCAAAATTTTTTTAAGGAATCATGCCCGGATATTCTACAAAATGGATGCCCTGGAAAATATTATTAATGCAAATGGTAGCAACAGAGATAAAAACTGAAATTAGCAAACATACAATCACAGAACAGATCAATCCATCTGATCACCACGGAGGTACCTGTGAATTTGACAATACAGGTAGACAGGCAGAAAGATACCTGTGTAAGGTGACAATGCAGGTAGATAAGTAGAAAGACACCTGTGCAGGGTGACAATGCAGGTAGACAGGTAGAAGGATACCTGTGTAGGGTGACAATGCAGGTGACGACTGCAGTGAGAGATGACTCAACAAGGCCGGCAACATCACAGGCCAATGACAGAGGCAGACAGAGTCGAAGGTCGTTGAACGCAGTCAGGATCGCATTGCAGTAGACAGCAAGTGGATTGAACTCAAGTAAACTCATCGGTGGCTGGAGACTGGTCGATGACTAACAACCCACACACAAACAGTGAATATCATAATATAACAACATTCATAGATCATAAACATCTCAATTAGTATACACTGTCACTTGCAGTGTATTACCGGCAGAAACTGTACACTTTGGTTTCCTTGTCTGGCTTTTAGCGTCTGTAAAGAACATTGATTTTTCAGACTATTCCACTATCAAGCAGACTTACACTTAGACTTAGTTCTTCCCACTCCAAGTGGAACATCGGGCGACGACTTGTTTCCATCTGGCACGATCATTGGCAGTATCTCTCACGTTACTCCAGTCTACACCCATCGTCTATCAAGTAGATTTGTGTTTATTCACAACTTTTGGACCCGGAAGGCGGGTCGCAAAAAGCCACTCCAGTTGTTCTTGTTGTTATCAATTCTCTAAAAATCCCCAATTCTTAATACGCAGCAAAGCGCAACGAAACTTTGCATACACATTCACGCTCACATTCCTTACAGATCTACTGTCTCAGATTTTCAACTGACATAACGCTATCATTTCTGTGATCAAAGTTCGTTTCACGTTATCGATTTAAAACTTGACATTGAACCTTCACAAAACGTGTAGCTGCAGTGTAGCGGCCTGCTGCAGCACGGTGCACAGCGCTGTGCCTGCTGCAGCACGGTGTGCGGTGGAGCATAGTGATGAATATTTATGCACAGGCAGGGCTTACTGTATACCTATAGCAGAGTAAGTAAGCAAGTGGGCGCATTCCAGGTCCACAGTACCTTTCACATTTGTTAATTTCTAATTTTATATACTGGTCTTGGGCACCTGCTTTTATGCCTTGGTTGTCTGGTTCGACTGTTTATTTGCTTATTTTATTGTCGCTAGCCTTTTTGAACGAATAAAGTGATGGTGAAGACATTACCAATTACAGAGTTTGTCAGCAAAACACTCAGTGACTGAACACTATTCATTAACCGCTGGAAGCTCTTAGTGTAGCTGAAGTTCTTAGTGTAGTTGCTACTGCAGTAAAAGAGTTAACAGACAACTGACACGTGGTAACTGCTTCACTGGCTCACAAACACAACTATAGAGCACTGGATACAGCGCATTACCTTCACCGTTGAGACTAATGTGGTGGACACACACACAGCGTGACGCTGAGAGTCACAATACCTTCGCTTGCTAAGCGGTGGCAGAGGTAATTGGACCGTTGCTACTGCTACAGGTGTTAATGATGCTGCTGCTGCTGCTGCTACCACCACCGCCACCACCACTACTACAACTACGACCACTACTATCACTACCACTACCACTACCACTACGACTATGACTACTGCTACTACTACTACATGTACTACTACGACTACAACTACAACCACTACTACAACTAGAAGTAACGTGCCTGGTTGGTGAGTGTAAAGAGACTGCTCGCAGCCGATGATGTTCCTATCAATGTGTACGACTGCATCATGTCTTCAAACCTGCATCACACGGTCAACTAACGACGATCTAAAACTACATGGTACAGTCAGTTTCTGTTTAAGCAGCTCACTTATCTGCAGTTAGCTCAGGTGTTCTCAAAGCTAAAGTGACTCGTTGACTGACAGTTACTAACGTTTATTGTTGATAACACTCCCAGCACGATGTTAAGTGCCAAACTCCACTACACAGACACCGGCTATGGACGTACAAAACCACCAACGGACGAGCTCACAACAATTCTACAACTTGTTGTACAACAAATTCACCATCAACGGACAGAAATTTGCCAGAGCCCAACATCTTGACATGTCAAGATGTTGGGCTCTGGCATTGTGATGTGGCAAATTTGTTGTAGAATTGTTGTGAGTTTGTCCGTTGGTGGTGTTGCGCAACATGTCTGTAGCTGGTGTCCATGTAGTGGAGTTTGGGCCATTTACAGGATTACAAGATGTTGTACAACAAATTTTGCCGGCCACGGACATGTTGTACATCTACAACTTGTTGTGAGCTTGTCCGTTGGTGGTGTTGTACAATATGTCCGTATCCAGTGTCCGTGTAGTGGAGTTTGGCACTAAAGTAAAAAAAAGTAATAGTAAAGTAGATGATTTATATCACGGTTCTTAGCAATCAAGATCGCTGCAGAACCGCTCTACAATACTCTCCTTGTTCACTGGACCCATGCATGACTGCCACATAACTAGCGCGATAGCATGAAAGCCCACACAAGGTACCAAATTATGCTGCTTGGTGACAGAGGCACAATTGGTGTGAACAACTTGCCCAGAGTCGTTGCCTGGCAATGCACCGGCCGGGAGTCGAACCCGTGACCTTCCGATCACAAGTCCGACGCGCTAGCCATTACACTACCAAGCCACTAACTGTGTGACATCTAACAATAGAAGAGCAAGCACGATGTTAACAGCTCAACAACTAGCAACAGAAGTGATAAGCAACTAAGCAGCTACATGCAATAACACTATAGCGGACTGACTGACAGATCAGCAGCCAATAGTCGTGGGAAGGTAAAACGAGTTTCAGCTTTTGGGCTGAGTAATAATAATAAAAGGCGATGATGGGTGTGGCTTCTGGCAGCCTACAGGCGGACTCACAGCCCGGGTCGCTTGACCTGGTCTGAAGGTCGGCGGCCGCTTGGCGCCGTTCCACATCCATCATATGAACCGGATGAACTCTCACAGTGGCTTTAGCTATGATGACAGCACCATAAACATTATCATCACCTTATTATTATTACTACTACTAGCTTCACTGATGGCTGAAGCAGCAGCAGCAGCAGCAGCAGCAGCAGCAGCAGCAGTCATACCTGGCATTAGCGTCACTGACGGCCCTCGTGAAGCTGGCCTGTGCGGCTCTCTCAAAGATTGGCGCCAGCAGACCACGGAAGTCTGCTCCGACACGACTGAACGACAAGCCAAAGTACATGCACTGACCAAGCACCGAGTCCAGCCGACCTCCAACACCAAGCTGCAAGTCTCGCTCGAGGGTCTGCAGAAACTGCGAAACCTGACAACAAGATATGCAGTGATCATCTCCAGCTCTTTATGTGGTAGCCGTATTCATGGTGGCAGAATGGTTGATGTTGAGGATGCAATCATAGTTCACATGTTTAACTCCCAACCAATGCACCTCTGTGTAACAAACTTGTACCAACTGATCAGATGCACTGCACGCGCTTCTTTTACCAAACACATGATATGGTAATGACCAAAGAATGAGAACAGACTGCGACTGACAAGATAACCACGAGTATCATCCAGAGAACCAACTGCCAACACCAGGTGTTAAAAAAGGTTAAAGCTGTGCATAGTGCTTCATGGCTACGGGGCGTCACTTGCCACATGGGATCACACAGTGTTACCTGCCACCCGACACAAGTGAACGCGCCCCGCCTTAACCCCAGCCAGCCAGGACAGTACTCGATTTACCTACCCCGGAGGGATGGAAGGCTGAGTTGACCTAGGCAGCTTGATAGCAGCCCGACCGGGAATCAAACCCCATGACCGCTTAATCGCAAGTCTGATGCCCTAACTGTTATGCCGCCAAGCCACAGTTGGTCACACGTGTCGACAGTAACTGTCAAGTTTTATTGGGCCACAGTGTACACTAACAGTAACTGCTGTATGAGTTGCAGTACAATCAAAGAAAACATCAGTCAGTGTTTAGACAGACCTTCTGTACAACCCAGCCATGAAACAGTATACTGTTGTTGGGTCAGTCCTCAGGGCCAGCATGTGACAGACAGACAGACAGACAGACAGACAGACAGACAACCCAACTGTAGCTATCTGACGCCCTGTAAAGACACATCAGTCAGCGTTTAGACAGACCTTCTGAACAACCCAGCCGTGAAACAGTATACTGTCACTGGGTCGGTTGTCAGTGCCAGCGTGTGATGGACAGACAGACAGACAGACAGAGAGACAGACGGACAACTCGACTGTAGCTATCTGACGCCCTGTAAAGAAACACCAGTAAACATTCAGACAGACCTTCTGTACAACCCAGCCGTGAAACAGTATACTGTCGTTGGGTCGGTCGTCGGTCGGTGTAGTGAGGAGAAGATCATCGTCAGTGAAGATTGCTCGATATTGAGTGACGATGTCAAACAAATGAACGCGACTTGCCTCCACCGTCTTACTGATGTGATGATGAGCTACACAACACAAAAACATGTCGTAGTAGTAGTGGTGGTGGTGGTAGTGGCAGTGGTAGTAGCAGTAGTAGTAGAAAATACATCATATCGCTTAAGAGCTCCTTCAAAATTTCCTCGTATTTCTATTTCTAACAGGACTAAGAAGTATCAATCCTTCATATCCTACGGTCTCAGCAAGTATCAGACCAGCTAATACTGTATCTGTTGTTTTAACTCATATGATAACACGCTGTTCAACAACAATTCTTTATCAGATCTTCTGTGCTCCACGGTTTTCTTTTGTTTTAGTTTTTTCTTTTGTTTTAGTTTTTTCTTTTGTTTTAGTTTTTTCTTTTGTTTTAGTTTTTTCTTCCCTTTTCAGTTCCCACTGGTTTTCTTTTTAGTTACTTTTTAGCTTCACCACACACCACTTCCATTTCTGGACTGTTTCTAGGATTACTGGGTTAACACTCCCAGTTTTTCATTCCAGTTCTGTCTAATTATCTCCGTCAAGTGAACAAAGTGAATGGCGGAGATAATGTGTTCGTTCGATGTGTGTGTGTTTGTCTGTCTGTCTGTGCGAAGCGGCCGGTCATGGGAGTTAAATGCTAATAGTTCAAAAATGGTTACAGCTACGGACTTCAAATTTGACACACGTGTTCCCAGGGACAGTCCGGACATGACCCCGAAAATTTTCCCAAAAGGGGGCGTGGCCGGGGTCACGTGACCCCCTACATTTTTTGGCGTCAAATGCTAACAGCTCCAAAACTGTTAAACCTACGGACTTCAAATTTGACACACGTGTTCCAAGGGACAGTCCGGACATGACCCCCAAAAATTTCCCCAAAAGGGAGCTTGGCTTAGACTATTATGGCAGATAAAGTAATTGATTTGTTGGCGGATAGTCTGATCGTATAATAAAGAGATTATCACACGGCTGTTTTCATATCGGCCCTATATCAAGTCCTCAGTCAACAACTGCCCTCGGCTATGCCACGGGCAGTTATCGATGCTCGGGCTTGATATATGGGCGGATATGAAAGCAGCCATGTGATAACCTCTAATTCATCGGCTGTTCCGGTTCTCGATGTACCCTTCAGACGGACTAGCATCGGCAAACGATCCTTTAGCTGTGCTGCGCCTGCAACTTGGAACTCTCTGCCTCCTGCTGTCGTCAACTGTGACACTCTCTCTGTATTTAAATCTAGGCTAAAAGCTCACTTGTTCAATATTGCATATAGCTAGCTTACCTGTTCCGCCAGCGCCTCTGAAGCTATGGCACTAT
>Ga0209679_1001124_pt1 | contig 10977 bp, 1 predicted proteins | sample WorMetHEROISLAND_4_FD_187408 | JGI IMG/M metagenome (GOLD analysis project Ga0209679, IMG submission 187408) | Marine gutless worms symbiont microbial communities from Max Planck institute for Marine Microbiology, Germany - Olavius sp. 2 HERON... ...
AGCATTCCTCCTCTGGAACCGGGACTGATCTAGACATTGGTAGCTGGGCATTGCTAGAATGGTAAATAAATACGTTTTATTACTTAGGAGACGTGTGTGTGTGTGTGCCATTTGCTTGTAGACCGCTGATTCGCGGCAGACTTTGTGCTCTTCGGTGGCAACAGCTCTAGCTGTCCAGTTTTCTGATATCCCGTGTCCGAGCCATAATGATATAGCATGCGTAGATGATAGTACTGTTTCTCACGATAGTTGCAGTGAAGGTGTTAGAAAGATCTTTACCGAAGGGCTGGTAGTGTTAGATGATGGTTTACTGAGCGGGTCGGAAATGTCTTCACCTCCAGAACATGCAGAGTTGATGATCCATGCTGATGATCGGAACCTTACCGTTCAGCATCCAATTGATCTGGCAGGAGGCAGCCCAAGTGATGTTGGAGATAAAGATGATGTTCGCGATCGTGGTGCAGGTGGGGTGTCTCGTGTCATCCCAGTCACAGCCATACAGCCTGCAAATACTAACGCAGACACGAACGTTGTGACGTCAATAACTAGGCAGGTAGATGTCAGTAACAAAGACCCCAGTGGCAGTGCAGAACGTTGCCGAGCAACAACTGATTCGGCATCCGATGAGGACCTGCTTGTGATGGTGAATTTTCGCATCACTTCTGATCGCTATGAGGGCTCGAGTATGGCCAGTGAGACTCGGGAGTCGGTCTCTCGTATGGTAGTTCGACCGAGTGACGTACTGCCAAAAATGAACCGGACTCATTCCACTGCGTCAGACTGGGAGGATATGTGTTCCACCGAGAACCGACAGTTCTATTTAGTCCAAAAGAAGAAGACAAATATTGTTGTGAGTGATGAAAACTTGATGATGGGAACAGCAGACGATGAAAGATCGTCAGATCTCAGCCATACTGACCGATACAGCATTAGAGATACTCGTGATACTGCACATGACAGAATAAGGCAGCTTGCCGACAGGTCTGTTACTAAAACTACCAGAGTTGTGAAACATGTTGTTGTTACAAAGACGGAAACTACGACGAATGATGACCGTGCTACCAGACACAGACACAGATCGCCGGATGTTTATTCAGAAATAAGTGATGCTGGTGGTACAGCTGAGTATGATGACAGGCACAAGACTGTGTGGACGACAGAGATACATCGAGGAAGCAGCTTCGAGACGGAAGACACTTGTGGTAGCTGTGCAACTGATGAAACCACTACCGGCTACATGTCGGTGAGTGAAAATTACGAACGTGAGGATGTCGGTGACAGTTTTTCATCAGGCCCCGAAGAAGCTGAGACTGTAGCTGACATGGCAATAGTAGATACAACATTAGTGGTGAGTGATGACGATAGTGTTGAAGATATTAGAATAAGTGAAGACGATCTAAACAGGGTAGCACTAGAGACTGGATACGGAGAAGTCAGAAAAATTACGGAAATCAAAATATGCGATGAATTTCGAGATGATGATGACAGAAAGATAACTGAAGCTGACGTCGATCATGTTGTTAATGTTCCTTCGTCAGTTGAACTTGAAGAAACAGATATGTGTGAAGTCACGGAAACAGAGCCGGTTGGTGTTCTGAGCATTTTTCCTGTGTCTGCAGAGTCTGCCTGTGTTGAGTCTGCTATCAAGACATACGTGGTTGAAAATTATGCGCAGATCCGAAAAGCCGATGATGAAGGAATTAATGAAGAAGCTGAACTGTCCGATGTAAGTGAGATTGACACTTTTGTCATTAAGCCAGATATCATAGACAGTAAAATGAGACCACCTGGCACCGTTGTCATCACCAATGAAACTGGTGTTTTGTATGATGCAAGTTCTGGTATAAATGAGTATACAGAATCATCCAAGGACTTGATGTTACAGGAAATTGAGGAGGCTGAAGATATAGTGCCTGAAACAGTGTCAGACGTGGATGACAATGGTGATGGGACAGCCAGAAGACCATCTCGAGACAATAGTATGCTGTATGAACGTAAACTAGTAATGACGACAAAAACTGAGAAAGATGTGAGTGATACGATGATTCATCATCGTGTGCATAAAGCTGTGGAAAGGATAGATTTGTTGAGCACTTCCGTACAAACAGATCAAATTGATCCCGTTTGTTTATCCACGGTAGAAACTCAAACACCGAGTGAATCTGACAGAAATGCAGATGAGGTTATCACAGCAGATGCATATACACTGACAGATGTAGATGTGTCACTAGTTGAAGCACAGACACTACCATATAAAGATGTCATTTCAACAGCTGAAGCACAGACATCAACAGTCACACCTAATCTCGTAGACATTGGGACTGAAACAGAAGAGAATAAAGATGATACATTGATGGTAGAGACAGAAACATGTACAACTCCAGCAGACACAGTGGCAGCAGAGACACAGACATTGCCATATAAGGCAGATATTTCAACATCTGAAGCACAAACTTCCACAGAACCAGATGACGTTGTGATGACTGACTCTGAGACAGCAGAGTATAAAGCTGATAAGGTAATGGTCGAGGCAGAAACGTGTACTACTGCTGTCTCTACATTTATGGTAGAAACCCAGACATCACAGGATAAGGACAATATTTCCACTGCTGAAGCTGAGACGTCCACAGCTGCACCTGATCTTGTAGACACTGAGACTGAAACAGAAGAATATGTATGTAAGGCAGTGATGGTAGAAGCAGAATGTAGTACAACTCCAGTAGACACTGCAGTGATGGAAACACAGACATTGCCATATAAGGAAGACATTTTGACTGTTGACACAGAGACGTCTACAGTTATTGTGGATCTTATATCTGTTGATAGTCAAACAGAAGAACATAAAGATGATACATTGATGATTGAAGCAGAAACCTGTACTACTCCTCTATCAACAGTCATGGTAGAAACCCAGACATCACAGGATAAGGACAATATTTCCACTGCTGAAGCTGAGACGTCGACAGCTGCACCTCATCTTGTAGACACGGAGACTGAAACAGAAGAATACGAATGTAAGGCAGTGATGGTAGAAGCAGAAACTTGTACAACTCCAGTAGACACTGCAGTGATAGAATCACAGACATTGCCATATAAGAAAGACATTCCGACTGTTGACACAGAGACATCCACAGTTATTGTGGATCTTATGTCTGTTGATAGTCAAACAGAAAAACATAAAGATGATACACTGATGATTGAAGCAGAAACCTCTACTATTACTATATCAACAGTCATGGTAGAAACGCAGACATCATCAGATAAAGACAGTATTTCAACTGCTGAAGCACAGACGTCCACAGCTGCACCTGATCTTGTAGACACTGAGACTGAGACAGAAGAATACGAATGTAAGGCAGCGATGGTAGAAGCAGAAACTTGTACAACTCCAGTAGACACTGCAGTGATAGAAACACAGACATTGTCATATAAGGAAGACATTCCGACTGTTGACACAGAGACATCCACAGTTATTGTGGATCTTATGTCTGTTGATAGTCAAACAGAAAAACATAAAGATGATACACTGATGATTGAAGCAGAAACCTCTACTATTACTATATCAACAGTCATGGTAGAAACGCAGACATCATCGGATAAAGACAGTATTTCAACTGCTGAAGCACAGACGTCCACAGCTGCACCTGATCTTGTAGACACTGAGACTGAGATAGAAGAATACGAATGTAAGGCAGTGATGGTAGAAGCAGAAACTTGTACAACTCCAGTAGACACTGCAGTGATAGAAACACAGACATTGCCTTATAAGGAAGAAACTCCAGCTGTTGACACAGAGACGTCCACAATTACTGTGGATCTTATATCCGTTGATATTCAAACAGAAGAACATAAAGGTGATACACTGATGATTGAAGCAGAAACCTCTACTACTCCTTTATCAACAGTCATGGTAGAAACGCAGACGTCATCGGACAAGGACATTATTTCAACAGCTGAAGCGCAGACGTCCACAGCTGATCTTGTAGACACGGAGACTGAAACAGAAGAGAATAAAGGTGGCACATTGATGTTAGAGGCAGAAACTTGTACAACTCCGATAGACACAGCGGTAGTACAAATACAGACTTTGCCTTATAAGGAAGATATTTTAACATCTGACGTGGAGTCGTCAACAATTCCTGTGGACCTTGTATCCGTTGATACTCAAACCGTGGAACATAAAGGCGATACAGTGATGATTGAGAAAGAAACCTGTACTACTGCTCTATCAACAGTCACGGCAGAAACGCAAACGTCAGAAAAGGACGGTATTTCACTTGCTGACAAACAGACATCCACTGTTCCAGCTGATCTTATATCCATTGACACTCAAACGGTAGAGTGTAAAGTCGATATGGTAATGGTTGAAGCAGAAACATGTACTGCTCCTGTCTCTACATTTATGGCAGAAACCCAGACATCACACGATAAGGACGATATTTCAACAGCTGAAGCACAGACGTCCACAGCTACACCTGATCTTGTAGACACTGAGACTGAAACAGAAGAATACAAATGTGAGGCAGTGATGGTAGAAGCAGAAACTTGTACAACTCCAGTAGACACTGTGGTGATAGAAACACAGACATTGTCATATAAGGAAGACATTTTGACTGTTGACAGAGAGACGTCCACAATTACTGTGGATCTTATATCCGTTGATATTCAAACAGAAGAACATAAAGGTGATACACTGATGATCGAAGCAGAAACCTCTACTACTCCTTTGTCAACGGTTATGGTAGAAACGCAGACGTCATCGGACAAGGACAATATTTCAACTGCTGAAGCTGAGACATCCACAGCTGCACCTGACCTCGTAGACATGGAGACTGAAACAGAAGAATATGTATGTAAGGCAGTGACGGCAGAAGCAGAAACTTGTACAACTCCGGTAGACACTGCGGTGATAGAAACACAGACATTGCCATGTAAGGAAGACACTTCAACTGTTGACACAGAGACATCCACAATTACTGTGGATCTTATATCCGTTAATACTCAAACAGTAGAACATAAAGTTGATGCACTGATGATCGAAGCAGAAACCTCTACTACTCCTTTGTCAACGGTTATGGTAGAAACGCAGACGTCATCGGACAAGGACAATATTTCAACTGCTGAAGCAGAGACGTCCACAGCTGCACCTGATCTTGTGGACACGGAGACTGAAACAGAAGAGAATACAGGTGGTCCATTAATGGTAGAGACAGAAACTTGTACAACTCCCATAGACACAGCGGTAGTAGAGACACAAACACTGCTATTTAAGACAGATATTTCAACATCTGAAGCACATACTTCCACGGAACAAGATGATGTTATGATGACTGACTCTCAGACAGCAGAGTATAAAGCTGATAAGGCTATGGTGGAGGCAGAAACCTCTACTATTACTATATCAACAGTCATGGTAGAAACACAGACGTCACTGGATAAGGACAGTGTTTCAACAGCGGAAGCACAGACGTCCACAGCTGCACCTGATCTTGTGGACATGGAGACTGAAACAGAAGAATATGTATGTAAGGCAGTGATGGTAGAAGCAGAAACTTGTACAACTCCAGTAGACACTGCAGTGATAGAAACACAGACATTGCCATATAAGGAAGACATTTTGACTGTTGACACAGAGACGTCTACAGTTATTGTGGATCTTATGTCTGTTGAGAGTCAAACAGAAGAACATAAAGCAGATGCACTGATGATTGAAGCAGAAACCTGTACTACTCCTCTATCAACAGTCATGGTAGAAACGCAAACATCGTTGGACAAGGATGGCATTTCACTAGCTGACAAAGAGACGACTACTGTTCCAGCTGATCTTATATCCATTGACACTCAAACGGTAGAGTGTAAAGTTGATATGGTCATGGTTGAGGCAGAAACGTGTACTACTCCTCTATCAGCGTTCATGGTAGAAACCCAGACATCACAGGATATGGGCGATATTTCAACTGCTGAAGTACAGACGTCCACAGCTGCACCTGACCTTGTAGACACTGAGACTGAGACAGAAGAATATGAATGTAAGGCATTGATGGTAGAAGCAGAATGTAGTACAACTCCAGTAGACACTGCAGTGATGGAAACACAGACATTGCCTTATAAGGAAGACATTCCGACTGTTGACACAGAGACATCCACAATTACTGTGGATCTTATGTCCGTTAATACTCAAACAGTACAACATAAAGGTGATGCACTGATGATCGAAGCAGAAACCTCTACTACTCCTTTATCAACGGTTATGGTAGAAACGCAGACGTCATCGGACAAGGACGATATTTCAACTGCTGAAGCACAGACGTCCACAGCTGCACCTGATCTTGTAGACACTGAGACTGAAACAGAGGAATACGAATGTAAGGCAATGATGGTAGAAGCAGAAACTTGTACAACTCCAGTAGACACTGTGGTGATAGAAACACAGACATTGCCTTATAAGGAAGACATTCCGACTGTTGACACAGGGACATCCACATTTACTGTGGATCTTATATCCGTTAATACTCAAACAGTAGAACGAAAGGGTGATACATTGATGATTGAAGCAGAAACCTGTACTACTCCTCTATCAACAGTCATGGTAGAAACGCAGACGTCATCGGATAAAGACAGTATTTCAACAGCTGAAGCTGAGACGTCCACAGTTACACCTGATCTTCTAGACACTGAGACTGAAACAGACGAGTACGAATATAAGGCAGTGATGGTAGAAGCAGAAACTTGTACAACTCCTGTAGACATGATTGTGGTAGAAACACAAACATTGCCATATAAGCAAGACATTTCAACATCTGAAGCAGAAACTTCCACAGTACCAGATGATCTTGTGCTGACTGACTCTCAGACAGGAGAGTATAAAGCTGATAAGGTAATGGTCGAAGCAGAAACATCTACTACTTCTGTACCTGTGGTTGTGGTAGAAACGCAGACGTCACCAGATGAGGACAGTATTTCAACTGCTGAAACACAAACATCCCCTGTTTCTGATGATCGTCTGTCGGTTGATACTCAGACAGCAGAGTATAAAAGTGATCTTGTGTCGGTCGATGTTCAGACGGTAGAGTGTAAAAGTGATACGGTTATGGTCGAGGCAGAAACCTGTGTCTCTCCTGTCGACTTCGGAGTCGTGGAGACTCAGACGTCACTGGACAAAGTCGTTGCTTCAACTGCTGATGCACACACGAGCACAACTCCAGTTGATCATGCTACGGTTTACACACAGACCGTTTGGACTGACGATGATGGTCATTTCTCACACTTAACAACGCTCTCGATCGACTCTGCTGTTGTTCGTGATTCTAAACACTCCGACTTGGACATGGAAGACTTCAAAGGTACTCCGGTTCCAGGTAGCAGCTTAAGGACAGATTCCAATGAAGTTGTTGTTGATAATGGTTCAGACGATGAACACTTGGAACTCAGTGATTCTGAATACACTGATGCATTGTCGGAGAACGTATATCTACAAGAACGTGACCTGTATTCAGTTGAGGGCTATGCTGATATTACAGACCAGAGCAATGCCCCGCAGGTAGAATTATTTGACCCAGGAGACATATTAACCTCTTGTTCACCTGGTCCCGTTCCTGTTTCCATAGAGCAACAGCCAGTCGGTCCGGATGTTGGATTGGACATTGTGTCAACTCAGGAGCACGTAAGGATCAGAATTTGTTGCAAGTGGATGTGGTTATGGTGGTGGCGCACGTTTGCATGCTTCGTTGCAGGCTTCTTGGTGTTTTCAGTTCTTAGACAGTTGTCGAGTCACAGTGTTGCATGTAACACGGCAAGCTGTCATATAGTTGGTTTTGGTATGTCTGTTGTCTAAAGCATGCATGTCTGTATGTGCACTTTATGCTTATCATGTCACCTGCATGCAGTCGTTGAAACAAATTCAGAGCTTTTGCTGTTTTACCCTGCTATTTCTGCAGCTAAACAGGAACTTGAACAACAGTAAAGGTAAAAGGCAAAGGTCCGGTACTTGAGGAGCACTTTACATTCTCTGAAGTGGAAGCTGACTGGCATGAGCTAATGATACCGCAGCGCATTATGCGGCCATCCATTGCCTGCGTTAGCGAAAAATTGGACCCGCGGTGCAGCATGCAGACATACCGCTGCCCCAATCAGCTATACTAGGCCTTCAGGGTTGCTTGCAAATGGCCCGCAGTGATATTCAAACCCGTGACGTGAAAGTTACGAGTCCAATACTCTAACCACTAGAGCACTTACAGTAGTGTATTTATTAATATGATGCTGCCTCAGCAGCATTTCACTGACTGAAGTGGCTGTCTCAGTTCCACTTAATTGGCTATTATACTTGATATGCAGATATGCCCTTAGACAGCCAAAGTCTGCTTATCCATGTATATTATACGAGGTACTTTAATACTTTAATAAAGCCGCCGTGCGATGCAGGGGTGGTTCTAGCCCAAAAATTCTAGGGGGGCATTGCCACCCCCTCAGCTCCTTCATCACCGAGTCCATTTTCTCCGTTCTCCGAAACCTAAAAATACGATTTTTATATAGGCCTACATTTGAAATCTATCATTATGGTTGCCAATTCTCTAATGGGTTAACCCCTGAGACCTGTAGAAACGAGGCCCGAAGGGCCTAGAGCGGGCGTGGGGTTCTTGGGAGGGGAGCAGCGAGCCCCCTCCCTGTCAGCCAGGACGCCTGGGGGAGAGCTGTAAGCTCCCTCAGCGGGGTCCGGGGCGGAGCCCCTGAAAAATTTGCATTTTGGGACCTCAAAAATCACGTCAGAACGGTCAACTAGCTTTCGAATCTGGGGGGCACGTGCGTGCTCCCCTTGCCCCAGCGTATAGATCCGCCCCTGGTGCGATGCTAGTTGCTTATTGCTTACTTAGCCGTGTGTGTGCATGGATGAGCCGACTTTGATGGTTTAGTGTAACATTTATACACATGTATCAAGTTCCTGCCTAGCAACAGAAATAGCATTGTGTGAATGATTATCTCACATTCGTATTGAGCATGAAACACAATTATTTACATATTATACTAGGTGTGGCCAAAAAGGATCCCGCATGAAAATCGCATTATTTTCGGAAACGTTCGGTGTTTTCATCGAAATTTTCAGGGATTACTTGCGACACATTTTGCCATGCAGTGCAAATTTTATCATTTCGACCGTAGTCCACGTCAACTGCACAGTCGCAAAATTCAGACCAGAACCGTCTTTCAGGCATGTGACATTAGAAGTGCGGAAAAAACAGTCGTTAAAAGTAGCAAATGCCATTCACTAAATGCTAGACCATTTCTGTAGTGAATGTTCTGAGTGTTTGCCGTCTGCGTTAGTTTTGTCTCTCACACCAAGTTCTCGCAGAGTGCAAATTCTCATGCTATTAGCTAGTTGCACAGCGTTCGTTAATGTCAAGAAGTAGGACTAAAACAATAATAATAACATAATGACATAGACTAACTGTTACGTCATTGTTCAGTTGATACTGGTTTGTTTTGCAATTTTATTTTAAACAGGTAACAGTAACTTACTGATAATGCGGTATAAGCCAAAACTTGCACCATTTTGTGCACTTTAAAACAGATGCTGTGCAGAGATTGTACTTATAATTTATGACAAAATGCAGTTACGTGATGTGCATAGTTTTTTATTCTGCATCTCTTCATTGCTGTCTATTGCTGTTGACAGAAGAAACTTGTACAAGAATCATGTGTGACACCAGCATATCGTGTGCTAAGAAAATTTTGTGGATCACTATGAACGTTAAGAATTTAAGTATGCTTTTAGTGCGCAGACTTTCAAATGCAGATGAGCTGTAACGATATATTATTTTTTATCTTCCTTATTTCACTAGCGTCATCATCATCATATTTTATTTGTAGTAACAGCAGTAACAGTACGTTCTTATAACGAGTGTGATACATTTGAGTGTCATTAGCCTGTGATTTCCTTTGATCGGATGCCACTCCACCGGCAGTTGTGCCTGCTTAATCAGCTTGCACCTCAACTACCTGAACAAGTCTCCTTGCTGTTTGTACAGGTCGAAGGACGATTGGCGGATCACTGGTCTGACTTTGACGAACAGTACTGTCAGGTCATCGAAGCCATTGCAAAGTGCGAATCAGCCGTCGAAGGCAACAACGACTTGCCAATCGAGGACCTCATTGTTCTTCTACAGACTGTGAGTCGGCTTTTTGTATTGGCTGTGAATTAATTCATCCCTCACACCGTTGTTTAACTTCAGTAACTTTTTTGTGTCTCCTGTGATCTGTATAGCGGTATCTAAGGTTAACTAGACCGTCAATGACGGAGTAGCTCATTCCAAGATTTAGACATTAGATCTAGCTGCCTGATACTTATACTTGAAGGAGAGTGTAATGGTGCTTCATAAAGTGAGCGCATGTAGAGACACAACGTGAGACCATACTGTATTGCAAACATTTCGTGACATCACAGAACTGTCCGTAACACGTGACCTTTGACCTCCACCTTGACCTTGAGCACACCCTGGATGCAGGCCGGGATGGGAACCATCGTGTGCAAGTTTGGTCGCGATCCAGCCATTTGTCTGGTAGAAGAAGCGATTTGCACAAAATGTTTACAGACGGACAGACAGACGGACGGACGAAGGACGCCGCACGATTGCATTAGCTCATGGAATGAGCTAAAAATGTTTTGGTGTGTGACAAAGAACTGCTTAGCGATAACATCATGGAAGTGCCAAAGTATCAAAAATGGAGCAAACGATAAGATCTTCACCCACATGTTTGTCTACAGATGGAAAGAACAATGCACACGTCACTCAATATGCCGTGTGTGCCGGATCTAATCAATATCCACATTTGCAGTCATTAACGCCTTTATATTTTATATTAAAAGGTTAAAAGGTTAAAGCTGTGTATAGCGCTTCATGGGAAACCCATCTCAGAGGCTGGGAGCTACGGGACGTCACTTGCCATATGGGATCACACAGTGTTACCTGCCACCCGACACAA
>Ga0209679_1001125_pt1 | contig 10977 bp, 4 predicted proteins | sample WorMetHEROISLAND_4_FD_187408 | JGI IMG/M metagenome (GOLD analysis project Ga0209679, IMG submission 187408) | Marine gutless worms symbiont microbial communities from Max Planck institute for Marine Microbiology, Germany - Olavius sp. 2 HERON... ...
TAGCATTGCCAAGTTCGGGAAAACTTACATTCTGTGTTGTATGTTGATTTTAGGGTTAGGGTTAGGGTTATAGTAGTTCGCCGAACTGAACCTAGTAATTTCTGTACTGCTTCGCATCAGTTTGCTGAACTGACCCTAGCACCATTCTTTCTTAAAATAAAAAAATAAAAAACAATGCATTTATGTGTTATAGTAAAACAGCAAATATTGTAAACAACACATTATTAACAACCTATTAAAACACTACAGCATCAGCACACTACAACTAGAAAACGCATATCAAGCTGTAATCAAACACAAAGTTCCTTCTTCAAATTTTGCCTGGTCTGCAAATTTGTAGCCCACATTTTACCCACCGGTCCGCAGTTACGGTCCGCAACTTTTTGGTCCGCAGTTTACCCGTTCGCCGGTCCGCAAGTCCGCAGTCCGCATTTTACCCATGCCCTCACTCAGTGTCTCTCTGATAAACATTCGCTTACAACACGTAGGGGAAGAGTAGTAGAGGTGCGGCGATCCAGTAGCAATGATGAGAAGTTAACACTACCTCAACAGTCAACAGGTGTTTGTAAATACGCAAATGATCTCGGATAGTGAACTAACGAAAACAAACCGTTACGGTATGCTAAAACACCACGATTTCGTTCCTATTACCTGAAAGCCGAATTTCTGTTAAAAACTGTTCTACACACTAACCAAGACATCTTTATTTCTTGAACCGGTATCGTTTTGTTTACAAACAACAGCCACGCCCTGCATAGAATATGAAACTCGCAATGACGACTTGCCATGATAGTAGGGATGCCACTTTCGTTTAATTTGTTAAACGTTTACACGCCAATGTTAGTGTCCTAATCATTTAAACGTCGTTTACACGAAAATTGCAGGCGAACCAGGTACAAGCCCCATGTGCATCACACGCCAGTGACGCGAGACAATAGTAGTATGCCCCCATCTGTATCTTTCTGTATAAGCCTAGACTTCGACAGAATCCGCCATTCCACACTGTGGCATCAATCTTTAAGTTACAAGTCCTACTCTCCTTCGACTGACGGCTGCTACAACGAAATCTGCATTTTATGCACTGCATGGCTTACATGAAATATTAATTAAGTTAACACCTTAACGACGTGCGGAAATCTTTGTTTAATGTGCTACACGTTTAAACGAACTTTTTGGTCTAAACCTTTACGACGGCATCCTTACATGACAGTGATATCATAGGTATCTGGAAGTAGGTCACATACATAATAACGCAACAGCATCGAGGATATGGTCTCGAGACCATGGTTTTTAGCCTTGGACTTGACCAAAAATTGCAAGTCTTAAATCTTAATCTCGGTCTTGCACTCTTGGTCTTGGTCTCATACTTTTGACATTGGCAGTCTATAGCTGACCTTTGTACAGAGCAGGGGCGTAGCCAGAAATCTGTTTTGGGGAGGTATAAAATTTTTGGGGAGGTACAAAATTTTAATATTCATTGTGTTTCACAATACATAATTACGTGCTGACGTCATTGTTACTCCATAAAAAGTTTACTTAGCCTGATTTTGGGAGGGTATATACACAGATATACCTCCCCGTCACTACGCCCATGGTACAGAGTGGCTCAAAATAACATGTCCCACTGGACAAAATTCTTGTAATTCTTGACAACCAACAGAGTTTTTTCATCAAAGTATCACCATTTAAACGGGAGAGAGTTTCCAACTTAGAAAAGCTGTCAAAGTTTAGACAAGTTTGAATATTTAAATATTCTATGCTATTTTTGCAATATATCCATATAAACTCTTTCACAATTCATTCATTCATTTATTTACTGAACATGCCAGATGGCAGCAAACACATACAATACAATACAATAAAATAATTAAGCCTAAGACAAGATTTAAAAACCTAAACAATGTACAAATATGGGACATTAAAATTAAAGATATGGAACATTAAAGATGTAAAAAAATCACCAGTCTACCAACAGGGAAAATGTTTGCCATACAACATCTTTAACACCACACTTTGATATGGTGCATGCGGATTCTACACCATATTGATACCCAACGCTAGCAAAACGACCACATACCAAACACGAACATGAAATGGCCCTGAGAATCGTGTTTGTTGACAAAAACATTTTTTCCAAAACAAAACATTTTTCATTCATCAATGATAAATGTACCAGAAACTAGCAGTCAGTGATTTAGCACAAAACTGTAGCGGTTTGACGCTCTCTCTCCAGAAACTGCCAAAAATCTGCCTGAAGCTGTTATTCCACACAACATTTATCTTATGCAGTTTGATGTAGACAATGACCACATTTCATAACCAACTGACACTTCTTTCTAAATTTTTTACAGGGAAGTTTTTTGTAACAGGCAAATAATTGTGACGTCATCAGTTCCCGAGAAGGCTATCGTAAACGCTACGTTGAAACTATATTACAGAGACTTTTTGAAGAATGCGAGTCTCTTCTACCGTCTGGTTTCATTTCCCAGCAGGTTGCTGTGCCCGCTCACATGGCAATGGTGGCTCAAGTCTGAATTGCCACCAATGGCAGTGAATTTATTGGCAAAGATAAATAGCCACCAAACTCAACGGATATTGATCCACTTGATTATCACATCTGGGGAGTTTTGCTTAAACACTACAAGACATTTCAACCAAAGCCAAAGAACACTGATGAACTGAAGAAAGTTGTGCAGTTAATATGGGACCAGCTGCCACAGGACACAATCAACAAGGCCATACTGAGCTTCACAAAAAGAATTCAGGCTTGTGTGAAAGCTGGGTTGGACACTTTGAATGTTCTTTGAGAAAAAAGTGTCTAACAACATTGAACACTGAACACTAAAGTGACTATTTTTCTGGGTAATTTTGAAATATGGAACAGAATGTTGTAAAAGCTATAATTTTTGAAGCAATAAAATATATCAGTGAAATTTTCAAAAACTAAAGAAAAATCTTTTTCCTGCAAATTCTGAAAATTTAATAAAAAAATCTCCATTGGTTGTCGAGAAATTGCATTTCGTCCAGTGGGACATTTTTTATTGAGCCACCTATTTTCATAATCACTGACATCTCTCCAGAAAACCCGCAATAAAGTAATCAATAAAGATCCCACTACAGCTTAAACGCTTTTTAACACTTACAAAATGCTTCTGCTTCTAGCAGACTTGCCTCAGGATCCGATGGGGGACTTCCATCCCCAAACCCTCCGGTGGGGCAGCCACGTGTCTTATGCCAGCGCGCCCCTGCTCAGGGGGCATAGAATTCTGACAAACAAGTATGACATGAACCGTCATCGTGAAATATTCTGTTATTATTTAGTTAACTGCACATCTTCATGTATACCCATTGCAGCAATACGAATAACAAAAACAACATCAAATGCGAAAACATCATACACTACTTAATGAAAAAACAAGTATATCAATAGAAGACATACATTCTTTACAATATCTTAGCTAGTCCGAAGAGGCCATATACACATTTTAGCATGACCAGACTACAGCAACCAAATAAAATGAAAAACAAGATTAGCATCATTGCATCACCATCATCATCATCATCATCATCATCATCATCATCATCATCATCAGTACAGTATGTCAGCTGACACACAGCATAAACACTTCCATGTCGTCAAAACTTGGCAGGTTTGTAATAAGCTTCCCACAACTCAATGCAAGAATGTCAACTTGACATAGTCATGAATAGAATGACTAAAGTGACCTTCAGCTCAGCATCATATGATTATCAGTCACAGTCACTACTGCAGCAAGAATTATCTCCCTGCTCATCTTCCCTGCAATGCATCATCAAACAATCAGTCATTGTTTACTTTCAGTCGTCAATCAACTCAACTGCAACTTATGTGGTGCAAAACCCGGCTTGTCTCGATTAGAAAGAACTAAAAATTATAGCTGTCGAATTAACGCGTTATTTAACACGTTAACGCGTTAAAGAATTAATCGCGATTAAAAAAATTAATGCCGTTAAAATAATTAACACACACACATAGGAGTTCCAACATGCAATTGAACTGCGGTTATTTGACGATCAAATAATATTCAATTAATTATTAGCAACAAATGTCCGTTAATTTGTCAGTTGTGCATCATTGTTTGATGGCAAGTTCGACAGTTGTCACATCTTGTAGATGAGTTGTGAACAACAAGACGTGCAGTCATTAGCTGACGGCAACCTACAGCATGAACTATAACTGTCAAATTGACGCGTTAATTAATGCATTAACGCGCGATTAAAATAATTAATCGCGCAATTAACGCGATTAAAAAAATTAATCGTTCGACAGCTCTACTAAAAATAAAAATTTAGTACATCCCCTAATAATTACATGGTTATTAATAGTATTATAAATTACAATACCTTAACAACAATATTAAACATGACGAACCACGAAGAGTTGCTGTTTGGAAAGCAACTATGAAGTCAGTCATGAAATCACAGAAATGACCATTACAGTCTTTCACAAAGTCGATACATTCAAACACAAAACTGAGTAGGTTCAGTAATCAACAGACCAAGTATCACTCTGTTTCTACTCTCATAACTGAAGGGCTCAGTGCGAATACCACATGAATTATGCAGTTCTTTTATGTAATTAGTTCATTGGATTTGTCTCAATGAGCTCTGATATGTGGTTGACGTGGTCACATGAATGACACTGCTGTTGATTTTCATAAGTTATTATGAGATGCGCTGTTCTTTCGTGACAAATCTACCATACCTGGTTTATTCATGTATACCTGACAGAGTCATTTTTTCACGTTTTCTCAAAATTCAGATTTCCAGAGTTATGCTGTTCTTCACTAAGCCCTTCAATCATATTTCACATGATGATTAATAAATAATAAATAAATAAATAAAATACATACAAGCTCACTAAGTCTTCTTTCTGGCCACACTTTCCACATATCTGTTGCTGGTCAGCACATGGTTTGCAGACTGTAAAGTATGAATTCTTGACAGATTTATTTCCACATTTCACACTAAAAGACAACAAAAAAAAACAAATATGTGGTGCAAATAAACCAATGATAAGAGCCAGATTACCAAGTAATGTATAGTAGCAGTGCACTCAGAGTTTCAGACTAAGCAGTTGCATTAGTTCAGTAATGTACAGCAGCAGAGTATTCAGACTATGCAGCTGCATTAGTTTAGTTTGACTCTTCATTCTACAGTTCCTGTCATGGCTTATGCACATGATTTTAAGCCTTTTTCACATTAATTTTCCTACCTTAACCTCGAGCAACTCTGTTTAGATCATCTATGAGCTGCTATAGGCCTTTTAGAGTGCTTAACATTGAGAGCGGACATTGAGTGCCTTGTCATCAGCAATTCTAATAATATAACAAGCGTGATCTCCAACTGATACTCAAAGCTGTGCATTGTAATTTGCCTCTTCTACCACTGCTTCATCATATATGAGATACAGCAAGGGAGATAATTATATATAATAATCATATATCATCATCATCATCCCTTAATTTGCAAACAGTAAGAAATACAGGTGTGTACAACGTAACAAAAGACAGCAAATTATTAAATTATATTTGTAAATGTATTTATTTATTTACTGGTGAAAGAACATTAGATAATGTGAACAAAGCAGTAACATTACAGCTGGACAACAAGGCACAAGCATGGCACTAACAGTTGCCCAACATAAACAGCGCACATACACAATTTACTGACACGACCAGAAGTCTTAGTTTACTGGTAAACTATTTCACCAAAAAAGACGACAAAGAAGACAAATGGCATAACAAGTTTAGCAGGAAAACTAAACTACTGTCGTTACAGAATACAAATTCCACCATTAATGTGATCGTAATACTGTAAAATTTTTACAACACGAATACAATGGATCATTACCATTTCTTTGGTTGTGTCAGCTGTTTGTATTCAATAACTGCTTTACACCTCACGCACACACCAGATATATCCAAAGCGTTCAGTGATTTTGTTCTGTGACTTGAGTCGTGCAAGTCGTTACGAAATTTCGTTTTATTCTGATACTTTGGCGGTCCAGCTTTCTTCATGTTTCCTTTCTGCGTACTCATCTTAACACAAGGCAAAAATGTAGTTTATTCTTTACACATGTTCGATTACACGAACGAACGTAAACTCCAAACAACTTCCGTTGCTGTATTACATAAAACTAATTGCGGCATATGAAACCCTAGTGATTGAGAAATAAAGAAGTAAAGTATACGACACGCTACAATCTTGGTCCACTGGCCAAGAGTGACGAAAGGATGTATTGTGAAGCGTAAAGTCACGCTGACTTTGGATGATCGCCCTCCCATATACAGGATCGTTCGGTGAGACTGTGGAAATTGCTTTTTGCAGTACCCAATTGAGAACGTGTGTGTGCCTGGCCGGAACCTTCCGGCCAGGCACACACACGTTCTCAATTCAAAGAGAACAGTCCCAAGCCCTTTGCTTTCTCCTCCTTTCCTATCCTTCCTCTTTTCTCTTCCCTCTGTCCACCTTCCTCAGAGCATACGCACACTTCCCTTTTATACAGCTAGCAGTTCTGCATAGTGATGTAAAATTTCATGAAATTTTTTGGCGTGAAATATTTCAAGAAATATTTCAAAAATTTCAGAATGGACTATGAGTGCAGGCCGTATAGTTCACTGCAACAAAGTAAGTAAACCAGTTAAAGGTTAAGTATCTGTTGTCATACATGAATAGCATTATGTATTTCCTACTAACTTCATATGCATTAATCATGTTTTTAAAAGTTTAAAAGTCACTTTATATAATGAAAATTAAAAATTTGTTGAAATATTTAAAAAAGCGGTCTTGAAATATTTCAGAATTGCAGTAAATTTTTAAATATTTCTATTTCTTAATCAATCAATCAATCAATCAATCAATCAATCAATCAATCAATCAATCAATCAATCAATCAATCAATCAATCAATCAATCAATCTTTGTCCAGGACCCCCAGCCCTAGCTGGTTGAAAGGCAAGGGTGCATAGGCCCCCAAGAAGAAAAGTCTGGACGGCATCTAAGTAAATCCAAGGTCAGTGTGAAACCACAGAATATAGGAGCTACGAGCCTACGAGTGCATTTAGAGAGTTGTCATTCTCTGATATCTTGTCGTTATAAACTGAATTCAACTACAAAGCGTCCAGCTCCGTATGCCTCAGCCCACGTGGCCCTTGGTCATTATGACCTTTACCTCGACTCCAAAACTGAAGCATATACACTGTGGGGCATAAAAAAGCACACCAAAATTTTTTTATCATAACTGCTACAATACTTGACCGACTTTGATAGAAATTGTGACTTGGATAAATTAGCCACAGTTCGTGAAATACACCTATGTCTACATACTGTCTGTGCAAAGGTGATTCAGCATCATACTTATATCATCTCGGAATGATGACTAGCGCTAAAGACCAGCATCATGATGAGTGCACAGCACAGCAGTGTTCCATTACACCGCAGTAACTTAAATGGTCGATCCAAGGACAGTGAAACCAAGTCATAAACAGACTGTAGTTTGGTATAAACGGAAACTTCATTAACATTTGCCGAGATCCAAGATCAGATTGTACAAAAGAGACTCATAACAACATGAAGAGACTCTGACGATATCTCAAACAACAGCCTAGATACCGTCATTTGATGTGGGAAAATTATTATCAACACTATGGGTACTTTCTGCACTCCGATGCACACGTGTCTCCAAAATTTGGCTGAAATATTTCAATCCATTCCCAAGATATTGCAAAAAGCGGTTTTCAAAATTGCAACCAGCTGCCAGGTTGAATTTTGGTGAAGTCACATCTGACACCAAAAGTATTTCCTGTAGGTTGACATCTGTTAACGTTCCACATTTTGTGAAGACGAGTTAAACCTCGGCCAAGCTATTGTTACGGGAAGATTTCCAAATAATGGATTTTGCAGGAATTGATCTTCAACAGTATAGGTACTTTCAGCAGTTCACTATCAATCTGCAGGCAAAATGTGAACAGAAGTGAGAAAAGACTGTAGAACACGAGCTGCGAGTTTGCGATGATTTATGACGGCAACAAAGAACACTGAAAAACGACGCAATGAACCTGCGCTGATCGCAGTCACAAATACAACTCAACTAAGATCAAAATTCAAACAACGCAACAACATCCAACAACATTACAAATGCAAAAAAAAACTAAAGAGTAACAGCAGCCATGAAGACGGTGATGTCAAGTGACGATTCAACTTTAGACAACCAATGTACAAGTCTATGCTTGACCAATGTCAACACACACAAAACATTTCAACAACAGCTGCCAACTGTGAAGTATACGAATATTGGCAAAGGCAACAACTGATAATAAAATCTGGAAAATATACAGATAAATCATACAGAATGTTAGATCAACATACAATATACACTGAACGTCACATAAATGAAGCAATGTTGCAAGACACATTAAAAATACAGTTTGACAAAAAATGTACAATGACAAAAAATGTAAAACTAGAAAGCATGGCAAAGCACAACGTGATGGCTGCCCGTTAATGGGTCAGTGTCGCCACCTATTGAACGCTACTGACTTGTTAACACCAGTCCTCTGAACTATGGCCAGTAGGTGGGTCAGAACTCCATTCCTACTTTTAGCCGTTTGTGGACCAAAGTACACTGAATTAAATTTGCCTGTGTGGGACTGTCCATAGTTTGCAATGCTGTTTTCCGATTGATGATATCTTGTTGCGTTCGGGAGATATTCACGATCAAGTCATGAAGTAATGCGAAACCACGCTGACATTGATGTTTTCGGACCGCCAAATTTGGGGGGAAGCAGCCACCCAAATTTCTGACGGAATTTTATAAATCTAGGTCACCATCAACCATGTGGCAAAGTTTGGTGACGATCAGCCAAGCATCCTCGGAGATTAGGCAGCAAAAAAAGATCTAAGCTACAGTGGTATAACAGAATGGCCTGTCCTTACATCGTAAGGGCGGCCATAAAAAAATGACAAAAAATGCAGCAATCCTGACAGTTACCTTAGCCACCGTCTACTCGGATTAACTGCCGAAAAGAAGCCCAGTTAAATATAACCAAAAGTAGTAGCAACGTATCCCGTCACTTGCTATGTTATGTTGAGCTGCTGATGATAGCAGTGCCTGGCAGTAGTCATACTCAGCAACCTCAGCATTAAGTTCCGAATGTTTGTAGGGCACTGAGACAAATGGAATGCAGTAGGAAACGGCAAATGAACAACAACTGAACTTCATAAAAATGGTGCTGAAAGACTCAAATATCAGACAAACGATATCATGCAATAACAATGAGCTTGTAGTGGCATTTGGCAGTAGCTGTATTACAATGAGACAACGACAAAAGACAAGTTTTTAGCATTACGTTCTGCACTGTTTGAAAGACTCTGAATGTGCCCGTCATCAAAGTGAGGAACACAGGAAGACTTCTGACCGATCACACATCCCTACACTCTCTGTGCATCATTTGAAATTCAGCAGCAAAGTAAGGGTTTTCCATTTAAAAAATTGTCGCACAACCAACAGCGTCAAAGCACTGAGGGACAGCATAATAATTGCTATATATACTCATGTACAAGTCGAAAAATTTACGACAAAGTTTTGCACAAAAATAATGGGGGCGAGTTATTTTACTACTCATTGAATTGCGCATTTTCCAATACATCAAAATATTCAGTACACACAAGAACCGCAAACGGACGTAGTTGCAAAAGACTTAATGCATCTGATAACAACAGTCACATCATGTGTTGCCGAATACCTGGCTACAGTAGCAACAAGCTTTTTAATTTCAATAAAAACAAATTGTAGTTAACTTTTAACTCACACATAACCTAGCCGGGTATGTATACTACCTCGTAACAATATACTTTGTGTGTGTTAATGTCTTCAAGACAATGGCACAACATGAATGAAAGTCGTCGTGCTCAGGCACGCAGCATGAAGGCAGTGATGGCAAGTGATGTTTCTTGAAAGTGAAGTTTGGTCCAACTGCTACGGGGAAAACAGTCGACCCCACAAAGATTTTTCCTCCTTCTTTTCTTGTCTGGTTAACAACATACATTCGCATTTCAGTTAACAACAAACACACACACTGAAACACACGCATACAACTCTGTTACACAGGATGACCATTGTTCTGGAGGAAATAAACTCAATGACTTTTCAAGGACTTTCGAACACCCGCGTGACTTTTTTCCAAACCTATTCCGTCGTAGTTTTCAGCAAGTGATACAGCTTTCATGGCATCAAGTCAGAAACCAATACTGATGTTCACTATATTGCTTATAGTTCTCCAATGGCTGCAACAGTTTTCACATAACGGGGATTGCTGACTATTTTCAAATTCAAACACTTTCAAGGACCTCTTAAGCTAAATTCCAAAACTTTCAAGCACCAAATCCGTTGTCAAGGACTTTCCAGGGCTTTAAAAATGAAAAAAATTCAAGAACTTTCAAGGACTTTCAAGGAAGTGTGGCCACCCTTGTTATATCTGCTCATTACCAGTTTATCTGCAACTGAGACCAACATTGCAGTTGTCTTGGGGAGCATTGCACCAACACCGATCAAACTAATTTAACTGAGTTCAAATTCGACTATGATCTCAGTTCAGTCATAATTTGTGTTGATCAAAAAGGAAGTTAAATTCCGTTCAATTTTGAACCGCGGATCAAATTTTGATGCCATTCAACTCCCCTTAATGCACGCACACAAGTCAGCAAACAATACAATTTAATGCTCCTGTTCCCGTCGGCTGAGTTACATTTTGCAATGGTGCAAGTCATGGGATTCCTATGGGTAGCTGTTCATCAGAGTGGGCAGACTTTGTTGGCAGTCGGTGGTGTGGGCTTGGACGGCTTCCACATTTCTGGTGTGGCCTCGGGCCGGCCGAGGTGCGGGGGAGGTTTCCGCGGAGATGATGGGTGTACTCCGTCCATGGGATTGTCAGTAGAT
>Ga0209679_1001126_pt1 | contig 10976 bp, 8 predicted proteins | sample WorMetHEROISLAND_4_FD_187408 | JGI IMG/M metagenome (GOLD analysis project Ga0209679, IMG submission 187408) | Marine gutless worms symbiont microbial communities from Max Planck institute for Marine Microbiology, Germany - Olavius sp. 2 HERON... ...
CTTACTGGCTGGGGTTAAGGCGGGGCGCATTCACTTGTGTCGGGTGGCAGGTAACACTGTGTGATCCCATGTGGCAGGTGACGCCCCGTAGCTCTGTGATGGGACTAGTGACTAGTGTACCAAAATAGACAGCAGCCAGGTGAAGTTCGATATTTTGTGATCTTCCGAGGATTTTTAACTTCTTTAATGCAACCCTGGTTGTAGTAGCTACCGAAGACACACTCAACGACAAATATCGTTTTGCCTACATGCTGTGGATGCACCTGAACATTTTACATTAGTTTATTACATTATTCGGGTGAATTAAACAAGCCAATGCTGTTTACTTATAAATCGCTACTGCATCAATACCGCAATATCTGGTCAATACTGTATCAATATCATACCGAAACTGAAATTCTAATATCGACACATCACTATCACGTACGAGTGTTATTTGCCAGACTGTCAGTGTCGCTGTCACTCTGAGCATCAGCAATGTCGGCACTACTGACACCACCTTCATGTTTACGCCGATGTCGCATCATGCTGTGCTTCAATGTGAAACGAGCGTGACACACGTTGCACTCAAAAGGTCGCTCGCCTGCAAATCATCATTAACACAATCCATCATTTCTTCCATTGTTCAGCATGAGCGTTTGACATGTGTTTATTAAACTACTTACTTACTTACTTACTTACTTACTTAAGTTGCAGTGTTCTAGCAAAATAACATGCCCGTGACTGCAGACTTGGGCACTTTCGTGGGTCAACAAATTCAAATCACTGTCATAACATTAAGTTTAGAGCATATTAGTCATCAGTACTGGAAGGCACATGATAGTGCTGCTGTGCAAATATTTTCCATGTCAACAAAGCAGCCCATACTTCCCCTGGATTAGTGGATCTTCGTGGATCAGACTACGCAAACTCTGTTCTACAGTAAGTTTTGCTATACAGCCAGTATGCCACTCATACACTCAGCTTTTGTTTAACCAGTTTATTTGCATGTGCTTATCAGAGGTTTAACAAGAATGTTCAAGAAAGGTATTATCCAGTGCCTTCACTGCTTTGACACTATGTTGGTTTGGTGATGTCAATGGCACTGGCCTGTAAAACAAAGCATTCCAGTAAGTGTCAACAGTTTCCCAGTGTGCTACACTATTACCTTTTATAATACCATCTTAGCAGACTATTATCACAATGCAGATTATAAAAGTGACACACTATGGGCATTCCATAAATAAGTTACAAAATGGCATCATTCGTTTAATTTACAAAATATGAAAAATCCGAAATATACATTTTGTAGGAAATTTAAAACTGAGTACTAGCTGTGAGTTTAATGAAGATGACGTCACTAATTAAGTAGAACAAAGCTGCTGATAAAAGCATCCCTTAAGGAACAGCATTCTGTTAGGACTACTTGTTTTCTGTGGGCAAAAGTGGAGAATAAAGATTACCAAAAGGACTCGGTGCAAATGCCATTCATTCAGAGACGCATCCAGTATATAGTGACAAGTGTTTTACGAGACCAACAATACATGTTTGGTACAAGAAATTTGCTCACGGTCAAGAAAGAGTTGCCAAGGAAATGACCTGGCCACAGCCAGCATCATTTTTTGCAGCAGGCATTCAGAAATTTGTTAACAGATGGGATAAATGTGTTAATGAATTTGCACAGTGTAATGAAAAATGAAACGATAATATTTGACATTTAAACTTATTTGCTCAATAAACTTGCAATGTTGTTTAATACTGGGCAAATTGTGGAAGAAAACTGTGCGGGAAAATGGAAACACTGTTCCAAGTACCAGTGACGTCGTTGGATTGTACATCACTGTGCCTGGCGAAAGCTGGTGCCGGGCTGTGCCCTGCCACGAGCGGGCAATCAATGACGTCATCATAATAAAACTCACAGCTGGTACTCAGAATAAAATTCCCTACAAAACGTATATTTCAGATTATTCATATTTTGAAGACTGAAAAATGATGCCATTTCGTAACGTATTTACGGAATGCCTTCATAGTAACAATTAGCAAACAGACAATTTTCCAGTGAAAAACCATCTTGAGTTGATTCGTTTATCATTAAACAATACAATGGCTTCTTGTCCATGCAGCATGACATATAAGTACAACCACTGCAAGATACCAGACCAAGCTGTAGAGCAAGAAGTTTGTACCAGTGTGTGAGCGCATGTGTCGGCGCAAATCCTGCAACGACCAGAATCGCTTTGGACACAGTGAGCAGAAGACCTTGCGCTGGGCGTAGTCGCTCTCAAGACGAATGTCAAGTTCCACACCATCACGAACCCTTCGCACTGTGGTCGGAACAGCTGCAGAATTACTGCTACCAAGTGCCTCCTCAACCACTCCGTCGACAAAACTGGCAAAGTCGGGCAGATCATTCCCAATGCGGTTCTTGTCACGCAGCAGGGTCCAGTCAGAAGTGTGAGCAGCTGACTTGTGTCGAAGGCTCGTAAGTCGGCAGTTAAACGAAGCATCACAGAGGTAGCACTTAAACGGCAAGTCAACTCCATGTTCTTTAAGATGGCGTAGTAGCGCCTTTCGACACTCGAAGACACGCGAGCACTGCCAGCACTCCGTGATGCGGTCAACATTATAGTTGTCTCGCTCCGGGTTTATCTGCGACAACACTGACTCTGAGCTTCGAGCGTCTACCGGCTGCACTGCGGTTGACTCTAGAACTGGTGATGCATTCAGCCCAGAATTCGACTTCACCACTGCATTTATTGCAGCTTGTGCAGCTGCTTCTGCTATCGTCTTTTCCAGACTCTCATCATCTAGGCTGTCATCATCATCGTCATCTTCCGACTCTTCTTGCTACAAGCAATCAACAGAACCAATGAATACGTAAGCCCACAACAGTGACGATACAGAATATGCATGTTTTAATCTTTGTAAGTGAGAACTTTCTCATCTAGTTCACAAAATCAAGCGACACAGAAACTTTATTAGCCGTGTTATGTATGTAAATAACAGAATGTCAAATGCTTCTACCTTTCAACAAACAGAAAAAAAACAACTGCAGGCTTCAGGCTTAATTTTAGCAATTAAACAAACCCACACATAGTGTTTATGTACGAATTACTACATTCTCAGTGTTTGGACGAGTTACAAATCCATGAATCCATGATAACGTAGTATGAGGGGTTTTGTCCTGTCCATGAGGATGCTCAACTTCGGGACTAACTGACAGTGAAAATCAAGGGGTCAACTGGCTAACCCAGGTTTACCTGAAAAATACCCATTAAAATAACAGTGCGTGTGTGTGTGCCTGTGTGTGTGACAATGTAGCAAAAAGCAGCAGTTACCTCAAAGTCTTGAGTGCCATCAGAGTCAGCATTTTCACCTTCACGGCTCGGTGGAACACAGCTGTTACGGTCGGCTGCTGTTGACGCTAGCTGAGACAATGTTGTACTCAGCTCCTCATGAGACATGCTTGGAATGCGTGACAACAGTCCATCAGGCAGATCACGGTCTGAATGCTTCATTCTATAGTGCCTCACCAACTTGCCTGTTGAAAACAATTATTGCTACAGTCACTGATAAGCAAAAACCCATTTCCTAGTGGATTTACTACTTAGTGACATATAATTTCCACAGTCAATCACGTTGTTCACAATGTAGCACTAACTGCAGAAACAGCGTCACAAAAAAACAAACTATCGGCCCAAAAAAGCGATATTACTGAAGAAATGAAAACACCTTTAAGAGAACACATACAATTAAGGTTCGCTATTATTTCCACTTAACTTATTCACATAATTAATGCATGATAATACAAAAAATAATAATAAACTTTACTACAAATCCATCGTATTCAAAATCACATGCATCAGCTACAGAGACAAAATTATATCATGCTGCACCAGAAGATGAGAAGGAGCTGAAGATGCAGAGGTGACACTTAAATGGTCGATCCATCATCTGGCGTGTAGCAGGATCATGCATGTCCAGGCCGTGCTTACGTATCATGTGACGCTCGCGGTTCGACTTTGTCGAGAAAGTCACCGGACACTGCGGACATCTGAACGGCTTCTGACCTACACAGCAAACAAATGACCTCATCACCCACACAGTTACAAACCTGCTAAACATCATTTCTGATGTTTCTAACAATGCCCAAAGTTGTTGCAATGTTTTCACAACAAAAAAGTATATATATATATATTTAATTATCAACAACAAACTGCAACAAATCTATGCCTTCAGTGTGCTGACACTGTTAATCTGACATTAGAAAAGGCACATGGCCAGTACAGAAAATCCACTCCAGCAATACCCAAAGGCTTGTTTGGAGACCATTAGGGACTACCAGCTAAAACAAACCTGCAAAATAGCTGTTGAAATGGTTTTGCATATAGCAACATCAATTCATTCATTCATTCATTCATTCATTTTAATTCAGGCAGCAAGGCCCATAAAACAGCATAGACAGACAGAGCAATGACATAAAAACATACAAATGTAAAACAGACACACAGAAGACAGAGCATACACACAGAGAGACTGTAAATAGAGTATTAAACAGAAAGCAGAGACAGCTGACGCAAATGCACAACTATACAATTACTTCATGTAACATTATACTACTCTTCATCTTAAAACAAAATACAATATTTATTTGCACTGTGTACTAGAACTGATAGCGACAATAATAAGAAAAAATGTAAAATGAAATAATCATACCAGTGTGCGTAAGAATGTGCCTCTTGAGAGAGCTGATCCAAGGGAAGGCTCGAGGACAGTAAGGACAGCGAAGCTTGTGTGGCGAGTCTGCATACGAGTTGCGTTTCCGCTTCAAGACACTTAACTCACCAGATGTGTCATTTTCAGCTGATGTATCTCGCTGCTTTGACGCTAAACCTTCAGAACTTGCACTTGACTCGATCTGTTTAAAACAAACGGGAAACACAGCCTGTAACATGCCAACAATACTCAATAAACTTCAACATCTGGCTGGTGGCATTACTACTACCGGTACTGCTTCTGATTTTACCGCTAGTATGAATGCTTGCAGAACACCAACCCAACGAGTGATTATTTGTATCTGCATCTATCTATCTTTCTGCATATGTATAGACAGGTGCCCGGCAAGCGGAGATCGTGGTGGAAGCACAGCCTGGCACAAGCTTTTGCCGGACACAGTGAGGTGCCATCCAAACTCTGCGTGTACTCGTAGTACTTAGTCCTGTACTACCAGCCTATGTGTAACCGTTCTTATTCAACAGCCAACTTTTCTGCAGTAATTTCAGGTCAGGCTATGTCACCAAGACATTTCTGTGAATTGCTCGGTGCTCCAGCAGGTTTTTTTACAGACTGAATGCCCTTCCTGTCATCCAACCATCAGCATCATCGAAGCACTGAAGAAACTTTAATTTTAAAAACGGTTAAACTTAACCAAAAATACTTAATATAATGTGAATTAGGGCAAGTTGTACCAATCAAACTTCAATTAACTAAGTACAAAAAGTTTTGTTGGTCCAACGCACCCTTAAAGTGTAAAAATTCTCTTAAGTGGGTTATATTACCTCAAGCGTTACATTATATCAACAAAAAAGACTTCATTAATAAATTAGCCCTGTGCGGGACTGACGGTCGACTCCTCCTGCAAGAAAATGGAAGAATTTCTAATTTTCAACGCCATGTGACCTTAACCTTGGATCAGGCTATATATGGCATACCGTCGTGCGTCACTCATCGACCCCTACCTAAGTACTAAATTTCATTGAGATCAGATGAAAAACTTTTTCGAAGGTCACATCTCAATTTTCTTCCAAGTTCCAAGTCACATGACACAAAAACTAGGAAAGATATCAAAAATCCGGCCTGAATAAATTTAGATATTTTCCTCTAGTTTAAGCAGCTATTTGCCAGCTCCCATTGAAAATGGCGGAGGAGATAGATTTTTAAAATGGAAGAAAAATATAACTTTCAATGCCACGTAACCTAGACCTTGACCTTGGACCGGGCCACATGGCACACCTTTGTGCATCACTCATTGACCTATACACCAAATTTCATTTGAATCGGAGAAACTTTTTGTGGACAGACGCATGTATGGAAAAACGTCGGGCCAGCTCTATTAGGTCAAATCGGAGGAGACGACCTAAAAAATGCACCTAATCATGCAAACTCACTTCAGAGGAAATGTAAAAAAGGAGAATATATAAAAAAAAATGAGTCTAACTACTAACTATACTAGTTACTACACACACTAGTTAACAGAGGCAAGTGGAGTGTCCAAACACCATCTACCGGTATGTCCTGGCCTGTTTTCAAAAATAATTTTTTGCCAATTTCACATGAAACAGTTGTGAGTAATTAATAATGAACAAAAACTCTGCAACACAGTTTGGTATTCACATAACTTGTACAAATCATATTTAGATGCAGAAGAAAACTTTTTGAAACTGCCAGATGTTTAAAATTCCAAAGTGTCAAAATTTACGTAAAACAGCATACAAACAAATTTATTAAAAGTCTAATCTAATTTACTGGTAAATATGAACCTTGTTTCTGTGGATAACGTCTCTAGCAATGGCTTCAACCACTGATTTGGCAGCTTCAACTGAGGCCGTATCGTCAGGTACGGCTGCCTTCTCACTCATGGGAGCAACGGAACTGACAGTCTTTGGTGGCGTCAGAGATGGTGCGAGTAATGTGCTGAATTTTGTAGCACTGGCAACATCGAGCATGTGTGCAACAGAAGTTAGCTCTGTATCAGTGCTTGCTGCAGCAGCCTGGTTCAGTCGACTGCAGGAAGGAGATGATACTGGTCTGCTGCCGTCTTTAGCAATGAATTTGTTAGCATCAGTTTCTCGGTTTGGCTCGACAAGCGCATTGGAATTAAAATCAACATTATCAGTATATTTGTTGTCATTTGATGGTACATTATCTTCGACTGAAGTGCTGTCATTATTCAAGCCTGCAAACTGTTCACAAACATATCACACTCAACAGCAAATGATATCAATTCTGTTTCTTGAACTATTTTCAGCGCTGTAGGAATTATGCCTCTCATACTTTAACAACTAGCAACAATATTTCATCAGTCACAATATTTCGTCAGCCACACACTGACAAATACTGAAACTATGAGTAGGGTACTTACACAATACACATCCAGGATCCCTTCTCTTACCAAATGTAACATCCCGTCCCATGACCACACTGCTTCACTAAAAGCAATTAAGTGAAATTTAGAGTTAGCTGCAGCAATAGCAACGACCACACTAATAACTTTAGTCTTTTGTCAACCAATTTTCATAATTTTTGATAAATGTACAATGCAGGAAATTTGCAACAAGAGAATATATATAATAATAGCCCACATAAAATGGTACTGTGTAATTAATGGTACTGTGTAACTGCATTACCTAGTAAAATCTTGAATCACGACTTCATCAATATTTTTCACACTTACTGTTATGAATACATAGTATATGTGAAAAATCTATACTCTAAATCTGATTATTATTAGTATGGTAAGTAAAATACAGCCAGTTACAGCAGATGACTGAAATGTCATCCACAGTCATCAAATATTCGTTACTGCATAACCGACCATGTTTATGTCAAAGTGGCAAACTGTTACCACAGCAATAACCTCCCAATCTCAACTAGGCCTAGGCATTACTTGAAAATAAGTAATAACTGTCAGGTAGGTTTCTTCAAAAATTGATACCTGGATGAAAATCAACAATGATACTGTCAAACTAAAACGGCAACTTTTTGGAACAGTGTATAGCAGTAAACACGAAAGTAGTGAACATGAAAAAGTTGTGACTAAGTTTTTACAAGGCAGTGTAATGACAAAAACTACGTTAGGTGAGCTAGCGATACATTCTCTTATTGCAAACGTCCTATAGTGTGACTGCCAAAAATTATGAAGACTGATTGACAGTTGACAAAGTATTGGAGTTATAAGAAGGAAGGCATTTTTTTAAAATTTTTTACTGGACCACAATGTAGAACATATGGATGAGTGTCCTGGCTACTTTCTGCTACATATTTATCTGTTTACATGTGCTGTTCTGACAGCACGGAGACAATTCAAATATACTTGCCACGTAGTAAACTTCTCAAAACTACATCCATACAGATATAGAAACAATATAGTGTTTACAGAGGTAAGTTTAATCTCACAAAGCCATACATAACATTCCCCAAAAGACAGCCGAATAAATCAATAATACGACTTATAAGAGGCCGACAGAAAGATAATGAGGATACCTGGGTATGAATGGTTAAACAGTGTCTGTCAAGGTTGACTTTGTCGTTAAATCCAGCCAGACAGTGACGACAACGGTACTGCTGACTAGTGCAGTGCAATCGCTGGTGAGCCTGCAGCTACAACAACAACAAAAAGCAAGTTCATCACTTGCAGCAAATAAACGTCTACAACTTACAAAAGCACCAACAAAATATCATACACTGTACAGCCATCAAACTGTAGGTAAACATCTCATCATTACATACAATACCAGTGCACAGACAAGCAGAGACACGGTAAGGTGCAAGTGAAAAACTAGAAAAAGCTGCACAGGGCGTAGCCCAGTGCGAAGTATCGGCCACGCGCGTAGTTGTAGACGCCGCGTTGCTACATGGTGGAAAGAGCAGACGCGGCGGACACAGAATTGCAAATCTCTCGTAACTGTGGACGGATTTAAGAACGGATTTCGCCATGGAATCAGCGTATTTTTCTGGTCGTAGTGGGGGGTAAATAAATTTTATTTTTCCGCAAAAATTTTTTTTTGTTTTCAAAATTTTGATCCACATTACCCCCCTGTAGCGGGTAAACCGTCGGTGCTAGAGGTTTTGTGTCTGGAGGTGGGCACTTCTGCGGCGTCTGCCGGAACTGCTGAAACCATTTTTGATAGTATAAAATGTATGTGTGATGTCGATATGCCTGCACGCGTGCGCATGGGGTCAAAATCGCAAATTTTCATGTTTTTCAATTCTGGCTACGCCCGCGATAGAAATATCGGGCATCGACAGTAACTGGAAACACGTTAATTAAGCCAAAGTATGCTAGTGTGAGGCAATCGAGGGACTCGCTACACCGTGCGATCCACAACATGACAAAAAAGTCGCGGCGGCGCCGTGCTCTGAAACCGCTGGAGCTAAAAAGCTCAAAAAATCCACGGAGATGTGTTTTTGGCACAATACTATGCTTGTGAATTTGGTTGAAATCGATTAACAATTGACCGAGATATTCGACAAAAACCGATATGATGGGCAAGTTGGTAAGTGCAATGTATCGGCTTAGGCTGATACAATAACGAACATTGAACATATACAAAGCAGTGACTTAAGTGCAAGAGAAGATTACCACAAGACAACAAAGACTCATGTTTATAAAAGTATGTATACATACATATAATAGATATTTGTGTATATAACACATCAGTGTGCAATAAAGTGAAACTAAGTGAGCAAAGTGAATTAAATTATGAATGCCAAAATGAACTAACAAAAATCAATTATAATCAGTCAATTCAGCAGCGTTACACACCAAACAACTTAAGTAAGTATAACATAACAGTTAGAAATAACAAAAATAGAATAATAAACATAAACTCCGGCGCTGTACCTTAGAGCTATGTTTAAACACAGCACGACAGTGAGTGCACTGCAACAGATTCGGTGCCGTCACGCTCCGCTTGCACTGCATCATACCCGCACTGGATTGACTGGAGTCGGCAGCTGACTGACTCGAAGGCGATGTTCGTCTCGATGTAACAACAAGCGATATCGGTGACGACGAATCAAACTCCGAGGTTTCTGAAGCTGCCACTGATCTGCAGCTTGAGTGCGCTGCTCCGACACTAAGATCCATCGGCTCATCACTGTGGCCAGCTGAGACAGGAAACGTGCTGAACGGAGTGTCTGAATGAGAATTCATTGTCTTTAAACTGAAGTCAAGTGGCTGGTCATCGCTACCAATTTCCATCTGTTCCTGCTTCATTTTGTGACTCCCATTCACAATCGACATGATGTCCAATCTCTGGACCTTATTTGGTCGATCCTCACTAGTCTCCAAACCACGTTTTCTCATGCCTGTAGGTCCATACGTTCGACTCAAGCAGGTGGCAGCCGCTTTCTGCTGGGCTGCAAGTAATGTTTCATTGACGGCCATGCGTGACTCGGCGCTAACTCCGACAACTGCCGTGTGCTGCTTCTGAATGTGACGCAAGCAGTTGGCCTTCGTTGAGAAGCCAACTGTACAGTCACGACAGGTATATGGTTTGTGACAGCAGCTCGACTGCGAGCGAAGGTGATGTTTCAACGAACGATAGAACTTGAAGTCCTCTCCGCAGTACTTGCATACCGTCTCTCTCGCTCCAGTTTCAACATCAACATTCTCCGCAGCAGCATCCTTTGCTACTCGATTGAAACCAATTGCACCATCCATCTCATCTTTTGTTTCTACATTGTGTTTCTTACTGCAACACAAACATTTACGATATCCAAGCAAACACATTCTAAGTTAAACAGTTAGCAACCAGCAGAGAAAAGTCACTACTTACAGATCAATGTAAGATTGACACTGCTGCACAACAACACCATAAAAATTAATTAGCCTCTGCAACTAATGTTACTAATTCCAACACAAAACTTAATTCACCACGTGATGTTATTTTTCCATGTTTTTTGCACCCGGAAGGTGGGTCCCAAAAAGCCACTCTAGTTCTTCTTCTTCTTGTTGTTATCAGTTCTCTAAAATCCCTACGGCTTTCTTAGTACGCAGCGGAGTGCAATGAAACTTTGCATACATATTTGTGCTGACATTTCCCACAGATCTACCATCTCAGATTTTAAATTAATTTCTAATTAATGAGTAATTAGCTAGTTAATTAGCACAGACCCGGAAGGGAGTGCATGCAACAACTGTAACAGCTAGCCAAAGCATGCCCGCTGGTCAGCTCAGCATGTGTACAATGGCCAGCTGTTACAACTGTTGCATG
>Ga0209679_1001127_pt1 | contig 10971 bp, 1 predicted proteins | sample WorMetHEROISLAND_4_FD_187408 | JGI IMG/M metagenome (GOLD analysis project Ga0209679, IMG submission 187408) | Marine gutless worms symbiont microbial communities from Max Planck institute for Marine Microbiology, Germany - Olavius sp. 2 HERON... ...
CGTGCATGGACTGTTTCCTCTCATTTTATGCTAGGCCGTACGTTTTATGTAACTTTTATTCCTGTAACGGTGTGCGAATGTCACATTGAATTAAAGGCTACTTGACTTGACTTGACTTGAGCTACTGCAACAAAATCTACATTTTGTGCACTGCATGGCTTGCATGAAATATCAATTAAGTTATAACGCGTCGCCGACGTTACAATAGTACAACTTTTCGTTTCGTTTAATTTGCTAAACATTTAAACGAACTTTTAGGTCTAAACGTTTAAACAACAGAATCCCTAGAAGACAGGAGAACTCGCTCAGACTTAATTGAAGTTTACAAAATTATAAATGGAGCATCATCTGTACCATTTGACACGTACGTTCTTTCACATTCAGTTCCAACACACAATCTAGGGGTCATTCACTAAAGCTTGCTAAGAAAAGAGTAAACACAGACTTGCGACATCACTTTTTCTCGGATCGAGTAATCAACAACTGGAACAGCCTCGACGACAGATCAGTTTCATCCGGAACCTTGAACATCTTCAAATCTGGAACGTCTCCGAGGTCCAAACATCACAGAAGATGGGTCTGTTTGTTGGCATCTGATGCTGCTTATAATCGATTAATCGAATAAATAAATTGAATTAATAGAAGTTAACAGCTATACAAGTATAACAAGTGATGTAAAATGTCATGAAATTCTTGGCACGAAATATTTCTGAAATAAAAAAAATTTCACGACGGAATATGGGTGCATGCTGACAGATGCTGTACAGTTCACTGCAACAAAGTAAGTATCTGTTGCTATGCATGAATAGCATTATGTATTTCCTACAAACTCTATATACTTTAATCATGTTTTTAAAAGTTTAAAGTCACTTTATAATGAAAAAATAAAAATTTCATGAAACACTTCAAAGAAGGAGTCTTGAAATATTTCAAAATTTCCATGAAATTTTGAAAAATTTCAAAGTGAAATATTACATCGCGCAATAAGTATAACCAATACCATTTAATTGAATATTTTATATTTATACACTGTAAGTCGTGACTTTGTGAAGTCGCAAGAAATTCAAGTCAAGTCGTGAAGTTCCAATAAAGTCACAATTAGTCATTCAAGTAGTCACGTCATTCTTATTTTGTCAAGTGACTCTGAAGTCTATATCAGGCATCATTTTCTAATGAACAAGATGTTGGCGCCGAGTGCCGACATGATATGCGGCCATCAGCCCAGTTGCAGAGCGTCTCAGGCGTTCACAGTAAATTAGGTCTAACGACGGTAGGCCTAGTTTACAGCAGTGTAGTTGTCCTTAGCCTTGAGGTGTCCTCATTCCTCAAGGACAAATATTGAGTCCATGGCCTAGATGGTCAAGTCCTTGGCCTTGAGGATAAGTCCTTGGCCTCGAGTGTGGCACTGGGGCAAGTGCCCCATCGACTTAACTAAAGTTAACTGTTAATTTTCCAGGACACCTGAGAGCCACACAAACTCTGACATTAGACTCCATGTGGTTGCCAGTTTTCATAGCTTTGTCAATGTTTATTACATGAATATTATAATAGTTTTATGTGCCACCCTTATTTTTCTTAGTCCGCCTTGCACCAAATCCTGGCGACGCCATTGTAGCTGCAAAAGCAGTGAACAGTCCTTGAACTTCTTGTTGAGGTCAAGTCCTTGGCCTTGCCCGTGAGGGTCAAGTCCTTATTAACAACACTGGTTTGCAGTCGGCGCCTGAATCGCCGGCACTTGATCCACCGCTCGTAAGTAAACATGCACGCCAGATGCAGTTTTTTATCGGCCGGTGACCTTGACCTTTTCCATAGGCGTAGGACACGGGGGATCAGGGAGGGGGGGCAACTGCCCCCCCACAAATTCGGGCAAAAACATTTTTTCGGGCAAAAATCGTGTAAAATTCGGGCATTTTGTTACTTTTTCCGGCATATATCATGTAAAATTCGGGAATGTTGTTAATTTTTCGGACAAATATCATGTAAAATTCGGGCATTTTGGCAATTTTTCATGCATATGTTTTCAAGAAAAAATGTCTTGCCCCCTCAAAGTTGGTTGAGCCCCTCACCTATGACCTTTTCAACTGAAAATTGGCACTCCACTTACTCGTGCCCTGTGAAACGGTTACACGCATTTTGATTTTTCTGTTTTTTTTTTGTATTCGAGTTACAAGCCCGTACAGGACAGACGGACGTGCAAGACATGTAATGAGGCCTATAGGACGGCCGCATACTTAGGTACTTAGGACAAGTACAAACTGGTACTGTGTTGGCTCCAAAACTGTTTTTGGCCGTGTTGGCTTCTGGCTATTGGAAGGTTAGCGGTCTGGCAGTAAAGTATGTGTAAGCAGTAATACAGTCATCCACACTGACAGGATAACCAAGCAGGGAAACATAAACGTCAAGTAAGTAACAGAATCGACAACGATCACTGAAATTCCTCGTATCACTTTACTGCACATTGTAATTAGTGGATGCGTCATCTGTACCACACAAACTGATCTATGTACACACAGGAGATACACAAGGTCTGTAATCCATTAATGTCTATTCCTTATGAATTGAGTAACTTTCAGAAAGTGACAGCAAATTGCTACATGTTATGTACACAAGCATTTTGTCAGTTAGCAGCATTTAGTGTATGATTAAACGCACCAACCAACATTGATGTACTTACTACACTAAGTCAACTAAAAATGTCAAAGAAAGAATCAATTCTGAATCACAGCAGGCAAACATTTCAATAACTAACATATCAGAATCTACATTACAAACAATCATGATGCACAGTTCACTACTTCTACTTCTCTTGGGGTTCAACTGCCCCACTTTTCTGGAGTTTCTCCCAAGAAAGAATCTTTGAAGACTGCTGCAGCGGATTCTTACAAGCCGGATGCCCTTACTGTCTCCCGACCAAAAAGAATTGAACAAGCATCACACATACACACATGAACACCATTTTAATGACCATTTCTCAGATAAATCTGGGTTAGGCGGTTACCTCCTTTATTCTCATTCTCAATACGTCCATAACCTGAGCATCCTATCGGGACAGACCAAAAATATTCACGACTTCCACCACACAAGTCACAGGGGTCTTCTTTGTCAGTCTAGTTTCAACTGTCACATATCGCTTCATTTAACCCAGTCAGCACAAAGGGTGAGATCAATTTCTGCTACGTCAAAAGTCTAAGACCCAAGTTTGGTCTAAGACCCAACTTAAGACTGAACTTCACCTCGTGACAAAGACTGGGTCTAAGATTCTTAGACCGAATTTTGGTGCTAGACATTTGTCTTAGAGTGACTTAAGTCAAGAAAACTGCTAAGACCAAAGTTAAGCTGAACTCGGCAGCAAACTTGCTGGGAATTCCCAACGATAAAGTAATGCATTTTGGTCTTAAGTCTTAGTACCTAACTTCGGTCTACAACCAAACAGAGGTCAAGTTAGGTCTTATCTGAGCTCCGAGTTAAATCGGAACTTCAGAGTTCAGCTAAGCCTTTCTCCAAGCATTTAGTCTAAGACGTTTCGCTTAGCGGAACTTGACCTCACCCAATCTTAACATTCAATAGGTCCAAACCACCTCAGTCTGCACTTCTTAATTACTAGGCGGCAGACTGGTTCCAATCCAAATAATGAAGTAAAGCCCTCTTAAAATTTCAATGGCAAACAGATGGTGAAACCCACCAAATTATTCAGTACCGTTAACTAAAAGTGCCCAATGAACATAAAACATACCACAGTATGATCTGTAAGAATGGAGCTAACACAACTTCACACTTGGTGTTACAAATTCCACGTAGAGCGCAATATAAACCTTACTAACAAAGCAGACATGCATGCAAAAAGTATACTGCAAAATTACAGCACCTGCTGTTAAAATAAGTTTTTAGAAAACAAAACGAAACTGTGAAGCCTATTAGTGTACATTGTTACAACACAACAGATGTCAAAGTTAAGGTCAATCATAGAATCAGTAGAAGCAATTAATTTTCTAAACTAAAACTTCCACAATAAAGGCAATTAGCAATTATGTGGACTTCGTCATAACAGCATCACGTAAGAGATTCAAAGCACAATCGCTCACACAATCAACAGAACACATCATGTGACTTTTGCCAACTACGACGCTCTTACATTCACATATTGTTAATGTGATTTGAACTTTATAGTCATTCCGTAATCAACAAGAATTAGATATAAAAGTTAAATATACACAAAATCTACCAGGACAACTAAATAGCAGTTCAAACAGGTATACGTTTAAAAGCATATATTTAATTAAAATCAAATAACTTCAAAACAGTCAGTTATTCAGCAGTGTCTTGAGCGAAGTCGTCGTCTCTGAGGCGGACCATCCGGCTCCTCGGTAATGGTGGATTCATTGGTGTCCATCACACCGGTGGTCCGCTGGCGACGTCCTCTAGTGCCCCTTGTATACTGCTCTTCGACTGTGTCTGACTTTGGTTGTGAGTTCTCGTGGGAGATATGGCATCGCCTCGTGCACCGCCTTGATGCACCAACGGTCTCATCAAGGTCAACAGCAATGCCACCATCGGCAAGAACGCCCACCGATATGTCGGCATTTCCGTCAGTCGCTCGAAGCGGCACTCTCTGCGACGTCGGGATTCTCGACTTTCGCGGGGCATTCCTCCGGCGATGGTTGTCTTCCGCGTCGTCGACGTCTGTCGGATGCTGCAGCTGACATAGCTGATGCTGAAGCTGAAGGTTCTGCTCCATCATATCGCTGATGGTCTGTTCCTTTACCAATGCTGCACGCGTCAGCTGTTCTACCTTCTTCTGCAAAGCCTCGACCTTGCGATCCTGACTTTCCGATGACGGGTGCTTACTGCGTCTGCTGCTTCCGGCTTTCCGTTCTTCAGCAGCTTTCAAGTGTTGAATTTCCGCTTCCTTCCGTTCATGCTCCTCACGCCATTTAGACAGTTCATTCTCTTTGTCGGCTTTTAAGGCGTGAAACTGTACATTCAGCATTTTCATCTCCTGGTCACGCTTGTCAAGTCTATCTTGTGCTGCTTCAAGCTGCTTACGAAGATTGGACGACTCCATTTCTCGAAGGCAAAGCTGTTTTGCTGAAGACTTTTCATCGGACTTCAATTTCTCCAGTTCTCGTTTTGTATGTGCCAAATCCTTCCTAACTTCCGCCAGGTCAGACTCGCTCGTTTTTAATTCGGACGTCGTGTCACGCACATCTTTCTCGAGACATTCTCGAGATTTTCTCATTTTCTCGACTTCCTTGTCCAGCTCACGAACTCTCGTGTTTTTCTGACGGATCTGGTCATTCAAAGATTTCAACTGATGACGATGATCGGCAGTAGTCTGCTCAAGATTTTCTTCTAAAGACCGGACTTGGTCATCGCGTTCACGCAGCATTTGATCCTGCGCCTGCATCGTCATTTCCTGTTCCGTCATGGTTAATTTCATTTGCTCGACGACTTCGTTATTCGAGTGAGCATCCTTCAACGCCAACTCAAACTTCAGTCGTTCTTCTTCAGACTTTTTCATCAGTTCACTCATAGTATTCTGGCATGTTTGAAGCTCCTTCTCTCTGTCTGCTAACTGAACAGCTACGCTTTCACTTTTCTCCTGTAACTCATTCACAAGCTGCGAGGATGAGCTTAACTGCTTCTGTAGTGTTTTCTCACAGTCATCACATTTCTGCAGCTGTTCTCGCATAACATGCAATTCTTCTTTTGCTCTCTCCATTTTCGCCTCATGCGCGACTTTACTAGACAAATGACCCGCAATCTCATCTTCTGCACTTTTGTGAGCATTCTTTACAATATCTAACTCAACCTGAAGTGATTCAAATGACGATTTGAGAGTTGAACATTTCTCCTTTTCCTGACACAATTTGGAGTTCAATTTATCAAGCTTCTTTTCATAATCTGCTACCACACCTTCTTCTAACTGACGCCGGCTGCACTTCTCAACTTCCAGTTCTTTTTCCAACCGAAGAATCTCTGACACTTTGTCACTGAGCTTGTCCTTCCCCTCAACTAGCTGGGCGGTTCTGTTTTCAATCTCGCTGTTCAACAAATCCACAGTTGCCACCTTATCGTCTTCCACCTGCTTCAGTTTCTCCCGCGTGGCTTCGAGATCATGCTGGATAGCACTGACCTCATCCTGACTGTTACCAGCAGCAGCGGAAATCTGTTGCTTCAAATCTTCTATCTCCATCTTCAGCTTTTCACACTCGTCTTCCTTTGCCGAAAGATCTTTCCGTACGTTTCCGGACTCCACCTTCAAAGAGTCAATTTCTGCTCTGAGAGACTCTAACGCAGCTGTCACCTCTTTCAACTGCATCTCCTTATCCTGTAAATCATTCCGCGCAGTTCGCAGCGTCTCTTCAATCTGTGCATCTTGCTGTTTTGCCTCTTCCTGCATGTTCTGTTCTAGCACCTCATATTTTTCGCGCAGCTTTGTCAACTCGTAAGATTTTTCTTGGCACACAGCTTCTACCCCTTTGCAGTGCTCGGCCCACGTTTTTTCCACGGCTTTCGTGTCATCTTCTGCCGACTTCAGACGTAGTTCCAAATCATGCACGGCTTCCCGTTCCTTCTTCAAGGCAGCCTCAAGCTCCGTAATTTTGGCCGTTTGTGATTTAAGTGAATTTTTATCAACTTCATCGTCCAAGGTGCTGGCACTCTGCAGCGGATCATGATCGGCGGCTTGCGCCTCCGCTGCCTTCAGTCTTTGCTCCAGCTGTGCTTTGTCACGCCGCAGCTGTCTGCAGGAAATCTCGTTTCGGTGCTCGGTCTCACTCAGCTTGTTCGTGAGCTCTTCGACCGTCTTACGCAGCTTCGTGCACTCAATCCGAGCTTGTGTCTTCTCCTGGCGCACGGCATCGCTAGCGGAGAACTCGGCCTTTGTCAGCTTTTCAGCAACGGCGTCACGCTCCGCAGACAACTTGCTGACATTTTCCCGGGCCGCAGCCAGTTCTTTGCTCATCTCGGAAATCTTACTCTTAAGCTCCTGTATTTCCTCGGCATACTTGGAGATCTTCACTTCCGCAGCATGGAGCTCGACGCTTGGAACGCTGTCCTCTTCATCGTCTCCACGACGCTGGCGCTTGCACGATTTCTGCACTGCCTCCATGTAGATCTCCATCTTCCTATCGTACTTTTCTTCCAGGTTTTCTTCGTGCCTCCGGGCGCTCTCCTGGTACTCGTTCTCGATGCGCACCAGCTGCCGCTGCATCTCCTCGCAGACTTCAGCACGAATTGCAATCATTGACTTCTGCTTTTCGACCAATTCGTCACGCAGTTTCTTGATGAGGGTGAGCAGTTTCTGGCGATCTTCCATCCACGTATCTGGAGCGTCTTCATCGGAAGAGTACAAGTCCTCGTCCTCTGCCTCCTGTATCGTGTCATCGCACTTGCGCTTCTTCTCCAGTACAACCTTCGAAGTGGCAGCTGCAGCTTCGTGCTTCCCCAGAAAAGAAACTTTACGTTTGTCTGCAGGAGCCGGCACCGTCAGTATGGCGGTGGAATGTGGAGGTGGCGGAGCCGACGGACCGACCACAACCTGACTGGCTAACGCCGAATAATTCACCGCATGCAGTGTTTCATCAAATACGTTAGCACACGGGCTGACGTTGGTGATCATGACGACCCGACCTTCACCACACAGGAAACTCTGGAACATTCGGGTCAGCTTGCTGTTACGGAACGGGACGACGGTTGATGCCCGTGCGGCCGTCGACTGATCAGCGCGCGCCTGGTTTCTCCGCAGGGCTTCGACGCAACGTCCGAGCGTCATCAGCGACAAGTTTATGTTCCCGGCCTCTTTGATGCGTTCGTTACATCCGCCAGATGCGGTGCTGCGCTCCGATCCGGCCAGGTCACAGAAGGAGAGAGACGCAACGCGGGCGACGCTCGGTTGATCTATGTCAACCACCTGGATAAGTCGAAGTGTGAAGATGCTGTGACTGCGTGAAGACGCGCGGTTCAGACGTGTTGACGAAATGTGCTGGTTCTCTCGGCCGATCTGGACAAGCCGCCAAGCCTCCTCAGCACTGCACACCTGAACTTCACGCAGACCACGTATGTAAGGACGCCCATCACCATCGCGAAGTTGGAGGGTAGTCGGCCGCGATGCTCGAGCCGTTGACACGGGAGCCGAATCCAGAAGATCGAAGATCTGCTCGTTGTAAATCTCAGCAAATGACGCCCACAGCATGAAACGAATGTTGGATTCTTCGGCCTGCGACAGGAGACTGGTCGACGCATGGATCAGCGACGGCCACGACTCTAGTGACTCTTCACATATGGCATGACTGACATTATGGTTGATTGGTTCACCATTGGTGTCCATGTAAGCTTGTTCTGCCTCCGAAACCTCACGCAAACTCCTCTCACTCTGTGGTTGCAAAATACATCGCAGCAACAAAGCTGTACATTAACAGTAAACATTCAAGATAACACATACAGGGTGGGTCAAAAAACCGGACTGTTTGTGAGAGTTCATAACTTCGGGAGGGTTAGTGGTAGAGAGGCGTGTTATACGTCAAAATTTTGCAAATTTTGTCTAGAAGAAAGTACAAAAGTTGCATGTCAGTGCATTAAATAGTCTTTGCTTAATTTGCATAAATATTCATCAAACCCGAAATTACAATGAATTTGACAATAGCGCATGGATATTCTCAATTTTTACTCAACATACAGTGAATTAAGAACGATCATTTGCACATACGGTTAGACCAGACGAAATTCAACATGGTCACCCTTTACCTTGATAACTATCATCAGTCTTTTGGCAGCTGATCGATTGTTCGATTTAACGTGACCTGCACGGCTTAGCTGAGCCCAACAGTCGATTAGTGCGCATTTCAGCTGGTCAAAGTGGTCAGTGTCTGAAATTTTGTGATGATACACTATCTGTTGCAACCATCACACTGAATAATCCACAGGATTTAGATCTAGACTGTTTGGTGGCCAGTTTTCCGGTTCAGTGAACTCAGGCACATGGGAGTGGAGATATGTGACAGTGTAGCATAAACGGTGTTCCGGCGCTCCATCCTGCTGAAACAGAAAGTCATCACTTGATAAAGGGCGAATGTCCGGCAGTAATCCTTATTTCAGTACGTTGTCACAGTACACTGTTTATTTTAGCACCTGACTGGACAAAGAGAAGGTCAAAAATTCTGACACTGACCAACTGAAACGCGTGTCAATTGACTGTTGGGCTCAGCTAATCCAGGACGTCAAATCGGGCGATCGATTAGCTGCCAAAAGACTGATAATGGTTATCAAAATCAAGGGTGACCACTGACCATGTTGAATTTCGTCTGAACTAACCCTGTGTGCAAATGATGGTTGTTGGTATACTGTATGTTGAGTGAAAATTGAGAAAATCCATGCGCTATTGTCAAATTCATCATAATTTCAGGGATAGTGAATATTTACGCAAATTAAGCAAAGAATATTTAATGCGCTGAAATGAAACCTTTACACTGTCTTCCAGACAAAATTTGCAAACTTTTGACATATCAAATGCCTTTCTACCACTAACCCTCGCAAAGTTATCAACTCTCAAAAACAGTCCGGGTGTTTTTGGCCCACCCTGTATATCAGAGGAGCCACACAGCTTTACACAGGGTTCCCATATTAGCTCTAGTTCCCCCGCATTCCCGCTCAATTTGACCACTGGATAATTGGATGTATGCGGGTAATTTGAAGCTGTTTTGGGTGGAATTAATTCATATGCTGGAAATGGAGGATACGTAAATGTAAATATGTAATGTAGTGTAATATAAGTAAATTTATAGAGTGCACAGGCACAGTTTCTAAAGTGCTAGAGTGTCGTCTTCAGTACTGTGCAAACACGAATGTTTTTAACTGACACCTAAAATTGTCTATTGAAAGTCAGATCACGCAGATATTCAGGTTATAAACGTATATTCACTGTGCTCACAGCGAATGTACGTATATAAGCTCTATTTCCAGCATGTGAAATAATTCCACACAACAGTTTCACATTCACACCATACATCCAATTATCTAGGCCTACTTTTCCGGAATAGAGCTACTGCAGAGTCTAGATTAGGCAAAGTCCACAAGGGAGAACCTTTAGGACTGCTGCAGCAAGTTTTTTCACAGATTGGATGTCCGTGCTGCTCAACCAAACACCAACAAACAATGACGTTAGCTCCTTGAACAACTGTTGTACACTTTCCACACAAAAGGAGGCTTTCCACACAATGAGGAGGCTTTATCATAATTTCTTCTAATCACTTCATGATCGCAGCACTATCAGAATGAAAATGTCTACTCAACAATGTCAGACATTCGTCGCCTGACGGCTATCTTGCTCTATCTCCCAAGCAGATGATTTCGAGAAAACGGCATTTGAATGGTTTGACCACGGTGTATCAAAATGCCTGCTTGCTTGTGCTTTCTCTTCCAGGCAGTTTCGTCATTAAAAATGCAATAAAGCGCAAGATTTCTAAGCGTCTGTACTGTTGTGTCATCCGTGCCTGAGATTTTGGAGTATTTTGCAAAGTAAATGTGACTCAGAGCATTATAGCAGCAAGAAGTTTTTGTATTTGGGAGTTATAGCACATTAGCATGCAAAGGCTTACGTCTGTGCTGTAGTGCTCTAAGTCTGCGGACCAATCGCAATGCAGAATACTTGGAGATAGAACAACATTGTTTCAGCTGTACTTTTATCTGAGAATGTTGGAACAATGTCACTGTTTTTGGACCCGGAATTAGAACAATAGCATACAGACCGCAGACAAGCTTGCAATGCTATAGTGCTCCAACGTATATGACTATCGACTAACGCCTGCCATTGGTCAGTGGAGTTAAAGCAGGGTTCAAAAAAACCCGATTTTTTAAAAAACCCAACCCAGTAGGCTTTTTGAAAAAAAAACTTTTTTTTAAAAAAACCCGGGCTTTTTTGAAAATCAGAACTTAGTGGATTTTGGAGACAGTGTATTGGTTTTTTTAGGGGGG